>Ga0100394_1001238_pt1 | contig 21279 bp, 18 predicted proteins | sample CryGeymeta201518_FD_81549 | JGI IMG/M metagenome (GOLD analysis project Ga0100394, IMG submission 81549) | Groundwater microbial communities from Crystal Geyser aquifers in Utah, USA - Crystal Geyser metaG 2015-18 | ecosystem: Environmental > Aquatic > Deep subsurface > Groundwater | place: USA... | reverse complement strand
CCGTCCGACGCGTGGAACGTCGAGCAGCAGCTCGTCGGCATTGGCGGCCCAGTGCAATGTCTCGGTTTCGATCGCCTCGAGCCGTTCGGGGACGAAACCCTCTCTGATATCGACGTCGATCTTTGTGCCGCCACTCGCCCGCGGACCTAATAGCGCGATATCCGAGGCGATCGTCAGACCATAGGCGCGATAACATGAACTCACGGCTTGCTTTCAAATATAGGCGGTTGAGCGAACAGCAGGGCCAGCTTTGGGACTTGCAGGGTTGATCGCGATATCCGACACATTTGTTCCGCCCGCGGTGAGCAATGTCAACGCCGGGGCGATGTCAGACGTGGCGAAGGGCAGATGACGCAATTGAACGCACTTTCGGCCAAGACACTGGCGCTGCTGGTCGATCCTGCACATCTGCAATCGGCGGCAATCGCCGCGGCGCGGTTGCGGTTCGGCGAGGGTGACAATCGCCATCTCGTGATCGACGATTTCCTGGTCCCGCATTTACTCCCTCTGCTGCGCGCGATGATCGACGAAGAAGGTGAGTTCGAAGACAATCTCAAGCTCGCAAAACTGTCTCGCGCAGACAAACCCTCGGGTCAGCTGGGGCCGCACGGCAAAGTCGATGCCGACACTTTCCTGGCGGCGCCCAGCGAGGACCGGTTCATTTGTCAAAGGCGTCTGATCGGACCGAAAGCCGGCTTCGAGGACAGCGCAGCATCCAAGGCGGAACGCTTTGTCCGTACGATGCTGGCGAGCGCGCCGATGCACGAATGGCTGACCGCGATCACAGGGCTCAGCGTGGCAGCAACTGGAGGCATCAACCTGAAACTGCATGGGCCAGGTCATTTCCTCAAGCCGCATAGCGACGCGCGCGAAGGCCGTCAGCTATGTGCCGTGTTTTATCTGCACGAAACATGGCAGCGCAGTTATGATGGTCGCTTCGTCCTGCAGCTCGCGGACGGCGGCATCGAACGGATCGATCCGCTCCCCAATCGGATGATCCTGTTCGATGTGACGCAGCAAAACGTCCACGCAATCGAGCCGCTCGGAAAGGTTCCTGCCGGCTGGTGGCGTTCAAACTACTCCGTCTGGTTCGCCTGAGGCCTTCTTCGATCCTGGCAGGTGAGGTCCCAAGGCGCGCGACGATCAGGCGCCGCCGGTAAAATCTGCCAGGGAAAGTTCGGACTGGCCGTTCCGCCGCAACCATATGCCAAGCATGGCGAGCCTCACGACCTGGCCTTGCGTCGCACCCTTATAGCGCGCCTCCCCCGCCATGATCGAAGTATCCTTGGGAAACTCGCCCTCGCGCAGCGTCTTGTCCAATGCGGCCAAGACATCGTCATAACGCGCAAATTCGCCCAGGATGGGATCGGCCGCCATGTCGGCGATGTAGGCGCGCAGTTCGGCGGCATGACGAATGATGTTCACGAAAATACCAGGCACCGTCATCCCGAATTTATCGCGGCGTTGCCGGACAAGCTCAGGCAGGCTGCCCGCCATCACGTCACGGATCAGGCGGCGCGGAGAGGCACTGCTCATGCGGACGACGGTGGGCAGGCTGTGGACGAATTCAAGCAGACGGACATCGAGCAGCGGGTAGCGATATTCGATACCATGAACCCCGGCACCGACCTGGCTGTCCTGCAGACGATAGCCCATCACCGGCCGGCGGAAATAATCCTCGTCGCGGCTTTGCAGATTGCCCTGCCAAGGCGGCATGGGATGGAGGTCTGCGCGACCCGGATATCCGGTGGCGTTTCTCGCTGCCGTGCTGGCCAGGTGCGGTGACGGGCGCTGCGGCGGCCCCTTGGACATCAGCGCATTAAGTCCGGGCACCCGCGAGAGCAACGCGCGCAAGGTGCGTTTGCGCGCGCCGCTGCGGCTCAACAAGCGCAGCAGCTCGCCCCACTCCCCCTCTGCCAGCAAGCTCTCGGGCAGGCTCGCACTCCCCGTCGTCACCAGCTGATCGCCGCCGAAGCCCGAAAGCAGAACGCGTACGCCGCGCTGTGCCAGCAGGTCGGGGGCCTCGGTGGCGATGCCGTTGAAATCGTTGCGCGGCGGAGCGCCGTGGCGCTCGATCGTTTCGCTGAGCCGGTCGAGCAGACTGTCGGTCGCGTTGAAAACGTCGAGCCGATCGATCGCGGGATAGGCCTCGTAGACCGCATCGGCATAGCGCGCTTCGGACAGGACGGCGAACCGCTCGGCAAAGTCGGGCGGCATAGCCTGGGTGACGCCGATAAGGCGCTGGTCGCGCTGGGCGAGCTGATCTGACGCGATCACGGCGATCGAGCTCGAATCGAGCCCGCCGCTCAGTTCGGAGGCAGTCCCTCCGACCCCCGCCAGCCGGCAATTCACTGCCTGATACAGCAGCGTTCGGGTTTGCATCACGGCGTCGCGCCCATCGATCTTGTCGGGGCGGTCGATATGGGGGAGCTGCCAGTAACGCCTTCGCACAGTCTGGCCGTTCGCGCGCAACCGCACGATCGTTGCCGGCGCCACCGCGCGAATCCCGCGCACCGCGCCGTATTCGGCGTCCGGTTTCACTTCTTCGAGGTAATCGACCAGCCATTGCGGATTCGCGCGCCGATCGACGAACGGCAGTGCCAGCAGTGGCGCTATGGCGCTGGCAAAGGCAATGTAATCTGCCGATTCGGCCAGGAACAGCGGTCGTACCCCGATCCGGTCGCGCATAAGAATGAGGTCGCCGGTCGTCTCGTCGCGCACGGCGATCGCGAAATCGCCGACCAGATGTTCGACCAACCGATCGCCCAGCCTTCGCCATCCCGCAAAAGCGAGCTCGGTGTCGGACGCGCCGTTCGGATCGCCGAACCCTATGGCGCGCGCGAACGCTGCGCGATTGTCGATCCTGCCGTCGAACAGCACGATATCGCCGGCTCGCGTGATTATCGGCGGCGAGAGATGCGCGTGTGGCGTCGTGCGGCGCTGTCGCACCAGAAATGCCGACCGATGGTCGCCGTGGCGCGCGGTCTCATCGCTCGGCCACGCCTCGGCAGCCGCTTCGACCATATTCGGCCAGGCTGGCGGAATGTCGGGCAATCCGCGGGCGACGAGTCCGAAAATCAGGCTCATCGCGGCCTAATCGAACGCCGACGGAGCGATGTGCGTAATCTGCGACGGCAGAAAGCGGGCGTATCGTTTTTCGTTGCAATGCCCCGTCACCCAGGTGTCGCCGACCTTGAGCCAGGCGTGCATTTCGCGCGCTCCATTGCAATCGAGCGGGGCGCCGAGACGAACCTGCGAGCCTATCCCGCGCCGACCGAGCATGCGGTAAGCCGCGAGCGCCTGCGGCAGGCAGGCAAGTTCGATTGGCGAATTGCGCACGACCCGCGCGATTTCGCGGGCCACATTGCCGCTGAAGGCCATGTCGGCCGAGCCCCCTGAGGCGACTTGGTCGTCACCCTCGACCATCATCTGGACGAGCAGTTCGGCCAGCCGTCGCTGCGACAGTAGCAACACCTGGCTTTTGGCCACCGCCAGAGCGATGGCGGCTTCCCAAAGCAGGGCCCACTGTGCCGGACGAAGGGCAAGGGCGCTTTTCCACTTCGACATTGCATCCCCCGGTAATACCGCATTCCTGTCGCACCTGCCTGAATTGGGCAAGCCCTCAATCGAGCCATCGACCCGCCGTGCAGATCGCGAAATGACAGCGAGGTGAATTCACCTTGCGGCAACCGGTGGGACAATCGAGCGATTTCGGTCAGTCGCTTCGGTCAAAGCTTCAGGCGCCAACCGGCTGCTGCGGCTCGACTGAAACTCCCCGTGGCGCCATTGAATGGCTGCGGCAACTCAAAGGCGATCTGCAGAAGCGCCCAGGCAACCGAGCCGACAGCGTACGGCGGCTTCAACCGTCACCATTGGCTGCGGCAATCAGCAATATGAACCGCAGGGCGGCGAAAGTTCACCGCGCAATTGACCCACCGAACGCTGCGCGTCGGCGCGTTGAAATGTGGAAATCTGGCTGACATCGCGGGGAAATTATGGTGGGCGTGGCAAGGATTGAACTTGCGACCCCTGCGATGTCAACACAGTGCTCTACCACTGAGCTACACGCCCACTCTGGAGCGGGTCACTAGTGGCAACGGCGTGGCGATGCAACCGCCAATCGCGGCGGCGAAGCTTTCGCTGCCGCGCCTGGCTCAGCTGGTGCCGATGGCGCTTTGCGAGCCGAAGATCGAATCGACCTCGGCGACGAGATCCTTGAGGTGGAAGGGTTTCGACAAAAGCTTGGCATGCGGCATCGTTTCGCCGGCGCGCAGCGACACGGCGGCAAAACCGGTGATGAACATGATCCGCGTGTCGGGCGACATCGACGCGGCCTTTTGCGCCAGCTCGATGCCGTCCATTTCGGGCATGACGATATCGGTCAGCAGCAGGTCGAACGTGCCCGATTCGAGGTACGGCAGCGCCGCGGTCCCGCGGTCGACGTCGGTGACGTGGTATCCGGCGTTGGTCAGCGCCCGCGCCAGATATTCGCGCATGACATCGTCGTCTTCTGCCAGCAATATGCGGTGCATATGCACGTCTCCGATCATTGGCCCGATAAGGGGCCCGATTGCGCCGATAGAGCGCGAACATGCATGATTCGGGGCGGCGGCGCCAGAGGTGAGGAGGAGCGATCGCACCGCTTTCCCATTTCGGGGCGGCTTGGGCAGCAAAAGTAGCGTGGATGATCGCGATGCCCCGTTCGCCTGGCGTGGCCCCGACGCGCTCGCCTCGCCGGTGGTGCTGGCGGTGCCGCACGCCGGGCGCGACTATCCCGCGCCGCTGCTCGCAGCCGCGGCGGTTCCGGCGGCGACGCTGCGGCAGCTTGAGGACCGCTACGCCGACCTGCTGATCGCCGACGCCGTGGCCGCCGGGCATCGCGCGATGGTGGCGCATGTCGCGCGCGCCTGCGTCGACCTCAACCGCGATCCCGACGATCGCGAGGGACGCGATGCGAGGGGAAAATGGCGCCAGGGCCAGGGGGTGTTCCCCGCCGCGACGCCCGACTGCGGCATGCTGTGGCGCGGGCCATTTGCCGAGGCCGATCTCGATCGACGGATCGCTCGCATCCATGCGCCCTATCACCGCGCCATCGCCGATGCGCTGGAGGTTCGTCGCGCCCGGTTCGGTGCGGCGATGCTGGTCGATATCCATTCGATGCCGCGCCATGCCGGGCGCGGCTGGCCGCGCTCGGCCGATCTCGTGCTCGGCGATCGCAAGGCGACGACGACGAGCGCGCAGATTGCGGACCGGCTGGCGGCAGTGGCGCGCGCCGCCGGCTTGAGCTGCGTGCGCAACCATCCCTATGCCGGCGGCCATGGCGTCCATCGCCATGCCGATCCCGCGAGGGGGATTCATGGCGTCCAGGTCGAAATCGCCCGCGACCTTTATCTCGACCGCAACGGCCACCCCCGATCCGAGGGCGTTGCGGCGATCTCCGCACTGGTAAAGCAACTGGCCGACACCGCCGCAGCCACAATGCGCGCGGTTGCGTTGCCGCCTGCCGAGGCGGCCGAATAGCCAATAAAAAACCACCTCGTACAATGCACGAGGTGGCTAGGGTCCAGGGAGGAGAACCCTTCCGTGGAAGGGTATCCATGCAGCCCCGGAAAAGGGGGGACCGGCGCTGCACAACTCCTATTTAGGTGCGGGGGTCGGGCGATTCAAGGATGCGCCGCGTCGCGGCGGGCAAGCGTTACCGCGCGAACGGGTTCATTCGCCCGATCAGCCCGTCGCGGTCGTAGAACTGATGCTTGAGCGCGGCGAGAATGTGCAACACGCCCAGATACAGCATCGCGCTGCCCATCAGCTTGTGAACGCCTTCGACCGTCTCGTGAAGGCTTTCGCTGTCGCCGACGGGCAGGGCCGGGATCGGGAACAGTCCGAACCAGTCGATCGCGCGACCATGCGTCGACGTGAATATCCATCCAGAGATCGGCAGCGCCAGCAGCAGGAAATAGAACAAGGCGTGGAGCGACTTGCTGAGCACGACTTCCCAGCGCTTCATCGTCGCCGGTTGCGGCGGCGTGCGGTGGCCGATGCGCCAGGCGAGGCGACCGAGGGTCAGGACGAGGATGGTGATCCCGACCGCCTTGTGGGTTCCGATCCATTCGCCGCGGACCGCGCGCGCGGCGTCTTCGGTCAGTTCGACGATCAGGATATTGGCGATCACCAGCGCCGCGATGACCCAGTGAAACCATGCCGCCACTTTCGAGTAGCGAGGACTGGTGGTCGTCGAGCCGGTGATCGCCATATCGTCAGACGCCTTCGGGCTGGGGCGCTTCGGTCACCTGCGGCATCTTGCCCTGGGCGACCTGCTGGCCGAAAATGTCGCGCATCAGCTGCAACGAGAACAGGTGCGCGTAAAGCAGCGGCAGCATGCCGTTCTGCGAAATCTTGCGCAGCGTGTCGCCGCGCAGGTCGCGCAGCTTGGTCTCGTCGACCATCTGGAAGCCGCGATAGACGAACGGCTTATCGCTGCCCGGGGGCTGGATCGAGACTTCGCCTTCCATCAGCAGGTCGAGCTCGGCGAGCTCCTTCATGAATGCCTGGGTGCGCGCGCCGGCCTGTTCGAACTGTTCACAGAACTGCATGACCTGCTTGAGCGTTTCGCTCGGCTCGCCCTTTTCGAACAGGGCCTCGCCGTCCTTGAACTTGCCGACGACTTCCGACGTGGGGTCGAAACACAACGACATTTCCTCGGCATCGGGATTGAGGCGCGCGAGCAGGAAGGGATAGCGACGGATATAGGCGGGCACATAGACCGGGCCGCGCAGCTTGCCGTCGTCGTCGATCGCGGTGTTGACGCCTTCGTTGAGCCCCATCAGGGCCAGGGGGACCGGCGTCTCGCCGGTCGAAAACACGATCGGGTAAAAACGCGAAGCCTGCGCGAATTCGTCCGACGTCAGGGGAATCGCGTTCTGGCCGTCGACGAACTTGGCATGGTCGACCTGGCGCGCCTTCCACTGGGCATGATCCTTGCTCGAAATGGGCAATAGATCTTTGTAAAACATCGGAAGCTGAGCGTTAGGCGCCTTGGCCATGAATAGGACTCCAGAAAATTGCAGGGTTTCGACAATAGGGTTCGGAATTGGGGGGTCAGGCGGTTGCCATCGTTGTAAGCGTGCCGCTTTATTGGGGGTTGGACCGCCACGCAAGCCCCGCGACTCGATCGGACCGATGGCGGGACGGCGGCGAGGACCGACGAGTTCATGCGACGTTCAATCGCTTGCACCTAGCCGGGATCGGGTATTAGCTGTCAGGCGCGGTCATCGCTTCGGGCCGCCTTGCAAATTTCCGGAGTCCCGTTCGCTGTCGATCCTGCTCGCCCTCCCGCTCACCATGGTCGCCGCAAACGCGGCGAGCGAGCCCGCTCCGATCGTCGACGGGCGGGACGATCCGGTGGCGGTCGCCACGGGGGCGCCGCTTCCCGACGATCGCCTGCGCTGGCGCCAGGTCATCGTCGAACAGCGCGTGATCATCCGCATTCCCGCGCGCTCGCGCGCCAGCAGCTTTCGCCCCGCCAGCCCGTCGGCGAATGGCGATGCGCCCAGTCCGACGATCGTCTGGCGCGAGAAAAAGGCTCCGCGCTGCCTGCCGATCCAGAGCCTGCGCGGCGTCCAGGTGACGCGCGACGATTCGATCGACCTGCTGACCTCCGAACGCCAGCGCCTGCGCGCGCGGCTCGACGAGAGTTGCCGGACGCTCGATTTCTATTCGGGTTTTTACATCGATCGCAACGAGGACGGCATGATCTGCGCGGGGCGCGACGTCATCCAGGCGCGGTCGGGCGCGCGCTGCGCGATCGAGAAGTTTCGCCTGATGGTACCCGTCGCGATCCGCGACTGAATCGTCGGACTGCCGCGATTTCCTTGACATTCGCGCGCTGTGGCGACAAGGCCGCCGCTTGTCCGTGACGGTGACCCGAACCGTTGCTCGTCGCCGCGATGGCGCCGTCCGATCCCACCAGAAAGAACTGTCCTATCTCGATGAAATTTGCCGATCTTGGCCTGTCCGACGAAACCCTCCGCGCCGTAACCGAGGCGGGGTACGACACGCCGACGCCGATCCAGCAGCAGGCGATCTCGCCGGTGCTGATGATGAAGGACATTATCGGCATCGCCCAGACGGGCACGGGCAAGACCGCCTCGTTCGTCCTGCCGATGATCGATATCCTCGCCGAGGGGCGCAGCCGCGCACGCATGCCGCGCAGCCTGATCCTCGAGCCGACGCGCGAACTCGCGGCGCAGGTCGCCGAGAATTTCGAGAAATACGGCAAATACCACAAGCTCTCGATGGCGCTGCTCATCGGCGGCGTATCGATGGGCGACCAGATCAAGGCGCTCGAAAAGGGCGTCGACGTCCTGATCGCCACGCCGGGCCGGCTGATGGACCTGTTCGAGCGCGGCAAGATCATGCTCAACGGCTGCAGCCTGCTCGTCATCGACGAGGCCGACCGGATGCTCGACATGGGCTTCATTCCCGACATCGAAAGCATCTGCACCAAACTGCCGGCCAATCGGCAGACGCTGTTGTTCTCTGCAACGATGCCGCCGCCGATCAAGAAACTGGCCGACAAGTTCCTGACCAATCCCAAATATATCGAGGTCGCACGCCCCGCGACGGCGAACGTCAACATCACCCAGCGGCTGATCAAAACGTCGGCGCGGGGCAAGCGCGAGACGCTGATCAAGCTGCTCAAGGCCGAAAAGGTCTCGACCGCGATCATCTTCTGCAACCGCAAGACGACCGTTCGCGACCTCAACAAGAGCCTGAAACAGTCGGGCTTCAAGTCGGGCGAAATCCACGGCGACATCGACCAGGGAACGCGGATCGCCGAACTCGACGCGTTCAAGTCGGGCGCGATCAACCTGCTGGTCGCCTCCGACGTCGCCGCGCGCGGCCTCGACATCAAGGGCGTCAGCCACGTCTTCAACTATGACGCGCCGTGGCATCCCGACGATTACGTCCACCGCATCGGCCGGACCGGCCGGGCAGGGGCGAGCGGCGTCGCCTACACCTTCGTCACGCCCGCCGACGAAGAGGCGATCGACAACATCCAGAAGCTGGTCGGCTACAAGGTCGACTATCTCGGCGAAGGCGACGGCGGCACGAGCAATGCGCCGGTCGAGGGCGCTGCAGCCGCTGACGCCGTCCCGGAAGCCGAGGCCGACGCACCCGAGCCCGCCAAGCGCGACACCGACGACGCGCCGACAGCCAGGCGCCGTTCGCGTGGCGGGAGGCGCGAATCGTCCGCACCGCGACCCGCCCCGGTTGAGCGCGCCGATCCGCCGGCAAAGGCCGACATCGCTGACGCGCCGCGCGAAGACGCCTCGGCCAGGACTGCCGAACCCGCCAGGGCCGAGCGCAAGCCAAAGGCCGCGAAGCCCGCTCGTGTCGAAGACGCGGCGCCGCACAAGCAGGTCGACGCCACGAGCGCCGATGGCGACTGGAACGGTCCCGTTCCCGGCTTTTTGGGCATCAAGCTCGACGCCTGAGGCGGATGTCAGACGGGCTCCAGAGCCCGATGCGGCTCGTCGGGCAGCGCGATCGCGATGGCGTCGCCCGGCTGAACGCGCCCCGGTTCGATCACCACGCTCATCACCCCGGCCTTGCGGACCAGCGCGCCATCGGCGTCGCGATCGAGCGTCGCCGCCATCAGCCCGGGCATGAACCGGTCCATCTGGATGCACGGATTGCGCAGGCCGGTGATCTCGACGATCGCGTCGGGGCCGAGCCGTAGCCGCGTGCCCAGCGGCAGCGCGATCAGGTCGATCCCGCGCGTCGTCACATTCTCTCCGATATCGCCGGGCGCCAGGTCGAAGCCGGCCGCCCGCAGCTCGTCGAGCAGCTCGCTGGCGATCAAATGGACCTGGCGCAGATTGACCAGGCCGGGATTGTAACGCGCCCGCGAGCGGTGCTTGACGCGCGCGCCGCAATGGCCGTCGCCGGCAACGCCGAGCCCCGCGAGCAGATCGATCTCGAACGCCGCGGCCTTCGAGAAATGGTGGCCGCGGCGCAGCGCCACCGCGACCACATGAGGCGCAGTCCCGTTCAGAGCTTGACCAGCATCTTGCCGGTGTTCTCGCCCGAGAACAGGCCGAGAAAGGCGTCGGGCGCCGCTTCGATGCCGTCGCGCACGGTCTCGCGGGCCTGGACTTTGCCGCTCGCGATGAGTTCGCCCATGTCGGCGTAGAAATGGTCCATCTGCGCCAGATAGTCGGTGTAGATGAAGCCCTGCATCCGGATCCGCGCGGGGATCGTGCGGACGATGTATTTCAGTTCCTGCGGCTTGCCGTTGTTGTAGACGTCGATCATGCCGCAGATCGCAAAGCGCGCGTAATCGCGGGCGAGCGCGAAGGCGGCGTCGAGATGGTCGCCGCCGACATTGTCGAAATAGACGTCGATCCCCTTGGGTGCTGCTGCCGATAGCTGCTTGAGCAGGCTGCCGGCCTTGTAATCGACGCAGGCGTCGGCGCCGATCTCCTCGACCCAGGCGCATTTGTCGGCGCCGCCGGCCGAACCGATCACGGTCATGCCCTTGGCCTTGGCGATCTGCACCACCGCCGATCCCACCGCGCCGCCCGCGGCCGAGACGAAGACCGTTTCGCCTTCCTTGGCCTCGGCGACCTTGAGCAGGCCGAACCACGCGGTCGCGCCGGTCAGGCCGAGATTGTGGAGAAAGGTCTGCGGGCTGATACCCGTGTCGAGCATCGATTTGGGCAGCTTGTGCGGCATCGATTCGGCGCCGATCACGCCGCCTTCGCGCCAGCCCGCCATATGGAGGATGAGGTCGCCTGCCTCGAAACCCGCCAGCCTGCTTTCGACGACTTCGCCGATCGCGCCGCCGGTCATCGGTTCGCCGACCTGGAACGGAGGGACATAGCTTTTCACGTCGTTCATCCGCCCGCGCATATAGGGATCGACCGACAGCCAGCGATTGACGACGCGTAGCTGGTTGTCGCCGAGCGGGGCGTCGCCCGGCTCCTTGAGCTCGAAATTGGCGTTGGTCGGCATCCCGTCGGGACGCGAAGCGAGGTGCCAGGCGCGGGGCATGATATATTCCTCCTGTTTGGTTTCAATTCGCAACCTAGTGACTTTGGCCGGCGCCGGAAAGGGGGGCGTCGCGATTCGGACAAATCGTGCCGATTTTCACCGAAAAGGACATTGCGCGGCCACATCGTCGTGCCTATAGCGACGCCTCACGGGGCCGTAGCTCAGTTGGGAGAGCGCGTCGTTCGCAATGACGAGGTCAGGGGTTCGATTCCCCTCGGCTCCACCAGTCTCGCTCCTGACGCGAGCCTCGGCGGGAAGTCCCGCCCGACGCCCGACTCGCGATGACTCCGTTTCGACGCTGGCGCAATGGCGCTTCCGCCGGGAGCTACGGGATTTTCCGTCCCCGCGAAACCTTCGCAAAGCTCGTTGGCGCGATGACAGCCGCGCCGCCAGCGGCTAGCATCGCACGATGAGCTCAACTCCGCCCCCGCCGCCAGAAGCAGGCAGCCTGTTCGAGGTCGATCCCCAAAAGCCCGGGATCGCGGCGGCGACGCTGATCGTTTTCGGGGCCGGCGACAGCGGGGCGGATCCGAACCTGTTGTTCGTCGAGCGCACGGCCGCGATGCGGTTTGCCCCTGGCGCGGTGGTGTTTCCCGGTGGCCGGGTCGACGCCGCCGACGTCTTGCTGGGGCGGCGGCTGTCGCCGCAGCTGGACGCCGATGATGCGGGCGCGCGCGTCGCCGCGATTCGAGAGACGATTGAGGAAACCGGTCTCGCGGTCGCGGTCGCCTCGGCGCGCGACGCGGTCCGCGAGGACTGGCGCGAGGCATTGGCGGGCGGCGAACCGTTCGCCAGCGTGCTGGCGCGTGAAGGGGCCGACCTGGACCTGTCGCGATTGACGCCGTTCGCTCGCTGGGACCCGCGCTTTCGCGAAAAGCGGGCGTTCGATACGCGCTTCTATGTCGCCTCGCTCGAAGGGGCGGGCGACATGGTTTCGCCCGACGGGACCGAGGCGGCGTCGGCATTCTGGACGCCGGCCGCGACCATGCTGTCCGCCATTTCGGACGGACGCCACGATGCGATCTTTCCCACCCTGCGCAACCTTGAACGGCTTGCCCAATATCGCTCGCACGAAGATGCCGTTGCCGACGCCGCAGCGCGCGCGATGACGACGATCACGCCGTGGATCGAGCGCGACGATCAGGGCGAATGGCTGTGCATTGCCCGCGGGCAGGGCTATCCCGTCACGCGCGTTGCGCTCGGCGCCGTCAGGCGCGGTTGATCGGATCGCGATCGCGGGCGGACGGGACCCGTCGCCGATCTATTGACCAAATCGTAAGATTTGGATGCGACGGTATTTTCGACGATTAAGGCGCGGTTTTATGGAACCTTTCCCGACGTGGTCCATTTGCAACAGTACAGGCTTAGTCTTTGGGGCTAGGCAAGTTTTTCAGGATATGGGGTTGCGGTACGCTTTCCAAATCGGTACCTAGCTTCGAGAGAAACAATTTCAGTTTGGGCTGGGCGCAAGATTCGGTCTAAGAGCCAGTGATATGGAGAACTAATATGAAGATTTTGAAGAAAACATCGTTGATCGCTGCTGCTGTCGCACTGACCGCGACTCCGGTCATCGCTTCGGCTGCACAGCCGGCTGTGGGCGCCGGCCAGTTCGATATGGCGCGCGCCGATGCTGAAATGACCGATGCCAACCAGGCACGTAGCGCTGGTACGTACGTGATCGGCCTGCTTGCCCTGGCCGCCATCATCGCCGCGATCATCATCGCTGCCGACGGCAACGACGATACGCCGACCAGCCCCTGAGCCGGTTGCCTGATTGAATTGAAAAAGCCCCCGCTGGTCGGGGGCTTTTTTTTTGCGCATCGCCGTGACGAACGCAGGACGGTTTCCTTCCCGACCGCCGCGTCGAAATTCATCGCAACGACAGGCACTCGCCGGTATAGCGCGGACATGACCCCATGCCCCCGCTTTCGCCATTACGCCCTGCCATTCCTCGCCGCGGCTTTCGTCGCCCCGCTGACGTGCGTCCCGATCGCTTATGCGGACGAAGCGGTCGTCGCGCCGACGGTCGACCCCGATGACTGGCTTTACGGCACCAGCGACATTCCGCGCGACCTGGGCTGGCAGTTCGGGACGCTCGAAAACGGTTTGCGCTATGCCGTGCGCAACAATGGCGCGCCGCCGGGACAGGTTTCGATTCGCGTCCGCGTGGGCGCCGGTTCGCTGATGGAGACCGATGCCGAGCGCGGTTTCGCGCATTTTATCGAGCACCTCACCTTTCGCGGATCGCGCTACCTCGACGATGGCGAGATGAAGCGCGTGTGGCAGCGGCTGGGCGTCGCATTCGGGAGCGACACCAACGCCGCGACCAGCCCCACTTCGACCGTCTATCAGCTCGATCTGCCTAGCGCCACGCCGGCCGCGCTCGAAGAAGCGATGACGGTGGTGGCGGGGATGATGGAAGCGCCCAATCTCGACCAGGCGACGGTCGCCAGCGAACGCGGCGTGGTCCTGTCCGAATTGCGCGAGGGCGCCGGACCGCAGGCGCGCGTCGCCGATGCGATGCGCGAACACGCATTTGCCGGCCAGTTGCTTGCCAAGCGTTTGCCGATCGGCACCGAGGCCAGCCTTAATGCCGCCACCGCCGGTGGCTTGGCGGCGTTTCACGACCGCTGGTACCGACCCGACAATATCGTCATCGCGATCGCCGGCGACGGCGATCCGTCGACTTTCGCCGCGCTGATCGAAAAGCATTTCGGGCGACTCAAGGCGACCGGCGACCTGGCGCCGGTTCCCGATTTCGGCGATCCCCGCTCCGGCCTGCCCGTGGCCAAGATCGTCTACGAGCCGACGCAGCCGGCTCTCGTGACGCTGTCGTATCTGCGCCCATGGCGACCGGTTCGCGACAGCGTGGCCTATACCCAGTCGCTCTATCATGATTTTCTGGCGACGCAGATCATCAACCGGCGGCTTGAGGAGCGGGCGCGAAGCGGTGGCAGCTACGTCGTCGCGCAGGTCGGCGAAGACAAGATCAGCCGCTCGGCGATCCTGACGGGCGTTACGCTCGTCCCGGTCGACGACTGGAAAAAGGCGCTGACCGACGTGCGCGGCGTGATTGCCGATGCGCTGGCCTCGCCGCCGAGCCAGGCGGAAATCGATCGCGTTTACGACGAGATGGATGTCGTGATGACGCGCGAGGTCGAGAATGCCCAGAATCAGCCGGGCAGCGACCTGGTCGACGATTTGATGGATGCGATCGACATCGGCGAGACGGTATCCGATCCCGTCCACCATCGCGAAATGTTCCGGTCGAGCCGCCCGCTCGCCACGCCCGAACAGATGCTGAAAACCACCCGCAAGCTGTTTTCGGCTATGGTCGTCCGCGCCTTCGCCACATTGCCGAGCGCGCCCGCCGCCGATGCCGAGCAGGCGCTCGCTGAGCTCGCGACGGTCGCGGTGCCGGGCGACGCTAGTGCGCGTGTCGTCGACAGCAAGGTCGCGATCGACGATCTGCCGCCGCTCGGCAAACCGGGCACGGTGGTCTCGGTCGAGGCCGACCCGGCACTCGAATTGCAGAAACTGACGCTGTCGAACGGGGTGACCGCGCTCTTGCTCGACAACGACGTCGAGCCCGACAAGATTCGCATTCGCGTCCGCTTCGGCGGCGGTCGCCGCGGCCTCTCGCCGACGCAGCCCAACCTGTTGTGGACCGGGCCGTTTGCGCTCGCCGAGAGTGGGATCGGAAAGTTCGCCATGCGCGATATCGAAGCGATGACCGCGGGGCGTCTGATCGGTCTCGATTTCGGCATCGACGAATCGGCCTACCGGTTCGAGGCCGAGACCAATTCGCGCGATTTCGCCGATCAGTTGCGCCTGATCGCGAGCAAGCTGAAGAATCCGGGTTGGGATCCCGCCCCGGTGCGTCGCGCGAGGGCGGTGCGTTTGTCGGCCTATGATTCGTCCTCCGGTTCGCCCTCGGCGGTGCTCGACCGAGAGCTTTACGCCGCGCTGCGTCCGGCCGATGCGCGCTACGCCGAACCCAGCCGCGATCAGATCGCTGCGCTGACTCCCGAGGGGTTCCGCGCGTTCTGGTCGCGCGAGCTGGCGAGCGGACCGATCGAAGTGATCGTGTTCGGCGACCTGTCCAAGGTCGACGAACAGGCGGTTCTGGCGCAAACCTTCGGCGCATTGGCGAAGCGCAAGCCGAAGCCGGGCGAGGCGGCGCCGGTGTCGTTCCCGGCGACGTCGGCGACGCCGCAGGTGCTTCGCCATTCGGGCGATACCAATCAGGCGGCCGCGGTGATGGTATGGAAAACTGCGGGCGGTCTCGACAATATCCGCGAGGCGCGCCAGCTCGACGTGCTGGCTGCGATCTTCAACGATCGCCTGTTCGACCGGCTGCGGGCGGATCAGGGGGCGAGCTACAGCCCCTCGGTCGGCAGCGACTGGCCGCGCGATTTCGCGAGCGGCGGGCTGGTGATGGCGGCGAGCCTGGTCAAGCCGCAGGATATCGGCACATTCTATCGTCATGCGCGTGCGATCGCGCGCGAGTTGATCTCGGCGCCGGTGGCGGCGGACGAACTCGATCGCGCGGTGACGCCGATCAAGGAGCTGATCTATCGCGCCTCGTCGGGCAATGTGTTCTTCATGAACGAGCTCGAAGGGGCGACGACCGATCCCCGCCGCGTCGATGTGCTGCGCAGCTATATCGTCGATACGACGTCGACGACCCCGGCCGATATCCAGCGGCTGGCGCAGACCTACCTCGCCAATGACGGCTATTCGCTCGTCGTTCTGCCAGAGGGTGTCACGCTGGCATCGGTTTTAGCGGCGAATGACGATCGCGAGGCCGCAACGGCGGCCGCGACCGCCGCCCGACCGGTCACGGCGGCCGAATCGCGCTAGTCGCCGGGTGCGGTCTGCACCCGCCGCGTCGACGACAGGCGCGGGTCGTGGTCGAGACCGCTCTTGTCGCGGATTTCTGCGCGCATCTCGGCGCGGCGTTCGTGGATCGATGCGATGACCGGGCCGACCGCGATGCCGAGGTCGACGAGCAGCACCTCGGCGAGCTGGAGCGAGCTTTCGAGCGTTTCGGGCACCGCCTCGCTCGCTCCGGCGCGATAGAGCAGCGCGGCATGATCGGCGTCGCGCGCGCGCGAGACGATCGGGATATCGGGATGTTCGGCGCGAATCTGGCGCGTGATGCGCTCTTGCTGGACGGGATCGTCCATCGTCAGCACGATTGCGCGCGCCTGGTCGATATTGGCGTTTTCGAGAACGCCGGGGCGTGACACGTCGCCGAACATGACGGGCAATTGTGCCCGCCGCGCGGCGGTAACGGTATCGATGTCGGCCTCGACCGCGAGATAGGCCTTGCCGTGCCGTTCGAGCATATTGCCGATGACGTGGCCGATGCGGCCGAAACCGATGATGACGACATGGCCTTCGGCGACATCGGGCTGATGTTCATCGAGGCCGCCGGCGCGCCATTCGAGCCGGCGCGACATGTCATGGCCGATGCGCGCGAGAATCGGCGTAATCGTCAGCCCGATCGCCGTGACGATTTCCCAGAACTGCGCGGTTTCGGGCATGATCAGCCGCGCCTGGGCGGCGGCTGCAAGCACGATCAGCGTCGTTTCCGACGGACTCGACATCAGCAGGCCGGCCTCGGTGGCGGTGCCGATCCGCGCGCCAGAGAGGCGCAGCAGCGAGGCCGTGACCAGCGTCTTGACGGTGATGACGGCGACGATGGCGAGGCTGAGTACCTGCCAGTTGGCGGCGACGACCGCGAGATCGACGTTCATCCCGACGGTGATGAGAAAGACGCCGAGCGCCAGCCCCTTGAACGGCGCGGTCATTGCCTCGACCTCGTCCGAATAGGCCGATTCGGCGATGAGCAGTCCCGCGAGCAGCGCGCCGACGATCGGCGACAGCCCCGCCGCGGTCGTGACCAGGCTCGACACGATGACGACGAGCAGGCTGGCGGCGAGGAAGATTTCGGGGCTCTTGGTCCGTGCCGCCTGCGCGAACATGCGCGGGATGGCGAACTTGCCGCCGATGTACAGGCCGACGACCGCAATGCCGCCGCGCAGCACCGTCTCGCCCAGCCCGGTGATCCCGTCGGCGCTGGCATTGGGCGCCATCACGCCCAAAGCGAAGATAATCGGCACGATCGCGACATCCTCGAACAACAACATCGAAAACGCAGCCTTGCCGACCGGCGAGCTCGTCCCCGACATCGGCAGCACCAAGGCGGTCGACGACAGCGCGAGCGCGAGGCCAAGGCCGATCGCGCCGGCAAGCCCTTGGCCCATCGCGGCAAGTCCGACCGCGATGACGACGCCGCTGCCGATCAGTTCGGCCGCGCCGACGCCGAACACCAGCCGCCGCATCGACCATAGCCGCCGGAAGCTCAGTTCTAACCCGATCGAGAACAGCAGCAGGATGATGCCGAATTCGGCGAACGGCTCGATCGCCTCGGCATCGCTGATCGTGACGTAATAGAGCCAGGGATGGTCTCCCGTCAGGCTGCCGAGGCCGTGCGGGCCGACGAGCAGGCCGACAAGGATGAAGCCGATCACCGGCGTGACGCGAAACCGGGCGAACAGCGGGATGACGAGCCCCGCCGCGCCGAGAATGACGAGCGCGTCGCTGAACGATTGGTTGTCGAGGTCGAGCGTCATGGATGGTCCTTACGGATGCGCGCTGCTATTTGCCAAGTGCTATGGCGTCCCAACCGACAGTTTGCATCGTCGGCGGCGGTCCTGCAGGCCTGTTCGCGGGATTGCTGTTCGCGCGCGCCGGGGTCGCGACGACGGTGCTTGAAAAGCATGGCGACTTCCTGCGCGACTTTCGCGGCGACACGGTTCATCCCTCGACGCTCGAACTGTTCGACCAGCTCGGCCTGCTGGACCGGCTGCTGGCCTTGCCGCATGATCGCGTCGATACGATCGGCGCGCGGATCATGGGCGCCGACATCACCGTCGGCGATTTCCGCCACCTCGATGTGCCCGCGCCGTTCATCGCGATGATGCCGCAATGGGACCTGCTCGATTTTCTTGCCGACGAGGCGGGGCGCTATCCCGATTTCACGCTGCGGATGAATTGCGAGGCAAGCGGCGTGACGACCGATGCGAGCGACCGGGTCGACGGCGTAAGGCTCAAGGACGGGGGGCGGATTGCGGCCGACCTCGTCATCGCCGCCGACGGCCGCCGCTCGGTGCTGCGCGCTGCCGCGGCGTTGCCGCTCCGCGAGATCGGCGCGCCGATGGACGTGTTCTGGTTTCGCGTGCCCAAACTCGCGGGAGACGGCAATCGGACCTTCGGCATATTCGAGAACGGCCGCATCGCCGTGTTCATCGACCGCCGCGACTATTGGCAGGCGGCGTTCGTCTTTGCCAAGGGCAGTGCGGTGCGCGTCCGCGAACGGGGCCTCGATGCCTTCAAGGCAGAGCTGGCCGGCATAGCGCCAGAGCTTGCCAATGGACTGCGTTCGCTGTCGAGCTGGGACGAGATCAAGCTGCTCAGCGTCGCGCTCGACCGGCTGACGCGCTGGCATCGCCCCGGCTTGCTCGCGATCGGCGACGCCGCGCACGCGATGTCGCCGATCGGCGGCGTCGGTATCAATCTTGCCATTCAGGACGCGGCGGCGACGGCCAACGTCCTCGCCGGGCCGATCGCGGCGGGCGCCGACCCCGATCCGTTGCTCGCCGCGGTTCAGACGCGCCGCTGGACGCCGACGGTGCGGATGCAGGGCCTGCAAAAATTGGCGCAGGACCGGCTGATCGCACCGCTGCTCGCGGGCGCGGCCAAGGCGCAGCGCCCGCCCTGGCCGCTGCGGCTGATGCAGCATCTGCCGATCCTGCAGCGCATCCCGGCGCGGATCGTCGGCCTGGGGTTCGGCCGCGAAAAGATAGCCAGTCCCGACGCCGGCCGACGACGCTCGAGCGCGGATTGACAAAGCGCCCCAAGCGATAGAAATCGAGCCGATGGCAAGGGGAGGGCGGCAGTCATGAAAACCAGTATATTGGCCGTAGCGGCGGCGCTTTTATGCGCTGCGACGCCGGCTTCGGCGGGCGACGTCTCGGCAATCGCCGATGCGTTCAAAGCGATGGTCGGCCAGAAATTCGACGACGATATCGTGCTGCGCAAGGTCGAGGTCGAGGGCGACCTCGTCATCCTCGTGCTCGACGGCCCCGAAGCCTGGCGCGGCGGCGCCGATGCGAACGATCTCAGCGACTCGTTTTTCGAAGGGTTTTGCGAGGATGGCGACGATATCTTCGACGGCGCCTTTGCGCTGCGCGTCGACACCACCGAAGCGGGCGCAGACCGTCGCGCCGGTCGGGTCGTCGACAGCTGCGACGACATCGCGACCGATTCTGCGGCTTAACCTCCGCCGGGCGTGTGCGGCCCCATGGGCGCGGTGCGCGGCTTGGCCTTGGTCTGGTCCTTGCCGACCTGGCTGTCCCATTTGATCTGATAGAGGTCGAAGCGGCGGTCGGCGAGGTTGCGCACGGTGCCTTCGGCGCGCGCCCATGACAGGTCGGCGAGATTGACGTCGCTGATCGTCAGCGTCTCGACATTCTCGGTCGCCTCGGCGGCGATGCCGTCGCGCGCGAAGGGGAAATCGCATGGCGTCAGGATGCAGCTCTGCGCATACTGGATGTCCATATTGGCAACGTTGGGCAGGTTGCCGACATTGCCGCTCATGACGACGAAGCACTGGTTTTCGATCGCGCGCGCCTGGCAGCAATAGCGTACGCGCAGATAGCCCTGGCGGCTGTCGGTGCAGAACGGCGTGAAGATGATCCGCGCGCCTTCGTCGACGAGGCGGCGGGCGAGTTCGGGAAACTCGCTGTCGTAGCAGATGAGCACGCCGATCGGGCCGCAGTCGGTGGGGATCGCGTCGATCGTGTCGCCGCCCTTGATGTTCCACCAATAGCGCTCGTTCGGCGTCGGATGGATCTTTTCCTGCTCGTGGACCGAACCGTCGCGCAGGCAGACGAAGGCGACATTCTGGATATCGCTGTCGTCGGCGCGCGTCGGGTGCGATCCGCCGATGATGTTGATGTTGAACTTCATCGCCATCTCGCTTAATTCCTTGCGGATGCGCGGCGTGTATTTGCTCAGCGTCTCGATTGCCTCCATCGGCGACAGTTCCTTTTCCTCGAACGACAGCAGCGAGAGCGTGAACAGTTCGGGAAAGACGATGAAGTCCGCCTCGTAATCGGCTGCAACATCGACGAAATATCGGATCGTCTTCATGAAGTCGTCGTAATCGACGACGGCCCGCGCCTGCAGCTGGCAGGTCGCGATGCGGACCGCCTCGACGCCGCGCGGGATGCGGAATTTGACCGGCTCGTCACGATCGACATAGGGATTGCGCCAGACCATGTGCGCGGCGTGGCCGCGCGACTTGCGGTCCTCGGGCAGATAGTTTTTGAGCACGCCGATCGGCTCGAAGCCATTGGCGAGCTGAAAGCGGATGACGGGATCGTGCGTCTTGCCCGCGACGATCTGGTCGAGATAGTCCTCGACGCTCGCGGGCTTTTCCTTGCGCCGCAGCGCGCGCGCGTAATTGGGCATGCGACCGCCGAAAACGATCCCGGTCAGCTCGAGGTCCTCGGCGAGCGCGCGGCGTTCCTCGTACAGGCGTCGCCCGATGCGGGTGCCGCGCACCTTGGGATCGACGCACATTTCGTAGCCGTAGAGCCAGTCGCCGGTGGGATCGTGGCGCGAACCGAAGCCGTTGCCGGTGATTTCGTCCCAGCTGTGCGGCGCCAGCGCGATGCCGCCCGCGATCCGCATTGAGGCGCAATAGCCGACCACCTTGTCGTCGAGGATCGCGACGAAGCAGCCGCGCGGGAAGTTGTTCAGCTGCCCGCGAATCTCGCCGTAGGTATAGGCGGGCAGGTCGTCATAAGCGCGCCGCACCAGCGCGGCGATGCCGCTGACATCGCCGAGCGTCGCTTGCCGGACTTCGAGCCGGGCCTTGGTGCTGTTGTTGGGCATCGAGTGCGGTTAGCCCGCCGCCATCGCGGTTTCGAGATTGTCGACGATCGCTTCGAAGAACTGTTCGGTCGTCATCCACGGCTGCTCGGGCCCGATCAGGATCGCGAGATCCTTGGTCATCGCGCCGCTCTCCACCGTTTCGACGCAGACGCGTTCGAGCGTCTCGGCGAATTTGGTCACCTCGGGCGTCCCGTCGATCGTGCCGCGATGCTTGATCCCGCCGGTCCAGGCGAAGATCGAGGCGATCGGGTTGGT
>Ga0100394_1001237_pt1 | contig 21292 bp, 22 predicted proteins | sample CryGeymeta201518_FD_81549 | JGI IMG/M metagenome (GOLD analysis project Ga0100394, IMG submission 81549) | Groundwater microbial communities from Crystal Geyser aquifers in Utah, USA - Crystal Geyser metaG 2015-18 | ecosystem: Environmental > Aquatic > Deep subsurface > Groundwater | place: USA... | reverse complement strand
GTATCCCTTTTTTGCTAAGTTCAGACGAAAGATTAAGTCCGGTCTGGCCGCCAAGGTTGGGAAGAAGAGCATCCGGCTTTTCTTTAATGATTATCTTTTCCATATTCTCAACGGTAAGAGGCTCAATATAGGTTTTGTCAGCCATCTGGGGGTCAGTCATAATGGTGGCAGGATTGGAATTCGCCAGGATAACTTCATAACCTTCCTCTTTAAGAGCTTTGCAAGCCTGGGTTCCTGAATAATCAAACTCACAGGCCTGGCCAATAATAATGGGACCGGAACCAATAACCATTATTTTTTTAAGGTCATCCCTTTTAGGCATTTATTTTCTTCCCTTTTTTAAAGGAAAACAGTCGGAACTACATTATCTCCGTATTTTGCCCTTGACTCTTCTAATCTGGCTTTTTGTTCTTTAAGAACTTTAAACAAAGTATCAGGGGCATCAGTTATTTTTGTCTTATAGATTTCCGCAATCCTTTCGATTTTTTCCAGATTCCCCTTAATCTTGACGGTGAATTGTTCTGCATATTCTCCCTCGGAATAATCTTTCCTAAGAACCTCTCTGAATAATTTTTTAAGGTCGGCATATCTCGGGATATAACCGGTAGGAATTTTGACCGCATCTACATCATGATTAACCCGCAACTCCATCCACTTAACCCAAACTCGTTTATCTTCCATCGCGGTTAAATATTTACCGGTTTTAGTTTTCTGAAAGTAATTAACCGCAAAAATTGTTGGCGGGACCGGCACCCCTTCAATAAATTTAAGATGATGAGCAACATATTTACCCAGAGGGATTGAAACAAAGTCAAGATTGGACATAGGATTAAATTGGCGAACCCCTTCCTTTCCCAGAGTAGCGGCAGTTGTTTCCGACTCTAAAGAAGCGCCAAAAGTTATTACCCCGTGAGTCCAATTAAACGCTTCCTGTACCGGCGGCCAGATACTGGAATCTCGCCCTCCGTAGATGATTCCTTTTATCCAAACACCTTCGGGATTATCCAACTGGCAATCAACATTTTTAAGGCCATAAAGGCTTACCGTATAGCGCGCATTTTTATGGGAATAAGTGATTTCATTCCCTTGAGAATCTTTTTTCCCTTTTTGCCATTCGCCGGAATAATTGCTTCCTTTCTCGGGTACTTCTCTCCCATCTCCCAGCCAGTAAGGAACACCTTTTTCAGTTACCAGAACATTGGAAAAAATTACCTCTCCGGGAGAAGTTAAGGATTTCCAGATTGCCGGGTCATCTTTTGGGTTAACATCCTGAATAATTCCAAAGATGCCGCACTCAACGTTGGCAGCATAAATCTTCCCCTCTTTTTTCCTTAAATAAGCCAGGTCATCTCCGACGATGCTTTCACCTTTTAACATCGAGGTGGAAGTTTTTCCGCAGGCACTGGGAAAAGCACCGGTAAAATAGGTTATCCTTTCTCTTAGAAGGCCATGAACTCCCATAATCAACATATGCTCAGCAAGCCAGCCTTCTTGTGATGCTTTGCGGATTGCTAATCTTAACGAAAGTTTTTTCAGGCCAACGGTATTACCGGCATATTGAGTGTTTACGGTGTAAACAATATTATCTTCAAGATCAACATAAACTCTTCTTTTGTCGACATTCTTACTCACGCCATTCTCCAGCACCCCTGCGCTGTGGACATATCGAAAGAAGCTTTTAGAATTTCCGATTTTTTTAAACTGCTCATATCCTCTTCGATAAAGAATATATTCTGAATGGGCGACATAACTTGAATCCGTTATCTGAACAGCGGATATTGAAAATTCGGAATTGGTTGGCCCAAGAGAAAAGAATAATACATACATTTCTTTGCCAGCCATAATGTTTTTAAGATACCGGTGTATTTCTTCTAATCCGGTTTCTTTATCCGTTGCATTAAGCGCATCTCCCAAATCAGCCCCTTGGGGAAGAAGATATTTAGTACTTGTTTTATCTCTTGCCAGATCGTTATATCCATCGAAATGTATCGTATGCCCATCAATGGCAAGTTTTCGCTCCTCGGCATTCTCTAACGCTCTATTGCCAATATATTCCCGGTCTTGGTCAGAATCATCACAAACATAAACCGAATCAGGATTGCAAAGTTCGGTATATTTTCTAACAAACTCAAAAAGACCGGCGTTATTCAAGGCAGTCAGCTTTTCGTAACTTTTTTTGCAACATTTCGTTTTTAGCAAATCCGCATATTTTTTTTGCATAGGTTTTAATGTAAATATTTAGTAGCGGTGGCAGTTATGCCACTTTTTGGTGCGATAAATCGCACCGCTACAATAGATTGACGGCGTTGAGTGAGTATTTATAAGCAGAGTTCACTCTGCCACTACTGTATGATTTTAAGTTTTCTTGCCTTTCCTGTCAAACCTGGCTTGATTGCAAAAATAGGCGTAAAATTATGCTCTTCGCGTAGAAAACAGTTTTCGTTAATCTTTAATTCTTCGCGCAAATTTTCAGTTCTTTTAATAAATTCTTTGGTAAGAGGGTCACGATAGCCGCTGACAGATTTTAATTCCGGATTATAATTTTGAAAAAATCTATTGATTCGTTTAATGAAGATTTCCCGGGTATATTTTCCAAAGAGGGAAGAAAGAGCAACGGGAAATTCTTTTTCTTCTCCATTTTGAAGGAAGGAAATGTTTGCTCTTTTATTTTTTAAGTTTAATTCATAAGAAGAAACCTCCCCGCTCTCCTCTAAAATCCGACAGTCCCAGTCCTTCAATAAGCCCGATTTTAGATAGAAAAAATAGTCTTTCCGCCCCCCAATTTTGTCAGCGAAAATAAAAAACTTTTTCTCTTTTTTTTGCAGGAAATAGAAGATTAATTTCTCAAACTGAAGGTAATTAAGGTAAGACTTATTTTTTTCTTTGGCCAATTTATTAAATTGAAATGGGCAAACACAGATAGTTTTCAAGCCAAGAAATTTAATCTTTTTTTCCTTTAATTTTTTCTTTAATTCCTCTGATTCTTTGATAATTCCTTTTTCAATCTTGGCGAGGCTAAAGCCTCGCACTACAATGTCCTTCAACCATAGCGGCAAGGAAATTTTCCCCCAGCAGGGTTTATACCTGGTTTTTGATTCCAAACAGAGTTTGGGAAACAAGGAAAAATTAAGAAGAATTTTAGAAAAAAAACTATCGGGTTCTTTCGGCAGTTTTTTAAAAAGGAGGGAGAAAAAAATAGCAACAGTCTTTTCTCCGGCCCGCCTGCATCGGAGAGAATTCCGGGAAAAGAGTTTTTTGGAATCGGTTACAATAACCCTTTTTGGATAATCGTCAGGATTTTTCGATATATTTAAAATCTGCCAGAGATTTCCCCTTTTTTCTACTTTAAATGCGCTGGCGGTGATAATTAAAGGGCCAAGAATAGGACCATAGCCATTCTCATCAATACCGACAATGATCATATTTACTATTATAATCAGGGAAAGGCCTTTATTTTAGCAATTGGAGTTTCTGGGCACAATGAGGATGCTTCTCTCCGCAGTAAACTTTCAATCTCTTCATCCTTTTTGCCAAAAGTTTATTTCTGGGCAACATTCCCTTCACTGCCAATTTAATAATTGTTTCCGGGCTCTTCTGCTGCAATCTTTCAAAGGTTATTGTCTTTAGGCCGCCCGGATAACCAGAGTGTCGGCGGTAAAGTTTTTCTTCTCTCTTCTTTCCGGAAACCTTAACCTTCTCACTATTAATAACCACTACAAAATCGCCTCCATCGGCTTCAGGTGCATAAGATGGCTTGTTCTTCCCGGAAAGAATGGTGGCAATTTTTACCGCCATTCTGCCTAAAATTTTATTCTGAGCATCAATCAAGAACCAATTTCTTTGAACCTCTGTCTTTTTCATTTTCCTCCTCTATTTGGACGCAGATAACATCAGGATAAAATCAGGATTAAAGCAAAATCAAAGATAAAGAATTAAAGATTTATTTTTAATTATTGTTTTTTATCTGCGAGTATCTGCGTTAATCTGCGTCCTATTAACTGTTTTTTCTGAATCTTTCCCGGAATTTTTTTACTTCAGGGCTTGTACGCTCCCCGGAGAGAGCCCTGAATTGCTCCAGCAATTTTCTTTCTTCTTTACTTAAATTTGTTGGTGTCTCTACCAAGATTTTAACTAATTGGTCTCCTTTCCCATAACCACGCAAACTGGGAATTCCCTGGTTACGCAGGCGAAAAACTCTACCACTCTGAGTTCCTGGCGATATCTTCATTTTTACTTTTCCAAAAAGAGTCGGTACTTCAATTTCTCCTCCTAAAGCCGCCTGCACAAAGGTAATGGGAACCTCACAAATAATATCATCGCCTTCCCGATGGAAAAAATCGCCTTCCTCCACATAAATAAGGATATAAAGGTCTCCGGCCGCACCCCCTCTTAAGCCCGCATCGCCCTGTCCGGCAATGCGTAAAGTCGAACCTTTATCCACGCCCGCCGGAATTTTCACCATAATCCTATGTTTTTTTCTTACCCTTCCTGAACCACGACAATTACCGCAGGGAGAAATAATAATTTCTCCCTCTCCTCTACACTTAGAACAAGTGCGTGCAAAACTAATAAAGTCCGAACCATAACTTACCTGACCACTTCCCTGGCATTGAGGACAGGTTTTCTTCCCCGTCCCTGATTTCATCCCTGTCCCATTACAGGCAGAACATTTCTCCAATTGAGAAAGCTCAATGTATTTCTCCGTTCCCATTGCCGCTTCTTTTAAAGTGATTGAAAGATTATATTGAAGATCAGAGCCTCGCTGATAACCTTTTTCTCTTCCTCCGAATCCTTCTTCAAAGAAATCGCTGAAGAAGGAAGAACCCTTGAAGAGATTGCCAAAAAGGTCGCCAAAATCCGTCCTCACCCGGGAAAAGTCCTGCGTCCAGTCAAAACCTCCTCCTAAACCGCTATGGCCGAATTGGTCGTAAGTAGCTCGTTTTTTAGAATCAGAGAGAACTTCATAGGCCTCGGTTGCTTCCTTGAATTTTTCTTCAGCCTGCTTATCCCCAGGGTTATGGTCAGGATGATATTTTAAAGCCAATTTCCGGTAAGATTTCTTTATTTCATCAATGCCCGCATTCCTGGAAATGCCTAAAATCTCATAATAATCACGTTTTGCCATTTTCTACCTTTAACCACGAATTATACGAATAAATCGAATTTGAAAATGAAACGAAGTGCCACCCTGAGTGTCAACGAAAGGTCTCGTATAAAGAGAGATTCTTCGGCTGTGCCTCAGAATGACATATTCTTTTTATTACTCTTTTTAATTCGTGTAATTAGAGAAATTCGTGGTTGCTTTTCTTTAATCTATGGTTACCTAATGTTATATAATAATCGTATATTTTCTTTCAATTCTGAACGGTTTAAATGCCCTTCCTCCGGCCTCATAAAACTTGGTAAAGAACTCCAAATATTGCAACCTGCTGGTATGGACATAAGCCCCCAGAGTATTAATCCCAAGATTAAAGAGATGCCCAAGACAAAAGAGAAGAATTCCCAGGAGGATGCCAAGATAAGGAAGAGGAAGAACAAGGGAAACCAGTTGGTTGACCACAATAGCCAAAAGAGCGGTAGTCATCCCTAAAGCAAAAAGTCGGGAATAACTTAAGGTATCCGACAGTAGATTTCCAACAATCATTCCGTAAACAGAATAGACGCTCCAAAAGAGTTTCATAAATATTCCTTTTTGCTCGATAAATTGCTGAAAGATCACCAAGAGCAAAGCAAGAATCAAAAAGAAACTCAAAGGGAAGAAGAAAAAACCTCCTAAAAAAGAAAATGGCAAACTACCTTTCCTGGATAAAAAAGCAAGAATCCAGAGAGGCAATCCTAACTGAACTAAAAAGGGAGCGAGGTTTTTAAGCCCGGCGGTTCCCCAATCCTTAATGCTCTTTATCAATCTTACCATCACTCCAAAGGAAATCTGGAGATACCCAAAGAAAAGCGCCAGATAGAAAAACTTCATCATATCATCAGGGTTTTTAACTGGATTAAGAACGGTAATTGTTCCCCAAAATCTTCTTAAAGGAGAAAATGGTATTTTTTCAAAGAGGTCACCAAAACAACTGCCGGTCATTATTCCTGCCCCGATAGTGGCTAAACCACTGAAGAGAAATAATCTACAAAGTCTTTTCCCCATTTCGGAGAGATGCATTTTCTTTAATAAAATAAACGAAAAAATGGCTAAGAGAAACCCATAACCGCTATCGGAAAGACAGGTAGCAAAGCAGAGAATGAAGAAAATGGAAAGAAGGCCGCTGGGGTCTATTCCTTTATAAAAAGGCCGGCCATATAAATCAGTAACCGCTTCAAAAGGCTCAACCAAAACTCTATTCTCTAAGATGGTAGGGACATCCTCACCTCTTTTTGGCTCACGAGAGTATAAGGCAACCTCGGGAAATTTTTCTTTCAAGCACTTCTCTAAATTTGGCAGATTTTTTGCGGGGAGCCAGCCGGTAAGTAAAAAGGCGCTTTCGGTCTGTCCAAAAGAATTCTGAATATTCTCCTGCTCCTTGCAGGAGGCATAGTAATCAAGAAGAACCAGAATTTTATTTCTTTCTGAGGCAAATGTTTTCATTTCCTCATTCAACCGGGAAAGATTTTCCTCATTCCTTACCAATCTTTTTTCAATAAAGGAAAGCATTCCCGCCGCCGTTAAACGAAAAGGAAGAAATTTTTGAGAAGTAGCATTATACCTATTCAAAAGTGATGCGACCTTCCTTTTTTCTTCCCTGGGATAGATTAAAAGAAACAAAATCTCCTTTTTATCTTTTTTGACTATTTTTAAATAAAAAGACAGGGTTATTTTTTCTATTTCCTTAATTAAATTGTTCAATTGAAGAGCAGAAATTTTATAAATACCTTTTTCGGTAAACCGGCCAGGGAGAAACTGGTAAAGAGGTAAATCAACTTCTTTGATTAAATAAAAATCTTCTTTCAGCTTATTTAACTTTTTTGTCAAATTTTCTTTTTTCTTTATTCCTTCATCCAATACCTTTACCTTTTTATAGAAGGTATTAAGGTCAAAATTCTTTACGATATCCAGAAGTTTTATTGTAGAAATTTGAATTTTTTCTGAGGCTTTTTCACCCAAAGAAAAAAGAATTTCTTTCAGGAAATAGAGTTTCTTGATTTTTTTCTCTAATTCTTCATCAGGCAAAACCTTTTTTGGCAAAAGCACCTTTAAAGAAGGCTCTTCTTTAAAATGGATAATCTCCAAAAAAGCCTTTTCCTGCAGGTCTCTGGTAAGTTTCTTTGCCTTATTCTCCGGGCCAATGAGGGTAATTTTTTTCATCCTGCCAATTGCCATCAATTTCTCCTTATAAACGATTTATTATATTACTTACGATCAGGAACGGTCAAATTAAAGAATGGCTCTTAATATACTCTTATCTCATAAACCCTGGCTTCAGGGGAGCCATTGGTAGCAGAAACCTCTAAGCGGAGGCGAGAAGTGGTAATCGGTTTAAATCGATGCTGGCGGTGGCGCTGATAATTATCCTTCACCACCGTGATTCCCCTGGTTTTTAAGATGGTCCCAGACACCAAGAACATGGCGGAGAAGTTCATCCCTTATTTTTTCATTATCAGCGATGGTATCAAAAGGATAACCCACCTCAATCCACCAGTAGCCAGGGGAGTAGCTATGATACCTTAATTTCATTGTAATGCTATTTTTAGGATACTTTTCTGCCCATTCTGGAGGGGTAAAGGAAACTGGATGTCCAAGATCCTTCACGGCAAACAGTAAGGAATTGCCCATTATTCCTTTATCCGGTTTTTTTGGTGCTAAAGATTCATTAAATTCATTTTTTCCTTCTCGACCATATCTGAATTTTGCTCCGGCAGAATATGCAACCACTCCATCTCCCGTCGCATCAATAAAAAGATTTCCTTCGATAACAAATTCCTTTTCTGTTCCTAATTGCGTACATTTAACCCCGATAATCCTTTTTCCTTTTAGCTTCACATCCCTGACACTGGTATTGAGAAGAAGGGTTAAATTTTTTTCCTTCCGACATTTTCTCGGTTGTCAATTCCCCCTTTTCCATCATTGCAACCAAGTCTGGCGGCAGCAATTGCCGCACAAACTCCAGCCAATCCCCCTCCAATAACAACTGTGTCATATTTCATTATAGAATTACTTATTAATTAAGGACATTGCTTCATTTCGGGTGCGGATATCCCTTAAGAAAATTCCTCGCACTGCCGAAGTAACCGTAAAAGAACCCGGTTTCTTTACCCCGCGCATTGTTAAACAAAGGTGCTCAGCCTCTATAATCACCAAAACTCCCTTGGGTTTAAGTATCTTCATAATGGTGTTGGCAATCTGGGTGGTGAGCCTTTCTTGCAACTGAAGCCTTTTTGCAAAAATATCAATTACCCGTATTAATTTGGACAATCCCACAACCCTGTTTTTCTCAGGGATGTAGGCAATATGAGCCTTTCCCATAAAGGGAAGAAGATGGTGCTCGCAAATAGAAAAAATTGGAATATCGCGAATCAGGACAAGTTCATCATAGTCTTCTCTAAAGATTGGTTTTAGTTCTTCCCTGGGATTCCTTCCCGGACCGGAGAAAAGTTCCTCGGCCATCCGGGCCACGCGTTCTGGCGTTTGCTTTAATCCCTCTCTCTCTAAGTCTTCGCCAATCGCCTTAAGAAAGATTCTAACCGCTTCTTCAATTCTTTTCTTGTCCATTAATAATTTTATTAATCTCTTCCCCGGTTAAGGTTTCCTTTTCCAGAAGAGCAGTTGCTATTTTTTCTAACTTTTCTCTATTTTTTTCTAAAATTTCTTTTGCTGTTCTTTGAGCTGTTTCAATAAGACTTTTTACTTCCTGGTCAATTTCCCGGGAAGTTGCTTCGGAATGTTCGCCTCTTTGAGTAAGGTCACGACCCAGGAAAACCTCCGCGGGTCTCTTGCGATAAGTGATGGGGCCCAATTTTTCACTCATTCCCCATTCACAAACCATTTTCCTTGCTAACTCGGTAGCAATCTGAAGATCATTTTCCGCTCCGGTATAGGACTTACCAAAGATAAGCAGTTCTGCTGACCTCCCTGCCAACAGAGTGGCTAATTCGCCCTGATAGAAGACATTGCTTTCAATATAAGTATCCTCTTCCGGAAGAATATGGGTGATACCAAGAGCGCAACCTCTGGGGATAATCGTAACTTTATGGATGGGATTAGCATCAGGTATAAATTTCTGTACTAAAGTATGACCGGCCTCATGGTAGGCAATGATCTTCTTCTCCTTCTCGCTAATGAGAAGACTCTTTTTCTCCATTCCCATCATCACCTTATCTTTTGCCTCTTCAAAATCATCCATCTCCACCGATTCCTTATTATTTCGGGAAGCAAGAAGAGCTGCCTCATTAGCCAGAAGAGCTAAATCCGCTCCGGAGAGTCCGGGTGTGCCCCGAGCAACAATCTGCAGGTCAACTTCGGGATGAAGTTTTATTTTTTTGGTATGGACCTTAAGGATTCCTTCTCTTTCCTTAATATCCGGCCAGGTCACCACAACCTGACGGTCAAACCTTCCCCGTCTCACCAAAGCCGGGTCAAGAACGTCCGGGCGGTTGGTGGCAGCCATAAGAATAACGCCCTCTTCGGTAGAAAAACCGTCCATTTCCACCAGGAGTTGATTTAAAGTCTGCTCCCTTTCATCATGTCCTCCACCCAGACCAGCAAATCTCTGCCGGCCAACAGCATCAATTTCATCAATAAAGACAATTGCCGGAGCTTTCTGCCGGGCCTGGTGAAAGAGGTCTCTTACTCTGGAAGCTCCCACGCCAACAAACATTTCTACAAAGTCAGAGCCGCTCATAGAAAGAAAAGGAACCCCGGCTTCACCGCTAACTGCTTTAGCCAAAAGAGTTTTTCCAGTTCCGGGAGGCCCAACCAGCAAAACCCCTTTAGGAATCTTCCCTCCTAATCTCTGGAACTTTTTAGGGTCTTTTAAGAATTCAATAATCTCTTTTAACTCCTCCTTGGCCTCTTTTAATCCGGCCACATCGGCAAAGGTAATCTTTTGCTTACTTTCTGATAAAGGCACAATTCTGCTCTTGCCAAAGGAAAGGACTCTGTCTCCACCTTTGCTTACTTGACGAGCCACAAAGAACCACAACAGACCAAAGATAAGCACAATGGGTAAAACTGAGTAAAGCAGATTCAGCCAGATTGACTTGGATTCCGGTTGGGAATAAATTTTTATATTCGGTTGTTTTTTTAGAAATTCATAGAGGTTAGGATCTTCGGTATAGGTGGAGAATTTTTTACCGTCTTTTAGATTTCCGCTAATAAATTTACCGGCAGGCTGAGTGGTCCCTTTAATGGTGACAATTCCGCTAATCTCTTCGCTTTCTACTTGCTGGAAGAACTCGCTATCGTTGATTTTTTGAGGAGACTTTTTTTCTTCCAGGTTGGAAAACTTAAGAAGACTAAATAAGAAAACCCCTAAAAGCAGCCAGAAGATAAGCCCTTTGGCAAAATTGCCTTTTAAATTTTCCGGTTTCTTTTTTTTCTTTTCCATATTTTCTCTACCATCTTTAATGCGCAATATTCACTGCACATTGTGCAGACGTCTGATATGGCAGATTTACCCTGCCGGTATTCCCGAAATCTCTGAGGATCAATACTTAAGAACTCCTGTTTCTCCCAATTGCGTAGATTACGGTATTTTGAGATTTCCTTATCCCAATCTTTGGCTCCCTTGACCCCTTTGGCAATATCCCCGATATGGGCGGCAATTCGGGCTGTAATAACCCCTTCTCTAACATCCTTCACGTCAGGAAGTTTAAGATGTTCAGCCGAAGTGACAAAGCAAAGAAAGTCAGCCCCGATACTGGCGGCAATTGCTCCGCCAATGGCCGCGGTAATATGGTCGTATCCCGGAGCAATATCGGTGACGAGAGGGCCAAGAAGATAAAGCGGTAAATTTCCGGAAAGGGTTTTAGCCATCTTCACGTTTATTTCAATCTCATTAATCGGGATATGTCCCGGACCCTCAATGAAAATACTTACTCCATTTTCAATGGCATACTTTGCCTGTTTTGCAATCGTGGTTAATTCCTCAATCTGCGCCTTATCCGTGGAATCAGCAATTGAACCGGGTCGCAACCCATCTCCTAAACTCAAGGTAACATTATATTTTTTAGCAATTTTTACAATTTCATCAAATGACTCATAGAGCGGATTTTCTCTTTTATTGGTAATCATCCAGACCGCCAAAAATGAGCCCCCGCGACTGACAATATTGGTAGTTCTTCCCTCCCTTTTTATTGCCGCAAGCCCCTTTTGCGTTACCCCGGAATGGATGGTCATAAAGTCCACTCCATCAACTGCCTGGTTTTCAATTGTTTCCAAAATTAAGTCTTTGCTCATCTTCGCAATAGTGCCGTATTTTGAAGCGGATTTAATGGCTGCTTCGTAAATGGGAACCGTACCTACCGGAATAGATGAATGCGCAATAATCTCTCTTCTAATTTCAGAAAGATTGCCTCCGGTGGATAAGTCCATTACGGTATCAGCCCCAGCCTCTATTGCTGCCTTTAATTTTCTTAATTCTTCCTTAAAACTCTTCTTTTCTAAAGAGGTTCCAATATTGGCATTTACCTTGGTGGAAAGGGATTTCCCGATACCACAGAATTTCTTGTTTCTTGTTTTTTTATTCTTGGGAATGGCAACCAGACCCTTGGAAACAAGACGCTGCAATTCTTGTATTTTTATTCCTTCTTTCCTGGCAATTTTTCTTAATATTGTTAAGGGAATATTCATCAGGACAATATTTTCGGACGCGGATTTTCGCAGATAAAGAACTAAAATAAATTTAAATATTTTTTGTTTTATTCTTAAATCCTGTTTTATCTGCGTTTATCTGCGTCCTAATTTTACTTTGTTACTCTTTTTAGTAGTTTCCTCAACTTCTTTCCCGGTTCTTTGCTTTCCGCTATTGCGCTGATTACAGCGGCATAATCTGCGCCAGCCTCAAAAACTTCTCTGATATTCTCTTCATTTATTCCGCCAATCGCCACAATCGGTAAAGCAACTTCTTTTCTTGCCCTTTTAATCAATCCCAATCCTATTGGTTTTTTATCCTTTTTTATCTTGGTTTCAAAGATTGGACCGATACTAATATAACTCACATTTTCGTTTTTAGCAATTGATAAGTCATTTTCAGTATGACAAGAAATCCCGATTATTTTGCCCGGAAAAATCTTTTCCGCTTCCTTGACTGGTAAATCATCCCGACCCAAATGGACTCCGTCGGCCTCCAGAGAAATAGCTAAATCGATTCTATCGTTGATAATGAAGCAACATTTTCCCCGGGTTATGCTTTTAATCCTTTTCCCTAAAGAATAAAATTCTCTATCTCTTAAATTCTTTGCCCGCAGTTGAATGATTTTTGCTCCGTTTTTCACTAACTCATCAACAAAAGAAAGAAAATCTTTTTTTCTTGCCTCCGGGTCAACAATGATATAAAGGGGGTAATCAGGTAAAGACGGAAGAATCAAGAGGGACAAATCCTTTTCTATCTCATATAATTGAAAGCGCAGTGTCTTTATTTGTTCGGAAATTTCTCCATTTAATTTACCAAACTCCTCTATCACCCTTAACGCCTCGCTTACCCGCTGCGCATTTGCCTGAACGATGGATAGATAATCTTCTCTTTTGCTTTCCTCTTTTATGGTAAGAGAAACACCTACATCAGCTTTTATATTGCGGCTAAAAATATAACTATTTTCTTCCAACAAAGAATAAAGTTTATGCCGCATTTCCTTAATCTCTTTTGTTATCCCTTTCTTGTTTAACAGGAAACGGGCAACCTCCTCCAGCACCCTTAACCCCTCCCTGGCCCGGTTAAAATTCGCATCAATAATTCTCTGATAATTGTTCATCTTTTTCTATCTGCCATCACCCCTCCCCCTTGACGGGGGAGGCAGGGTGGGGGTAAATAATCCTCTTCACTACACTCTGTCATTGCGAGTCCGCTCTCTGAGCGGACGTGGCAATCTCTGTCATTCTGTCCCTTTCCCTTATCATTCTGACCCCGCATTTAATACGGGACAGGAATACGGAGGAAGAATCTCCCCTTTTCTTATTCAGCAACCCTTTATTTCCTTTAAACATTGAGTTATTTTTCTTCATCCAGATTCTCTTATCGCCCTTTCTCTTTTTTATTCACATATAATTGATTCACATTTTGGATTATGTTTTTTAAAACTTTTATTTACAATTTCTCTTGAAAAATTTGCATAGCAATAAACGCATAAATGTTTACAGGTATTATACTGTCCAATATCTTTGCTAACTATGCAACCACAATTTTTTCTTTGTCCTTTATCTTTCAAATCGTTTTTTCTTCTTTCAATGGTGTCTGATGAAAAAAGATTACCTACCCTTACATTAACACCCAAAAATTCCATTAAATCTTTATCATCATTAAAAATCCTTATCATCAATTCATCATCTATGCATTTATTATGGTGCATGTTATATTCACTAAGGTCAACAGTTTCAGCGCAAGTACATATTTTTAACTTCCAAGTATTATTTATACGCTGGATGCCTTCTGCGATTTTCTTTATACTGTCTTCATTAAACTCTTTATATTTAATCCCGTATTTTTTCAAATTGCTCTTAACTTTTTTATAAACTCCAATATCAACAAAACTTATTACCAATTTCTCTGTATACTTATGTACTTTCTCCCCAACTTTATAAATTTTATCAAGTAGATTATTTATTGTTATCTTATCTGTTAAAATCAGAGGATCAAATCTCCATATAACTTTTTCTTTTCCTATTTTATTAGAAAGTTTTTTAAAAATATCAATTCTTTCTTCTATTTTTGGTAAATTTGGTTCTAAATTTTCATAATCATTTAATGTGAATTGAAAATAATAATTAATTTTTCTTTTATCTATTTCGTTCAAATATTTTAAAATAGGTTTTGCATCTTTTGTCCAAAACACTATAACTCTTGTCTTTTCAAAAGATACATATTGAGGTCGTTTATTGAAAGGATTTAGCCATTTTACATATCCTTGTTCTAGCCTATGCATAAACCATTCCGAATAAAAGGAAGGAATATCAGTAGAACGACTTGCTGAAATTATAACAGGTTTAATAGCATCAAAACTACCTTTTTCTGTTTTTGTTTTACCTTTTTCCCATCCTCTAAATTTCATTTTGTTCATTTAAGGAAGAAAGAGTGAATGCATCAGCTATATTCTGTTGTTTCCCGGATGGAATATCTCTTTCGGATTTACGCCCTCCTTTATAACAAAAATTTCTCTTAGAAACTTTATAAATATCTTTTTTCTCAAATTGAGAAAGAATTTTGCCAGCTAAATTTTTGTGGGCAAATATCTTATATACGAACTTAAACATTTTTTTGGCTTCTTCTCCTCTATCTCTAAACCAGCCCTCATTTTTGTAATAAACATTGAAAATTTTCTGTTGAAAACAATTGTCGTAATCACTGCATTTTTCATACCAAAATGCACAACTAAGAGGAATGACACATTTCAGGTCCATCTCCGGTTGTCCCATTATAGGGAAAATCTCATAATTCATTAATTTTGGAATAAAAGATTTATCATCATTTTCATCAATTTTTTCTGTTACATCACTTAAAATAAATAATCCATCTTTTTCTAAATATTTATCAGCTAATTTTGTTACGTAAAAATAGAGAGACGGAAAATTAAGGTAGGGAGACGGAAAATCTTTGCGGTAAAATTCATTTACAAATTGAAAACACATAATTACATCAAATCTATTGCTGGATACAATTTTATTCATTTCGTCTCGAAAATCTTCGCTACCTTTAAATATTCTTTTTTCCTGTCTTAACAATACATAAGGGAAAAATTCTTTAATCATTCTTTCTTGATATTTAAGAGCAAGTTTATTTCCATCAATAGAAACAATCCAAACGTTTTTCTTATTATCAAAAATTTTATCTTTTAAACAATAAAGCAAACCCATCAAATTCCCGCCAGAGCCAGAACCAATGTCAAGAATATTAATATCTTTTTTATCTTTAAAAGTCTCATTTATAATTTTTGCATTAAATAAATCTTTGCAAATTTCTTTCGCTTCAACGAAACTCCGGGGAAAATATTTAGCCAAATAACCTTTTACTTCTGTTTCATCCTCTTTTAATGTATCCCTAACATCTTTATAATCGGGAAGTTTTCCTTGAAAATCCTTTAGCAAATCATTAAAAATAAAATCCTCAAGCTTTTCAGGTAATGAATATCTAACTTCATGACCGATAATATTTTCCATTTCTATAACCTCTACTGTATCTGTAAGTTCTAAATTTTTGCAGTGAACCCCTGTATTTAAACAACTAAATTAGAATAACCTGAGAGAACTGTCCATTATTTTTCTTATCCTTTTCTCCATCAGAATTTGGACAGGAATATTTCTCAGATATTTTTAGGCTTGAAGAATAGTTCCAATCGGACGAAGTCTAGAGTGGTCTTTTTTCAATGGTTTCCTCCTTCGGACATCCCCTTATATCAGGAAATCAATGCCCAGTAGATGGACAATAAAAGCTTTTTCTGTTTACTCCCATCTTTCAAGAGTAATCTCTTCCCATTCTTTGTTGGTCTTATTGTCCTCGCGGCGGTTTCTTTTATATCCTTCAGCAAGAAGTTTTTCTAACTGCTTTCTCTTCATCACCTAAAATCTCTTTATCTTTTTAATCAGGTTGGTGGTGGAATAACCTTTGAGGAAAGGGATGATGACAACCTTGCCTCCTTTTGATTCTACGAATTTCCTCCCCTTTACCTCTTCCTTTTTGTAGTCGCCTCCCTTAACCAGAACATCGGGAGAAATTTCCTTAATCAGTCTTTCCGGAGTATTTTCATCAAAGATAACTATGTAATCGACAGACTCCATAGCGGAAAGAATTTCTACTCTCCCTCGCTCAGAAACCAGAGGCCTTCCCCTACCTTTTAGTTCCCTTACCGAAGAATCGCTATTTAGCCCCAGAACAAGAATATCTCCTTTTTTCTTAGCTTTTTTTAAGTAGTAGCTATGGCCGGGATGCAAGATGTCAAAGCAGCCATTGGTAAAAACAATTTTTTTGCCTTTTTTTTTCAGTCCGGCAACAATTGTTTTTAATTCGGGTAAAGACTTGATTTTCATCAGAACAACATAAAGATTTTCTAACCACGAATTATACGAATTAATCGAATTTTATCTTAAAATTCTTTTGTATTCTAATGAAGGCAAACTATAGTTTATGATTATACCCAATTTTAAGCTTGTCGCTTCTAGATAATTATGCATCTGAGCTTCATCAATTTCGGTAATTCCTTTTGTTGCCTTATTTTCAACAAGAATTATTTTCTCTATAAGATAGTCAGCCCTAAATTCCTTTTTTAATTTTTCTCCTTTATAAATAATAGGCAATTCTTTCTGATATTCGAAGTTTAAACCACCTTTTTCTAACTCAATTCCGAATACTTCATCATAGACTGATTCGAGAAAACCCGCTCCTAATTCTCGATGAACTTCCATTGCTATCCCAACTATTTTATAACTTAATTCTTTATAAATTATTTCTATTTCCTCAATTTCTTCAATCTTTGTATTCACTTTCTAATTCGTGTAATTCGATAAATTCGTGGTTGCTCTTATTTTTATTGTGTATTCGTGGTTATATCATTTTCGGCGATTTCGGCGAGAATATGGCCAATTAAGATATGGGCTTCCTGGATGCGGGCAGTATTATTGGAAGGAACTATAAAGGTAAGATGAGAAATTTCTGCGAGTTTTCCACCATTTTTTCCGGTAAGACCTATTGTTTTTATTCCAATTTTTTTAGCTGTTTTTACCGCTAAAATAACATTCTCGGCGTTGCCGGAGGTGGAAATTCCGATGAGCAAATCGCCTCTTTTTCCCAGCGCCTGAATCTGACGGCTAAAGACCTCCTTAAAACTATAGTCATTAGCAATGGAGGTTAAGATAGAGGTATTAGTAGTAAGGGAAAGCGAGGAAATCGCTTTTCTCTCTTTCTTAAATCTCCCTACAAATTCGGCTGCCAAATGCTGGGAATCCGCGGCACTGCCTCCATTACCACAAAAGATAATCTTTCCGTTATTTTTTAATGTTTTTATTATCTCTTGAGAGATTTTTTCGATGAGTTTTATATTTTTCGGTAAAAGAAGAGATTCCTTTACTTTAATGCTTTCCTTAATTAACTCGGCAATTCTTACCTTTTCCATATGTTTGTTTTCTCACAAGGCGAGGAAGTTTCCTGATAGCAGAGCCTTGTTACCGACTCACGCCCCTCCTCTGTATTTTTCGTGCGATAAATCGCACCGCTACTAAGAGATGACTGGGGTTTGTGAGCGAAGCTGGCGGTTATGCCGCAGGTATGAAATACCGAGGAATAAAAAAGCCCGAGCGAAAAAACTTCAGTCATCTCTTTCCAAGCCTCCTTATTCGTAAATTATCGGCTCTTCTTCCTTTGGCTCTTCCTCTCCGATATGGGTAGAAATTCCTGCTACAATCACCTTAATTACAGAAATCCGCTCTACTCCAATAATATCCTGCAGATACTTTTTAATTAAATCCTGGATGGTTGCACAGGTAGTCGGTATCTCATTGTCGGACCAAAGTACTACCCGGTTAACCACCTTTAATCCTTTAGCCGTGGCGGAAGTTCGCGTGGTAATTCTTCTCACTGCTTTTATTTGTGCCAACACTCTTTTAACAATGAAATCTTCAATTGCCGAAAGAGCAACTTTTACTTCTCCTCCCGGATTATCAAAACAAATTGACCGGCTTTTACGAAAATAATTAACCACAAACAAAAGCCATAGCAATCCCAAAACAATTAAAAAAGTTCCGATTATACCTATTGCATTCCAATTCATCTTTTCAACATAAAGATGCACTTGTTGCCTGGAAATTATCCCGATTGCAGACAGAAGAAAGAAGAAAGCAACAATCAAAGAAGTAAGCGCATATATCCAAGCCACTATTTTATTAAATATTCTCATTTGTCTCCTCCTTATTTAACCCTTCATTCTACCTCAAAAAAAGCCTAAAATCAAGACCCTGGTATAAAATCTCAAGCCAAGACATAAAACTTACCGGGAAGTTGCTTAACCAATCCTTTTAATTCTAAAGTCATCAAAGCGCTGAGAGCAACAGATGCCGGGAAATTGCTTTCCTTTATAATTTCATCGATATGTCTGGGAGAAATAGTAAGTAATTGATAGATTTCTTGTTCCCTTTCTTTTAGTCCTAGCCCTCCGGAAATTCTCTTTTTCCCTTGCTCTTCCTTTTTTTTCGGCAAAAGATTAATAAGAGCTCCTAATTCTTCAATTATATCATCTACCTGGGTTACTAATTTTGCCCCTTGTTTAATTAAATGCAACGTACCTGAACTCGTGGGCTGGTCAACATTGCCCGGAATAGCAAAGACCTCCCTTCCCTGCTCAAGAGCAAAATCAGCTGTAATAAGGGCCCCGCTTTTATTCGGAGCTTCAATCACCACCAGACCAAGAGAGAGACCGCTGATAATGCGGTTACGCCGAGGAAAATTCCCTCGCTCAGGGCTAGTAAGAAGAGGAAATTCTGAAATAACCGCTCCTGACTGGGCAATTTCTTTAGATAAGTTTTTGTTCTCTCCAGGATAGATTCTTGCCAGCCCGCTGCCTAATACGGCAATAGTCCTGCCACCGGCCTTCAGAGCTCCCTTATGAACTTCAGTATCGATACCTCGAGCCATCCCACTGACAATAGTGAAACCACGGTTAACAAGTTCATAACTGAGAGAATTAGCCGTCTTGCGTCCATAGTAAGAACATCGTCTTGTTCCCACAACAGCGATGGCTAACCGATCCTTTGCTTTTATCTCTCCCTGGATATAAAGAACGGCGGGAGGAGCATAAATCAATTTAAGATTGGCAGGATAATCTTGGTCCTCTAAGGTAATAACGGAAAGTCCCATTTCCTCCATCAAACTTAATTCCTTTTCCAAACGGGCAACGGAGAAATCCTTAATTCTTTCCGCAACATTTCTGCTAATACCAGGAATCTCCAGCAGTTCCGATATAGTTGCATTAAAGACCTTTTTGGGCTCTTTAAATCTTTTCAGGAGATTTCGTATCCTGACCGGACCCAAAGTATCAACAAGATTAAGTCCAATCCAGCCTTTCTTCCTTTCATCCATTGTATATTCGGGTCGGATAAATCCGACCCCTACTGTAGGGGTTCGATTTATCGAACCCGCCTAGACCCGGGTATATGGGTCAAAGAGTTTTTTATATTCTCCCAGAGCAAAACGGTCGGTCATTCCGGCAATATAGTCGCAGACAATACGGGGAACAGACTCTTCTTTTAAAGATTCCTGAACCAAGGATGGCAGTTGTTTTGGTTCCTTGATATATTCCATAAATAGAGATTCTATAATCCGGCGAGCCTTTTCAGCCATCCGTATTACCCGATAATGGCAATACATCTTCTCAAAAAGAAACTGCTTTAGTTCCTTATTTTCTTTTTCTATCTTCTGGCTAAGGGAAACAAATTCCTTCATTTCTCTGACCTGACGAAGCGAACTAACACGAAATTCTTTCAACCTTTTTTCAGTTTCCTTTACCAAATCAGTTACCAAAAGATTAATTAGAGAACGGATAGTTTTATACACTTTTTCTTCATTAGAAATATTCCCTGACATCTTTTCATAAATGGAAAACCAAATTTTTATTTGCCTTAGGTCATTTTCTTCAATTAAACCGGCTTTAAGACCGTCATCGAGATCGTGACTGGTATAGGCAATTTCATCAGCCAGGCTTACCACCTGGCATTCCAAAGTTGGAGATTCTGCAGGTTTAAACTCCTGATACTCAGGCAAATCATAAGGAGTATGGTGTTTAATAATTCCTTCTCTCACTTCGTAAGTAAGGTTAAGACCATCAAATTCTTGGTATTTCTTTTCTAATTTATCCACCACGCGCAATCCCTGCTGATTATGCTCAAAACCGCCAAAATCTCTCATTAATTCAGAAAGGGCTTTCTCCCCGGCATGGCCAAAAGGAGTATGACCTAAATCATGCGCTAAAGCAATTGCTTCCGTCAAATCTTCATTTAGGCCCAAGGCTCTGGCAATCGTGCGCGCAATTTGGTTAACTTCAATGGTATGAGTCAATCTGGTGCGATAGTAATCTCCTTCATGGTTTACAAAAACCTGAGTTTTATATTCCAACCGCCGAAAGGCGGTAGAATGGATAATCCGGTCACGATCTCTCTGAAAGAGGCTGCGGAAAGGATGCTCATTCTCCTTATATCTCCTTCCCCTACTCTCTCTACTTCTCACTCCGTAAGGCGCCAAAAACTTTTCTTCATTCGCTTCCAACTCTTCTCGGATCAACATTTAGTCTCCTAAGTAGAAAAGAGGATCTACTGGCTCCACCCCTCTTCTAATTTCAAAATGAAGGAGGGGTTCTTTTTCCTGGTCTTTCATCCGGGCAATTTCTGCTCCTTGAGATACGATTTCCCCTTTCTTTACCGACGGCACTATTTCCTGGGCATAGACGGAATAATACCCATTCTGATGGTCAATGATTATCGTCATCCCATAACCTTTGGTAGCATCGCAGAAAGATACTTTTCCTTTTTTAGAGGCAACAACTTTGGCTTTTGGAGCAAGAAGGATATCAATTCCGTCGTTTTCCTCTCCAAATTTTCTTACAACCTTACCCTTTGCGGGCCAGAGAAATTCGCCTTTTTCTAACTTGACAATGGAATACTCTTTTTTAATTTTGTCAACCGGGATTCTTTCTGCTTTGACACCTTGGGGAATAGAAAGTCTCTGGCCGACATAAACTCTATCGCTCCTCAAATGATTGGCTCTTTTAATGGCTTCTACCGAGATTCCGTAATGCTGGGAAATCCTGTATAGATTTTCTCCTTTTTTTACCCGATGATATTCCCCATTTTTAGAATAGGATGTTGGTCGGGAGGGAATCAGCCGAATTGTACAACCGGAAAGAATAAGAAAAAAAACCGTTAAAATCTTTATACTTTTAATTTTCAACTTTTAATCCCCAAACTTTTTCATCGAGCGGGAAACGGGATTCGGCGCCTCCGCTTCGCTCCGGTCGGCCCCCCGCTCATTCACTGCTCGTTAATCACTCGCAGTTCATAAACAGGGTCTCCTTATCCGCCATTGGCGGATTCGTCGGTCAGGGTGCTCACTGAACTCGCACCCGACGCTATCTCGTGCTCCTTATTCGTCGCACAGCGTCCCTTTCGAAT
>Ga0100394_1001223_pt1 | contig 21395 bp, 16 predicted proteins | sample CryGeymeta201518_FD_81549 | JGI IMG/M metagenome (GOLD analysis project Ga0100394, IMG submission 81549) | Groundwater microbial communities from Crystal Geyser aquifers in Utah, USA - Crystal Geyser metaG 2015-18 | ecosystem: Environmental > Aquatic > Deep subsurface > Groundwater | place: USA... | reverse complement strand
TAAAGCGTGTAAGCGGCCCCGCCAGCCGCGAGTATATTGTTGCATCGTTATTGTTCTGTATGATTATTTCTGTTTCCCAGCTTAGCCAAAGCCATCACTAATTACTATTAGTCGTGGCTTTTTTCTTCTACCGATTGGCAAGCACGGGGAATTCTTCCATACTGGCGATATTGCACCACATTACCGAGGTAAACATGAGCGAAGAGCTGCTCGATCAGGCAATGTTATTTGAAGTTGTAGAAAACCAACTGGCCGATAGCTACCCTAAGCAAGTTACTGAAACCCTGCTACGACTTCGCATGACAGGCCATAGCCGCGACGAGGCAATTGAATTGATTGCCTGTGCCTTAGCGCCGGAAATGATTGACGTGATTGAACACCAGCAGAGTTTTAATTTAGAGCGCTATGCCGCTCATCTGGCACAACTGCCAGAAACGCCCTGGCTTAGCGACGACGAATGACAGCACTACCGCGCCATCTGGGCTTATTTGGCTTGTGGCTACTGGTGGTGAATGGCCTTATTGGTGCCGGCATTTTCGGTTTACCGGGCGGCGCAGCAAAATTGGCCGGCGAGTACAGCCCGCTAATTTACCTTTTTTGCGCTCTGTTAATCCTGCCGATACTGCTTAGCATGGCGGAAGTAGCCAGTTATTTTCGGGGTAGTGGTGGCCCGGTACGCTATGGTACGGCGGCGTTTGGACCTTTTATTGGCTTCCAAGCCGGTTGGTTGTATTACATTGCCCGTTTGGTATCGTTTGCCGCTAACACCGCGCTGTTAGTAGACAGTATTGGCTACTTTTGGCCTGACGCCACCTCAGGCATTAACCGTTGGCTGTTACTTAGCCTTATTGTCACCAGCCTTACACTGCTTAATATCGTTGGTTCCGTGCGTACCATGCGCTCGCTGGCCGGTTTAACGCTTATTAAGTTTCTGGTGCTGGTTATGCTTGTCGTCGCCGGCGTTATCTCACTTGGCACTATGGTATTGCCCAGTATGCATATCGGCAGTGTGTTTAGTGGTGAACATACTTATAATTTTGGTGCAGCAACCTTGTTACTGATTTATGCCTTTGTTGGTTTTGAATCTGTGGTGGTACCGGCCGGTGAAGCAACAAACCCCGCCCGCGATATTCCCCGCGCGTTAATTCTGGGGCTTGCCATGGTTACTTTACTCTATATAGGCATTCAACTGGTTAGCGTAGCCGCCGTGCCAGCTATCGCCAGCTCCAGCACACCGCTGCTGGACGTTGCCAACACCTTGTTTGGCAGTGTCGGCGCGCTAGTATTAATGCTGGGTGTAGTCGCCTCTGTTGCAGCGAACTTGTTGGGTGCTATTTTTTCCACGCCACGTGCCAGTTTTGCACTGGCAGAAGACGGTAGCCTGCCCGCCTGGTTTGGTCAGGTAAATGCGCGCTTTTTAACGCCGGCAAATTCGATTGCCTTTTTTGGTGCACTGGCACTGCTGCTTACGTTGTATGGTTCTTTTTTATGGCTGGCGGCTGCCACAGTATTAACCCGCGTACTGCTCTACAGCCTAACCTGTGCAGCAGTGCCTATACTGAGACCCAAAATGGCCACATCGACCAGTTTTGTCTTAGCCGGTGGCTATGTTATCCCGCTGCTGGGCATTGCTGCCTGTGGCTGGCTAGCGCTGCAAATCAGCTTATCATCGGCCATCGTTTCAGCATTGTTTGTTCTTCTGGGCACAGTGCTTTACTGGCTGGCCAGGTGGCAAAACCGCAAAATATCATCTACAAAAAGTTAACCTTAGGTTATAGTATTGCGCTGTCACTGCACCAGAAGGAGTAAGGTGTTGCAAACCAGCCAGCTATTAATCCAGTTAATGTTGTACGTCTTTTTACCGTTGTGGGGTATTGCCGGTTTTGTTGACTGGTGCTGCCATCGGGCAACCCGCATTGAACATACTTCTGGCTTAAAAGAATCTCTCGTGCATTCTTTGATGGGCCTGCAAATGGCGTTGCCGATACTGCTGTGCTTACTGTTTCAGGTTAATGTCCTTATTTTGCTTATTTGCATTTCAGCCTGGTTGGCACACGAAGCCGTGGCACATTACGACGTGCACTATGCCGCGCCAAAGCGCCACATCAGTGTATGGGAAATGCATGCACACAATTATCTGGCTACATTACCGCTGTATATGTTGTTGCTTATTGTGGTGATTAACTGGCCCATTTTTATCAAGCTGATAACGTTGGACTGGCAGGGACAATTTTCCTTTACTCCAATGCCTTATGCTCATGGCGGTGACGGCTATCTGCCCTACTATCTGGGCTTTATGGCGATTGTTTGTGTCTTGCCGTATATGGAAGAAAATCTGCGCTGTTTGCGAGTGGCTTTACAGCGTGAAGGAGAAGCAGCTTGAACGTATTTATTACCAGTAGCGGCCACTTTTTACCCGGCCCGCCGATAGATAACACCCAAATTGAAACGGTATTAGGCTGTGTGCATGGTAAGCCCAGCAGGCTAAAAAGACGCATATTGCAATCCAATGGTATCAAAACCCGCCATTACGCTATGGATGCGAATCACACCACTTTTATATCTAACAGTGCCATGGCCGCACAAGCCGCCGAGCATTGTTTGCAACAAAGCTTTCTGGGGAAACGCCACATCAGAATGTTAAGCGTCGCGACCAGTCAAGGCGACTTAGTGCTGCCGGGCTTTGGCTCTATGGTACAAGCCGAGCTTGGGCTTAGTGATATTGAGCTGCATAGCAGCCATGGCATTTGTTCCAGCAGCATGATGGCGCTAAAAGCCGCTTACACCAATTTAAAAGCCGGTGAGCAAAACAATGCACTTGTTGTTGCCAGCGAGCTGACATCACGTTTATTTAAAGCCAGTCGCTACGAGGCGGCCGGGGCTGAAGTTGACTTTAACGCCGAATTTTTGCGCTGGATGCTGTCAGACGGTGCCGGCGCATTGTTATTAGAACAAACGCCGCGCGGCCAATGTTTTCGCATCGACTGGATCCGCAGTTTTTCCCATGCCGATGCCTACCCGGTGTGCATGAGTGTTGGTTATCCAACCTCGGGGCAAGATCAGCGCAGCTGGCAAGACTATCCCACCTACGCTGAGGCAGAGGCCGCCGGTGCTTTGCTTATTCGCCAGGATGTCAGGCTATTAGAGAATATCGTTAAGCTTGGCGTAGATGGTTATTTACGCTTGATTGGCGAGGGCAAAGTGCAACCAGACAAGGTTAATCATGTACTGTGTCACTATTCGTCACATTACTTTCGCGACAAAATATTCGACATGATGCAGCGCGCTGGCGTAGGTATCCCTGAAGACAAGTGGTACAGCAATTTATACAGCCGCGGCAACACGGGCTGCGCCTCCATTTTTATTATGCTAGACGAATTTCGCCGCACGCAGACATACCGTACCGGTGACACCATATTATGTATGGTGCCAGAAAGTGGCCGCTTTAATAATGCCTATATGCAACTGACTGTCGTGGAGGCTTGAATGACAGAACACGTTTTAACCCCGCAAGCCCAACAATGCTTACAATCATTAATGCGGGTTTGGTTTGAATTTGAACGCCAACTAGGCCGGGTGCCACTCATCCAGCGCTTGGACCGCGGCCTGTTTAGTAAAGCGGACTACTGCCAGCTATTACTCAACTGGCGCCAACAGGTTATCGAAGGCTCGCGTTGGATCAGTCGTTGCGCGTCCAGCTTCGATCGCAGTTTTAGCGATGTACGCTCTGTTATCATTGGCCATGCCCGGGAAGAGCACCGTGATTATGAAATGCTGGAGCAAGATTATGTTGCCGCCGGTGGGCAGTTAACGGCAATACAAACCGCGCCACGCAATATTGGCACCGAAGCCTTGCATGGCTTTTTAATGTATCGCGCTAGCCAACCCAACCCGGTAGATCTTGTCGGTGCCATGTGGATTATTGAAGGCCTGGGGCAAAAAATGGCCAATAGCTGGGCAGCACAAATTGATCACACTACCGGCGGTGACGGCAGTTACACCCGTTTTATGCGCTACCACGGCAACAACGACGACGGCCATATGCAAAAGCTGTATCAGCTAATAGACCGCTTGTGCCAAAGCCCACAGCAATTGAACGATATAGAGCGAACCGCTCGTGTTACCGCCCGGCTGTATTGTTTGCAACTGGAAGAAAGTGAAAATGAGTAAAAAAACCAGCGCGTATTTAAACGCCATTGCTAATGATAATTCATTGCCCATCGAGCAAGCGGCACTGGATCTTTGGTTGAAAGATTTACAAAATCCACTGCGCTGGGGCGTGCGTCCGTTACTGCAATTTATCTTCGCCATGCTGTTACATATTATTTGGTTTTTTAAACGCTTACCGTTACCGCAGTTTAGCGCTCACAAACATCTGCAAAAGCTGATTTGCTGGTTTTGCAGCCACTTTGTCAGCCGTGAAGCTAACCTGTTAATTTTGCGACACTACGCGACAGAGTCTAATATCCTTAACTTTTTAGCTGCCAACAGCCCTGGCAGCCCAGCTAACCCTGTAAATTTATACCCTAAAAGCATTGCCGATATGCAGCACGCCAGCTTCGTAGACCATGATCAAGAGCTGTTTCGTTTGTTTGCTGAGCTGGGCAGTTGGCACCATCCCGAACAGCCGCTAAAGCCCACTGAGCTAAGCTGGCAACAATGGCAACCTATTGATATGTCGTCGTTTCAGTTAACAGAGAAACGCACACAGTGGCTTGATTTTGAAAGCGCTCATGCACTCTTTATGTGTTTATTCTGCCTGTTACTAACCCGCGAAGAATACCGCGATGCCATCAATGGTTTTAACTTGGATCAGTCAATCGCCAAACGTATAGCGGATCTAATTGGCGACAACACCCTGACAGAAATGGCATACAACAAATACCCGCATTATTTGGTTGGGCCCTGGAATTTGGGACAACGGTTCTTAATGCATGGTTTTTTTACCGAGCACCTGTATGCCTATTTGGAGCAACGTCGCCATCGCCAGGAGCAATAGCCAATGAAAACGGTGGCCCTTGTCACGTTACACGGTATGGGAGAAACCCAGCCTGATTATGCCGATGAACTATTTCAGCGACTGCAGCAAAGCCTTTCTCAGCAAGCGCAACAGCTATATTGCAACACCGTTTATTACCAAGACTTATTAGAATACAACGAAAAACGGGTTTGGCAGGCACTTGGATCAAGGCTACGCTGGAGCAAATTGCGCCGCTTTATGTTGTTTGGCTTTGCTGATGCCGCAGCGCTGGAACATCGTAAAGAGCAGCCACACAGCCTTTACCATTACAGCCAGCTAAAAATTGCCCGCGCACTCTACCTGGCAAAACAACAACTCAGCCAGGATGGCAAGCTGGTGATATTAGCGCACTCCTTGGGATGTCATGTGCTGTCATGTTATTTGTGGGATGCGCAACAAGCCAAAAAAGGCATTAAGCCTGCAGCAGGCATATGGCAGGACATAACCCGTTATCAGGCCGGCATCAGTGGTGATACACCATTGTCAGCAGATGACATAGCCTTCTTGCGAGGTGACCGTCTAACAGCGCTTTTCACCACGGGGTGTAATATTCCTATTTTTGTTGCCGCCCACGCCATGGAACAAATTATCCCGTTTAACAAACCCAATAATGAATTTGTCTGGCACAACTACTTCGATAAGGATGATGTGCTGGGTTGGCCCTTGGCTGACTTATCACCAGGCTATGCTGAATTAGTTGACGATATTGAAGTGAACGCCAGCGGCGGCTTTTTCGGATGGCTGGCGGCCAGTTGGAACCCGCTGTCGCACAATCAATATTGGCAAGAACAACGCTTATTACAGCACTTAACAAAAAAGCTCTCGGCTTTAATCTAAAGGCTAAATTGCGTTTTTACATCAAAGAGCAATCTAATGTGCAACTTTAGTTTACAACTCGCCCTGTTTATTAAGAAATTTAGCTTAAAAAATCGCTTTAAATTGTTTTTTAATGCAGATATGCTCGAGAGTCCATCTGCTTTTTTACATTTGTAATTTAATGATCGGAAATAAAAAAGATAATTTTTGCTGGAACCAGAGGAATAACCATTGAAAACACATAATAACTATTTGAAATCCATAGTTGCAGTCTCCGTTGCTGCTGCTATCTCGGGCCACGTGTCCGCCATTGACTTTACCGACGTAAAGCCCTACAGCCCTGAGATCGTTAAAACAACGCAAAACGATAAAGTTATTAAAGGCTCTCAGTTAAAACAGTCATTCCCAAATTACTATATCGTTAAATTAGAACAGTCACCGTTAAGTGCCGTGGCTAGCGCAGATGTTGCGAGCAAAGCGAAGCTTGGCAACAAGCTTGACATGACCTCATCAGCCGTCAAGTCACAAGCATCCTTATTACAAGCTGAAAGATCTGCATTCGCGTCTACATTAAAATCGGCATTACCCAACGCCAAAGTCGATCGTCATTATGACACCGTAATGAATGCCGTGGTCGTTGCTTCTGACAAAGACATCTACGATACGCTGCGTGCGATGAAAGGCGTAACTGCAGTATACAAAGAAGAAATGTACTATGAGTCGATGGATGCCTCATTAAACATTGTTAAAGCACAACAAGTATGGGAAAGCTTAGGTGGCAGCATGAACGCCGGTAAAGGTGTCAAAGTTGCTATCATCGATGGCGGTATTCGTCCGGAAAACCCCATGTTTTCAGGTGAAAATTTTACTAAGCCAGATGGCTTACCTGACACAGATTACTGTAGCGAATTTGATCAAGCATTCTGTAATGATAAGTTAGTTTTAGCGCGTTACAGCACGCCAACATTTGTAACTCACCCTGACGAATACATGAGCCCGCTAGGTTTAGGCGGCCATGGTACACACGTTGCGGGTACGGCTGCAGGTAACCCGGTTACCATTAAGTTTAATGGTCAAACTGAAATTGTACCTAAAGATGCTGATGGCAATCCGGTAGAAGACGGTTTTTCTGAAGTAACTATTTCTGGTGTCGCGCCAGGTGCTTATATTATGGCGTATAAAGCGCTGTTCCAAACACCAGCCAACCGCGGTAGTGGTTCAAACGTAATGTTGCTTGAAGCACTTGACTGGGCGGTAAAAGACGGCGCAGATGTTATCAACAACTCATGGGGCGGTGGCGCCGGTGCAGATCCAGCAACCAGTCCATATCAAGTTGCCTTTAAAGCAGCAGAAGATGCTGGCGTAGTTGTTGTTACAGCAGCCGGTAATGATGGCCCAGGTGCGCAAACTATTGGTTGCCCGTCATGTATTGAAAGCGGTTTATCAGTAGCAAGTACCACGCACGGTCGTTTCTTTGCCAACACAATCCAAATTAATGGTGGCGACGATATCCTAGCGGTAGCCAGCAGTGGTTCGGGCTTTGTAGGTTTGGAAGGCGATATTACTGGGCCACTCATGTCTGCGGCTATGGCCGACCCAGAAAATGCATTAGGCTGTGTAGCATTCCCGGCGGAAACGTTTAAGGATGCGGTAGCATTAATTTCTCGTGGTGCCTGTGCATTTAGCAACAAAATAGATAACGCAATGAATGCCGGTGCAGTGGGCGTGGTGGTTTACAACAGCGCAGCGGGCGAGCCGATTACTATGGCCGCACCAGACACCACGTTACCAGCAGTAATGATTTCTAAAGCCAGCGGCGAGAACATTGAAGCGATGTTCGATGGTGAAGCAGCTGTTTCTGTTGTTATTGAAAGCAATACCAAGCGCGTAGTTGATGCTGAATTTGCTAACCTGATGAGTGATTTCTCATCTCGTGGTCCTAACGGTGACTCTGGCAGCTTAAAGCCGGATATCGCAGCGCCTGGCAGTTCAATTTTGTCAGCGACTTCACCTGATGAAAATGCTGAAGGCAGCGCGTACGGCTTGAAAAGCGGTACATCAATGGCTTCTCCGCACGTAGCGGGTGCCGCGGCCATTATGAAACAACTGCATCCAGACTGGACTGCTGTTGAAATTAAAACCGCATTAACCTCTTCGTCTGTTTACGACGGCTTAAAAAAAGAAGATGGTTCAGCGCCAGCAACACCATTTGATTTGGGTGCAGGCCGTTTAGACCTGACACGTGCTACCGCTGCAGCGTTAAGCTTTGACAAACCATCTTGGGCACAAGACCCTTGTATAGCCAGCTGTGATGTAACGCGCACCCTGCGTAACATGGCTGATTCTGATGCTACTTGGACAGCGACAGTAGAGTTTGATGACCCGGCCATTCAAGCAGAATTAAGCAATGATACCTTTACGTTAGGTGCAATGGGTTCTGACACCGACTCTGCTGAATTCATGTTAGCGGTAGATACGTCCTCTTCAACTTACGGTACCTGGCAGTTTGGCCGCATTAACTTTGCATCAAACGACAGCTCAGTGCCAACAGCGACCATGCCAATTGCGTTATATGTATCAGAAACTCCTGATGCAGCATCTATCGCAACAGCGGGTTCTGGCACACTTAGCCCAGCTAAAGCGCTTGATGTAGCTGCGTTTTTCAGCAACAAAACTTTCGAAGATCAAATCAGCGTTGAAATCTCTGCTCCACAAGGTACTAAGATTGTTGCTGATTCAGAAATGTCTGCGGTGTCAAACGGTGCTGAGTTCTTACTTGATGCCTCTGAAAACCGTGTTGCCTGGACAGGTAACCTGAATGTTGGACGCTTTACCACACAGAGCTTCGCTGGCTTTAATACCTCGATTAAAGATTTAGGTGTTACCGCATACGCTTGCCCAGGTGAATGTGACGAGTTCTCAGCAACATTCAACTTAGCCGGTTTAGGTGGTTATGTTTATAACGGTAACGTTTATGACCGTATAACTGTAAGTGACAACGGTATTGTTATTGTTGGCGGTGGTGATACAACGGGCTCTTTTGCTAACCAGCAAATGCCGTCGTCTGTTGCACCAAACAATGTGTTAGCGTCAATGTGGTCAGATTTTGACTTAGCTGGCGGTGCTAGCGGTGCAGGTACTTTACATATTGGTTTAGTGTCTGACTATGTGGTATTTGAATGGAATGATGTTGAGCTGTGGGACAATGCTGCGGCTGGTCGCTTTACCTTCCAAACATGGGTCAAACTAGGTGGTACAGAACAAGATGTGTTCTTTGATTACTTACGTGTAGATTCTGTACCAGCAAACGTAACCGTTGGTGCTGAAGATGCAACAGGTAGTGCGGGTACTTCACGCTTCTATAACGGAACCGGTACGGCTCCAGCTGCGGGCACAGCAGTGCAACTAAACAACATCGTTGGTGGTTCACTGCAACTAGGTTACCAGTTAGAAACTGACGGCATGCTTGATTTAGGTGTTGCTGACACAATAACTGTTGCTGAAGACGCCGTATCTGACGCTGTTGATGTATTGGCAAATGATGCTGATAACGCAAGCAAAGTAATCAACATTAAAGTGATGAGCGGCGGCGAATCACTGCACGCTGTTAACAAAATCAATGTAGCTGCAGATGGCATGATCTCAGGCGTAAGCATTGTATCTGAGCCAATGAATGGTGCAGTAGCAGTAGATGACGCTGGCATGTTAGTTTACACGCCTAACGCTAACTTCAATGGTACTGACAGCTTCACGTACACTGCTGAAGATGAAAGCGGCACTGAGTTAGCACCTACGGTAGTAAACGTAGTGGTAACGCCAATGAATGATGCACCAACCTTAACAGCAGGCGCATCACAGTCGGTTGAAGAAGGTAAGAGTGTTACGCTGAGCGTTACCGGTGCTGATATTGACGGCGATACGCTAACGTACACCTGGACGCAAACAGCAGGTCCATCTGTAAGCGTAAGTTCAACGTCTAACAGCGTTACATTTACAGCTCCTGAAGTAAGTAGCGACTCAACAGTTACGTTCTCGGTTGTTGCAAGCGACGGTACGGTATCAACCTCTGCGGTTAGCGTATCAGCGACTGTGACGAATAAGAAAGAAAGCAGCAGCGGTGGTGCATTAGGCTGGTTAAGCCTGTTGTTAGTCCCATTAGCTGGTTTAAGATTACGTCGTAAACTTCGTAAAGCTTAAGCTTATTGCTTAGCAAAAAGCCTCCTTAATGGAGGCTTTTTTTATCATAGTTTAACTATGGGTATAGCTTTAAGTTCACTCTGAACAGTGCCATTACTTAACGGCGGCATTACAAGAAATGCTAGTAACGAGGCATTAAAAAAGCAGAGCCATTATTGCTCTGCTTTTTATTGTACCGTTGAGCTTATTAGTTGCGTTTACGGCGTAACATCAGCAATGGCAATGCCAGCAAGCTAAACCAACCGAAAGTACCGCTAGATGGTTTATTCACAGTGACATTAACTGTTGTAGTACCAGACAAACCTGCAGAATCGGTTGCTGTTACCACTACATTGTGCGCTTTAGCATCAGCCTTAGTCGGAACCCGAGCCAATACTAGTTGATTGTTTACTACAGCAAACAACCCATTGCCGGAAGTTACATTTGCTAATGTCGCACCCGCTTCATTAACGCTCACAGCGATATTCGCCACCTTAGTTCCTGCAGCAACACCAACGTTAATGGTTGATACAACTTGGCTGGCACTAACAGTTGGCGCTTCGTCTGCTGTATTCGTCACATCAACAGTCACCTCAACCGGAGCAGACGCGTTACCTTTAGTATCTAACGCTATCACTTCTAACTGTATCTGCGTTAAACCAGCGTCAAAATCGAGCACTCCGCTATTGTTTACTACAATATCGCCATTGGCTTGCAGCGATACTGCTGTAGAACTGCTTGCAGCTAAAACAAATTCTGAAACTGGTGTAGAGAAATCAACTTCAGCATCAACTTTACCAATTACAGTTCCGTCAGCGGCATTTTCCTGCACGGTGAACATTTGACCGGCCATAACCACTGGCGCTTTATCACCGCCGTTGATATCGGCTACGGCAATTGCATCGCCTGCGTCTGACAACAGTACGAAGCCATTATCCGTTTCCCAGTTCAAGTATGCGGTTTGCCCAGCCGCCAAATCAGTAACTTCTTCACCAGCTGAATCCGTCAACGTCACGTCAGGAGACAATGCCAACGTTGCTGTTGTGAAAATCACATCATCAAAGTCCAGAGAACTAAATGCTAAGCCTAGGTTATAGCCATCGTTGTAGCTTAGGTAACCTACTGTAATTTCTTTGCCTATATCTGCAGCACTTAAACCAACATCTTCCAAACAGGCGGTAAGTGTTATATTGCGCTGACCACTTACATGGAAAGCATCACCCGCAAAACCACTCAAAGTTCCAAACGGCACAGCGAATGAGCCAACATAACCTGTTGGGTAGTTATCACCCAACCGCGATAATAACAGGCTCATTACTTCGTAATCGAAGTTACCGTCGTTGTCATTATCAAGTACTAGTGTGAAGTTAGCTTGCAGCGCATGGCTCAGTGGTTGATCTAATGTAAAGTTCGGTGCAAGTAAATAACCAGAAGAACAGTAGTCAACCGGAAAAACGTCTAATGTGGCAGCGCGTAAGTCTTGAGGTACGCCATCTTTATCAGAGGTTCCAACCAGTTGCGCAGCAAATGGCTGAGCAGTAATGGCACCATCATTACGAACGACATACTTGATACCTTCGTCGGTAATTTCTGAACGAATTTGCAAATCTGCATTCGCCTTTGGCAACACATGATAGACCAAGTGCAAATCATTGCTTGCACCAGTGCTGTTATCATTGAATAAAATGGCACCGTCGAACTCAACTGCAGTCAACAGGTCATTTTTTTCACCGGTAACACTGCCGTTTGCCAGTTCCCACGCAGGTAATTTGGTTGGGTCGATATTTAGCGTAATATCAAACTGAACTGTCTGGCCAGCACCCACTTCTATAGAGGCAGGCATATTCCAACTTAATGCACCAGTGGCAGCATCATCAGCAAAGCGTGCCTGCGCGGTAAGGCTATATATGCGAGCCTGCTCACTAAAGTTCTTCAATGTCACCGTTTTAGTAAACGAAGACTGGCCAGTCATATTTTGCAGGCCATAAGACAACGCAGCTTGCTTAGTATCAAACTTCGCATCATATACCCACGCTGCGGCAGGTGAGCTTACTGCTTTACTAACATCAACCAAACCAGCACCCATAGCGGTAATTGGTGCTAACGCCGCTTGCGGATTGACTGATAATGGCTCAGCAGTAACATTCATGTTGGCGGTATTCATTAGCATTGCTTTAGCTTCAAACGCATTAAGCTCTGGGCGCGCTTGACGCAACAAACTCATAGCACCTGCAGTAATCGGGCCAGAAAATGATGTACCGGTTGCTGGCGCAAGGCCGGTACCAGTGCCCACATCTGCGACCATAATTTGCTCACCAGGCGCAGTAATTTCAGGTTTTAGCAAACCTTCCATTGCCGGACCGCGTGAAGTAAAGTCGGCAATAGAACCTGGCGTTGCGAAAGATTCACTGACAATTGAATATGCAACTTCAGTACCTTCCACTAACAGGTCTTTAATGATCTGGCCATCTTCCAAGCTGATACCGACTGCAGGAATGGTAATACCCGGCGCAGAACCACCGGCATTTACCGGACCAGCTTCTGCTGCGTTGTTGGCAATAATAACAAACACAGCACCTTTAGCCTGGGCATTCAGAACTTTCTGTGTAAAATTACAACCGCCACGATCAACCAATACTGTTTTGCCTGTTAAGTCGACATCTTCAGCAAACTCATCACACGCCGGGCCGTTGTCAGTGATATAGACCAATGCATTTTCTGCGCTGTTGAAACTAAATTCAGATACAGGATTGAAGCCAGCCGCAGCCATTGGTACGCTTGCACCTGCGATAGTGCTGGTGGTAATAAAAGTTGTTTCTAAAGTTGGGTGAGTCATTGCGCCGACTGACAACGCATTAGGTGTTGTACTAGGACCACCAACGATGAACGGGTTCGGACCATCATTACCAGCAGAAATCACCATGCTTACACCCAGCTCTACAGCACGTTGAATTAACAGCTGGGTACCACCAGATGTATCGGTAGAGCCAAAATCGCCACCCAGTGACATATTAATAACATCAACACGGTCGGACAAGTCGCCATCACCATCAGGGTCCATTGCGGCTTCTAACGCATTGATTTGCGCCAAACCAGGACAGGTACCCGTACATACGGTGTAAGCGTAAAATTCAACATCGGGAGCAATACCGTTCACCGAGTTCGCCACAGAAGTACCATGACCACCACTTAATGGGTCAATCGGATTAGGGTCATTATTAATAAAGTCGTAACCGCCTAACACCTTGCCTTGTGGCCAGTTAACGGCACTTTGGTTAGCAAATGCAGCATCATAGGCTTCTTCAGTACCTGCACCACCAAAGGCCGCATGCGTGTAATCAAGACCTGAGTCTAAAATAGCAACTTTAATACCTGCACCTGTTGCAATACCTGAAGCAACAACTGACTTAGCCTTAATGTACTCCTGGCTTTCAACAACCATTGGCTTGCTGTCATACACGGGCAGAATTTGTTTTACGGCAGGATTTTTTCTCAGACTAGCTAATGCTTTGGCATCGGCTTTAACTACAATCGAGGCGGCCAAATGTTTGGTTGTTGTTAGAATTTGAGCATCTTTGTCTAATTGCAATAATTGGGCTGAAACCTGCTGCTGCACTTCTTCAATTTTCTGCGTTAGCTGTTGGGCTTGTTGTCTGTCATACCTAACACCTGAAAGTGCATAACTGGTAGGCTGAGCATTAAGCTGAACTAAATATGCAGAAGGTTGTTTAGTTTCTTTGTCACTTTGCTGTAACGAGGCCTTACGTTCACCACCATAAACAGTGGCATCTGCGCCCATGCGGAACTGTTCTAACGTTGCAGCAGAAGCAACACCTGCGAATGCCATAGCAACGGATGCTGCTACTATCGATTTATTTGTCAGTTTCAAAATGTTCTACTCCGTAATTCAACTGGATTAATGAATAACTCAATATATTTTTATTGTTTTTGAGTGCCTAATTACATATCACAGAAGTAAATAAATGTAACCTGTTTGGGTAAAACTTACTTGAAGTCACACGAACAATTTGTAAAGTTATATAGGCAAAAAGACTTAAGCTAAATATTGTTTTCTGTACCAGTAACTAAAGCGTGTGCAGTGAGATCGACAATGTCAGTTATTTCGCGGGTAAATACACCGTTACCACCAAACCACCGTAAGCATGATTGTGTAGGGTAATGTCACCATGGTGCATATCGACAATCTTTTTAATAATAGCCAGCCCCAAGCCTGAACCACCACTGCCGCGAGCCACATCGCCCTGGGTAAACGGTTCAAACATGGCTTTCATTTGCTCTTCCGGAATACCGGGGCCATGGTCACGTATTTGTAAATATATCCGTTTGCGATTGCGTTCAAAACCGGTAGAAATTTCAATATCACCGTCACTATAACGCAGCGCATTTTCTAAAAGATTATTCAATAAGCGCTTGATAGCGATCCGTCTTAACGTTAATTCAGGTATGTCGCTGGCTAGTTGCGTGACAATATTACGTTGTTGCAAATGCTCGGCTTGCACCAATTCCATGACCAATGTGTTGAGGTTTTCCTTCTGACCAGATTCTTCTTTATGGTGGCGTAGATAATCAATAAATTGGTCAATAATGGCGTTCATGTCATCTATGTCATTAACAATACCATCGCGGATCCAGTTGTCTGGCTCGTCCATCATTTCGGAGGCTAAGCGGATACGCGTAAGGGGTGTGCGCAGGTCATGGGAAACACCGGCCATTAATAGTGCCCGGTCTTGCTCTAACTGACGAATGCCTCGTGCCATGTAATTAAAGGCTTTGGTTACAGCAATCACTTCTGTGGAGCCTTTGTTTTCAGCTAACGGTGGTGGGAATTCACCTCGCCCTACCTGCAATGCCGCTTGCTGCAAACTTTTTAACGGCCGGTTTAACTGACGGGCAAACAGCCAGCCGCCACCCACACTTAACACACCAATCATTAATAAATAAAACGTTAGGGGAGAAAAGTCTGTTTCATCCAGTCCGGTAAGTGGCACTTTAACCCAATAATGCGGTGCTTGCGGTGGCCGCACCCAAAATGCATACGTCTCGCCCTGTGCTACCCGCACCTCGGCCGTACCGCCCAATTCACGCGACATAAGATCAGAAAAATAACCGTAATAACTGGCTTCAGCCAAACCTTGCTGCATGGCTTGCTGCTCGGTATACACCTCAATACCTGTCGCCTGTTGAAAGCGACTTGTTAGCTCTGTCGACAGCACCGGCTGTGCGTGGCCAACATCAATAAACACCACTTTTATTTGTTTGGCGATCAGGTGGTTTATTTGCTGTGTTGTCGGCTTGATAACATAAAATGCCACCGACAGGTACGATACCAATTGATTAATCAACAGCAAAAAGCCGATTAAAAAAACCGTCTGGCCAAAAGCACTACGTGGTAATAACCGCATCTAGGTTACGCTACCATCCGGCACAAACACATAACCCAGCCCCCATACTGTTTGAATATAACGGGGGTTTGCAGCGTCATCCTCCAGCATGCGGCGCAAACGCGACACCTGCACGTCAATGCTGCGTTCCATGGCAGAATAATCCCGGCCGCGCGCCTGGTTCATCAGTTTGTCGCGGGACAACGGCTCACGCGGGTGGCTGACTAATACTTTTAACACCGCATATTCGCCACTGGTTAGTGGCAATAACTCGTCACCTTTGCGCATTTCTCGGGTGGCCAGGTTAAATTTAAACGGACCAAATTCCACCACGCCCTCTGCCTGGCTGGGTGCGCCAGGTAATTCTTTGCTTTTACGCCGCATTACGGCGCGAATGCGCGCCAATAACTCACGCGGATTAAACGGCTTAGGCAGGTAGTCGTCTGCGCCCATCTCCAAACCAATAATGCGGTCTACCTCGTCGCCTTTGGCGGTAAGCATAATAATAGGAATTTCGTTTTCCTGCTGGCGCAGGCGGCGACAAATCGATAAACCATCTTCACCCGGCAACATTAAGTCCAACACCACTAAATGAAAATTCTCACGCTCCATCAAGCGCTGCATCTGCTCATAGTTGGCCACGCTACGTACAATGTAACCTTGCTCTACTAAATAACGATCGAGTAACGCACGCAGACGCATATCGTCGTCAACAACAAGAATTTTAGGGGTTTCTGAACTGGCCATAGTGAAGTCTCCACAATATTTCCTTCACTATAAACGAAAAAACTGCCGCGGCGAAAAACCTTGGCAGTTCTTTGTGTTACAAAGTTTGTCTGGTTATTTTTGTTCGTTAACCGGTACACGCTTCATCGGTGGGTTCAACCATACCACATGGCCGGTATGCGCCTGGGTACGGGTTAAACTATTTGCCTGTTCGGCTAAATCAGTGTCAACAACATAAGTATAGTTTGCCGGTGCTGTAGAACAGCCTGCTAACGTCATTACTGCTACTGCCATTAATACGCTTATTACTTTGGTTTTCATGCGCTTCGCCTCTTATTACGTCGTAATCCAACTATAGCCAAGGGCGCCGCAGCTGGCTAGCATATTTTTGTGACACCTAAATGACAGCGATGAAATATTATTTAAATAATTTTATGTCATTGTTTATTATAAGTTTATTAATGAAAGCCAACCTTGCAAAAAATTCTATCGTCAAATTTATGGCACTGAGATAGCGGCTAAAGGTAAAAAACTGCTACCATCCAACGTAAGAATTTCTGGTATTTAAGCGACGAATGCGCACCAATTTGATCACACCCGAGGGCCTGGAAGCTCTGCAACAAGAGCTGAATTATTTATGGCGCGAACAGCGCCCTGACGTCACCGCCAAAGTAGCCTGGGCCGCCAGTTTGGGTGACCGCAGCGAGAACGCCGACTACAAAGAAAACAAGCGCTTGCTGCGGCAAATAGATTCAAGAATACGCTTTTTGCGAAAGCGAATCGAAGCCGTAAGAGTTGTTGAGTATTCACCACAACAAGACGGCCGGGTGTTTTTTGGCGCCTGGGTCGAGATTGAAAACGAGCAAGGCGAGCAATTAAGTTTTCGTATCGTCGGGCCGGATGAAATTTACCGCCGTAAAGATTACATTTCTATAGACTCACCCATGGCACGGGCGTTGCTGAAAAAAGCCGTGGATGACGACGCCCTGGTGCCAACACCGACCGGGCCAAAATTGTGGTTTATCAATAGCATTAGTTATCAAAATACTACCGTTTAGCCGGTTACACCACGAACCTGTCAATCAGCCCATTAAGCTCAGTAGAAAGTTGACGCAAACGCACGCTAAACCCGGCCAGTGACGCGGCTGACTCAGCGCTGTCATCTACAAGATGCGCCACACTATGCACACTTTCGCCCAGGTGCTGTACCACCGAAGCCTGCTCGTCAGTGGCGGTTGCCACCTCACGGTTTAACTGATCTAACTGCTTAATACCATCGACAATGTGCTGCAGTTCAGCCGTAGCAAGCTGCATAGATTTTGCACTGTCACTGGCTTTTTGTTTGCCGTCCTGCGCAATAATTACTGCACTTTGCGACTCAGACTGCAGTTGATCAATCATTTGTTGAATTTCGTCGGTAGCACTTGCCGCCCGCTGTGCAAGCTGGCGTACTTCGTCAGCTACCACCGCAAACCCCCGGCCTTGCTCTCCTGCGCGCGCAGCTTCAATAGCGGCATCAAGTGCCAGCAAATTGGTTTGCTCTGAAATAGCCCGTATAACACTAAGAATAGAGCCAATTTTGTCTGAGTTAGCCGCTAAAGCGCCAACTGCTGCAGCAATATTGTCGACTTGCAAAGTAAGCTTTTGCAGGCTGTCGCTGGTAGTACCTATCACCTCAAGCCCACGGCTGGCGTTTTGGTTGGTGTGATCTGCCGTATCCGCTGCACGCGAGGCATTAGCCGCAACCGCGCCAATGGTATTAGACAACTGTTCAATGGCTGTGGCGATGCCGCTTAGACGGTCTCGTTGCTCAGAGGCTAAATCACTATTTTTGGCCGCGCTGGTGTCTACCTTTGATGCCGAGCTTTGCAGCTCTTCGCTTTGGTTATGTAATTGCGTAACTAACCGATGGATTTTATCAACAAAATTATTAAAACCGCTGCCTATCTGGCGCATTTCCAACGCACCATCGGCCGGTAAACGCTGACGTAAATCACCTTCGCCGTCGCCAATGCTCACCAGTGTTTCGGCAACAGAGTGCAAACGACGGGTAAGTGAACTGGCCAAAATCCAGGCCAGTACGCCAGCAATCACAACAGCAGCAAGGCCAGCTACCAATAAGGTATTGCGCAGCGTTTCTACCGGCGCCAGCACTTCAGGTAACGGCACCTGGGCTACCACCGACCAGCTGGTACCTTGCACCGGCACACTCACCAATAATTGCTGCTCTGTAGTTTCGGTAACCAAAGATTTGCTATTGATAAGCTTACCCGCCACGTCAGCACCATAGCGCTGCAGTAGGGTTTGGCCACCAATTTGCTTCGCATCTGGATGAATAATGACATTACCTGCGCTATCAGCAATATAAACCAAGCCGGTTTCAGCAATACGCACATTACGTAAAAACGTTACCAATTGCTGCAGTGACAACGCAATACCCGACAAACCCCGACCATTCACTTGTTGATAGTTTACGAACATGCGGGTAATACCGTTCGGTTCCGTAAACAAACTTACATTAGTGGGCTGGTTAGAATCTCGAAACGCATAAAACCAACCGTCTTGTTCATGATTTAAGGTGCGTAAAAAACCATCCTGATTCCAATAGCGGGCGCTTTGCCTGTCGGCCCAGGAGGCTGCATCAAGCTGAAGTTGCTGCTTAACATTACGAATTTGCGTTAACAGTAAAGCTTCTTCTTCAGCGGGGTAACCCGCCTCTGCCCAGCGCAATATGTAAGGGTTTTCAGCCAGTTGCTGTGTTGCCGCCGTCATCTGGTTAATTTGACCTTCCAGCGTCAAGCTTACCTGGCGCACAACCGAGGGCATTTCATGCTGCAGCATTCGTGTCACTACAAGCTGCCTGGACTGGTTATACGCCAACACTCCCGTAAGGGCTGAGCTAAGCAATATAAGACCAACCAAGGCCAGTACAAACTGCTGCTTTACTGTTAAATTCTTGAAATTACCCATTACATGTACACCTAAACAGCTAAGTTAACCATGCCATCATACTGAAAATATCTTCATGGCTAAAACGTTTTCTACAACCCTGATGCAGGGGCTAAATTCGTCGGGGTCCTGATTGTTCATGCTTACTGCGCAACAGTTAGAGCCGTATTACTGAACACTGAAATATAAAGGGGGCAACTTGGCGCATGTTTAATTGCCACTGCCCTTGTTTCAATTATTTTTTATATCAGAAATTTTCCAGCCTTTGCCGACTCGCTTAAACTCGACGTGTGGCCAGCCATTAATTAGATTTTCCCGCACGACTGTCACTTTGTTCGGCCCATCATGCTCAAACCTCTCAACCTGGCATTCTCTTGTGTAGCCCCAGCCGTAAAACTGAAATCGACTAATTAAAATATCTTCGCTTTCCGCAAATTGCTGTTTGTACTTGTCCGTCATTAAGGCAATAAGTGACGACACGTTTTTAACGCCATCACTTTTTGTAAACTCGAGAATTTGCTGAACAAAAGCTAAGTAGAGTGTTTTTACATCTGTAATTTCACTATGTTCTTGCGCGATACTCTGTGCATGGACTTGTGTTAAAAACGTTACTATATCTGTGTTTTTGCAGTCTTTAGCGACTAAAAGGGGGTTTCTATTTCTATTACTCGTATTGGTGTCTACATTATCAGCTACCAATATTTTCAGCTCATCTAAACGGTTATATAACGCGCAGTAATAGGCACAATTCTCTAAATCTTGTTTAGACAACCCCTCTGCCGCCGCATAAAGCGCGCGAAACGCTGCGCTATCACCATGTACCAAAGCAGTGATAAGGTTGGCAGGTGTATCCTGGCAGTATGCGTCATTCGGTGCCTTAAGCGCAGTAAAATCCAAAGCATCCAGCGATGCAGCAAACATATTGTTTGCCCCCGCGTACCATCGTAGGTTTCCTCCGCGATGGCATTCAAGATTAAAATTAACATCTTGCTTAAGCAGCCAGTCTATGTAGTCCTGGGTTTCATCTTCATCAACTAACATCTCGGCTAATAGCATAAGAGGTGTTAAACCGTCGTGATTTTGCGCATTTATGTTCGCACCAGCCTCAAGCAGTAACTCGGCTATCAATTTGTTTTGTACCAGGGAAATTGCGGCGAACAATGGCGTATTACCCATGGCATCTGGAACATCCGGGGCCGCACCGTGTTTTAACAGTAATTGCACCGCGTCCGGGTTCTCGGACAGGCAAGCATAATGAAGTGCGGACCGTTTAGTTTTATCAATGTATAGCTCAGTCGACAGATCAATTGCATCAGGCGCGGCACCATGCTCCAGCAATGAGCGCAACACCTTTGTATTTGCCGCATCTGCCGCGATGCATATCAAAGGAGCGCCATTAAAACAAACATTGGCGTCGGCCCCCTCGCTGAGCAATTTTTCCACAGCACGTGCGTTACCTTTGGCCACTGCAAGCCCAAGCCCGATAGCGCTGTCAGCTGCCGCAAGATATTTGTAAACCTGACCTGATGAAACAGGCTTAGTTTTATGAACAGAAAATGTTTCTTTGTCGCCAGTTTGATCAAAAAAATACTCAACAACGGCGTTTTCAATACACGGCTGTGACAAGAATTTATTAAACAGATAATCATCAAAACTCAATGTTCCGGATGAAATGTCGCCCTGGATAAGCAAACCATTGCTGTGACTTACCGCTATAGAGTAGTTTTCTCCCTGCAGAAAATTACAATCTGGAAAATGGTCTTCACAAAAAGACATTGCCGCAAAACCATCTTTCTCTGCTAAATCAATCAGCTGTAAAAAGCAATCTGCTACTGCGTCATCACTGAATTGAATTACATATCGGGCGTTAATTTCAGCCATAAATCAAAATCCATATTTTTATTTAATTAATTCGAAAAAGTACAATTAACGAAAGATGCCTCAGGCTCAGAACAAAATTAACTTATTCGCTTTGGTTACTCTATTGACTCCGAGAGTCTTATGGGTGATTCCGTTTATTCCAAGTTACGCAATAAAACGGCGCCAAATGGATTGGTAAGAGGTATAGCGTTTGTCGTGCTCTTTTAATATTTCATCAGTAACCAGATTATTTTTTGTTATTTCACAAACAAACTGCCACTCTTGTTGCAGTTGTAGCGCAAGCTGATTGTTTTCAAGTGCCGTCTTTATCTTATTAACCGCTACAGTAGCGTTGTGTAGCCAGACGCTATCGTCGCGCATATACTGCTTTACTTCATCGAAGTACAAAATAATTTGCAACACAATACGCTGCAAACTAAGTTGCC
>Ga0100394_1001222_pt1 | contig 21412 bp, 18 predicted proteins | sample CryGeymeta201518_FD_81549 | JGI IMG/M metagenome (GOLD analysis project Ga0100394, IMG submission 81549) | Groundwater microbial communities from Crystal Geyser aquifers in Utah, USA - Crystal Geyser metaG 2015-18 | ecosystem: Environmental > Aquatic > Deep subsurface > Groundwater | place: USA... | reverse complement strand
GACGCACAGGCACGACGCGATCTGCGGCTATTACCGTTCGCGCCCGATCCTGCTGTCGCTCGGCGTCGACCTGGTCGAGGCGCTGCGATCGTCGATGGCGCGATCGGGCGGCTATTCGGACGGGCGCGATATCGGCGTCGTGTTCAATTACCCCAATCCCGACGGACCCTCGGCGCTGCCGATGTGCGGCGGCGTCGGCGCGCAATACACCCCGACCGCTGGCTGGGCGCAGGCGGTCAAATACCGCGCCGAGACGCTGGGCGATCCCGACTATGACGGCGCGATCGGCGTCGTTCTGGGCGGCGAGGCGTCGGTCGCGACCAACGGTTTCTGGTCGGCGCTGACGATCGCGACGACGCAGCAGCTGCCGATGCTGTTCTATATCGAGGACAATGGCTACGGGATCTCGGTCCCGTCGACCTTCCAGACGCCGGGCGCCGACATCGCCGCCAACCTTGCCAGCTTCTCGGGCCTCAAGGTCCTCAACGGCGACGGCACCGAGCCGGTCGAGGCCGCCGCGATGATCAAGGACGCGGTCGCGCACGTGCGGGCCGGGCAGGGGCCGTGCCTGATCCGGCTGACCGTCCCGCGCCTCCAGGGGCACAGTTTCCAGGACACGCAGACCTACAAGTCCGAGGCCGAGGTCGCGCGCGAATGGGCGCGCGATCCGCTGCCCAAGCTGAAGGCGCATCTCGTCCCCGCGCTGTTCGACGAGGACGAGTGGGACGAAATCGAGGCCGATGCCGCCGCCGAGGTCGAAACGGTGCGCGAAAAGGCCGAGGGAATCGCGATTGCCGACCCCGCCACCGTCGCGACCAACGTCTTTTCGGGCGACCAGCCCCAGGCGATGGGCGGCGTGCGCGGGAGCATTGACCTGCCGAGCGGATCGAGCGAGCCCGCGCCCGAGGGCAGCCGGATCAACATGGTCACCGCGGTCCGCCGCACGCTCGAGGTCGAGCTCGAGATCAATCCCAAGATGCTGATCTTCGGCGAGGACATCGGTCCTAAGGGCGGCGTCCATGCGGTGACTTTGGGCCTGCAGGAGAAGTTCGGCGACGCCCGCGTCTTCGACACTTCGCTGTCTGAGGAAGGCATTATCGGCCGCGCGGTCGGCATGGCGGTGGGCGGCCTGCTCCCCGTGCCCGAGATCCAGTTCCGTAAATATGCCGATCCCGCGATGGAGCAGATCAACGATTGCGGGACGATGCGCTGGCGGACCAACAACCGCTTTGCCGCGCCGATGGTCGTGCGGATGCCGGTCGGTTTCTTCAAATGCGGCGATCCGTGGCACAGCCAGACCAACGAGGTGCAGTTCGTCCACTCGCCCGGCTGGAAGGTCGCGGTGCCGTCGAACGCCGAGGACGCGGTCGGGCTGCTCCGCGCTGCCTTGCGCGGCGACGATCCGGTGATGTTTTTGGAGCACCGCGCCATGCTCGACGCGGTGTGGGCGCGGCGGCCCTATCCCGGCGACGATTACGTGCTGCCGTTCGGACAGGCGAAACTAACGCGCGCGGGCGACGCGCTGACGATCGTCACCTGGGGGGCGATGGTCGAACGCTGCGAGGAGGCCGCCGAGGCGTCGGGCAAGAGCGTCGAGGTGATCGACCTGCGCACGCTGATGCCGTGGGACAAGGACGCGGTGCTCGCCTCGGTCGCAAAAACCAACCGCTGCCTGATCGTCCACGAGGATTTGCGCAGCGCGGGTTTCGGCGCGGAGATCGCTGCGGTGGTCGCCGACGAGGCGTTCCTCGATCTCGACGCGCCTGTCGCGCGGCTGACGATGCCCGACATCCCGAGCCCGCATAACGCGGTGCTCCTTGACGCGGTGGTGCCGAGCGTCGACGAGATCGCGGCAAAGATCGACGAACTGGTGGATTTCTGATGAGCGAGACAGTGACCGACGTAATCGCCCCGATCGAGCAGGAGGGAACCAAGGCGGTCGTCCTTGCATGGTATGTCGAGGTCGGCGGATCGGTGAACGAAGGCGACCCGCTGGTCGAGCTCGAAACCGACAAGGTCTCGGTCGAGGTTCCCGCACCGACGAGCGGCGTGCTGGCCGAAATCCTCGTCGCCGCAGATGGCGAGGCGATCCCCGGTGAGGTATTGGGGCGGCTCAGCGCAGGCAAGGCCGACGCGGCAGTCTCAGCCGAGCGCGCCGCGCCGGCGCCGGTCGCCGAACCCGAGGTTGCCCCTAGGCGCGCGCAGCCCGCCGACAGACAGACCGAGCGCCGCCTTTCGCCCGCAGTGCGGCGGCTGGTGCGCGAACATTGCATCGCGGTCGAAGATATAGCCGGCAGCGGCAAATCGGGCCGCCTGACCAAGGCCGATGTCGAGGCGCATATCGCTTCTGGCGGGGCATCCGCGCGGCCCGCCGATAACGCGCTATCCGATCGCAGCATCCCGCACGACCGCATGCGGCTGCGCATTGCCGAGCACATGAGCCATTCGGTCGCCACCGCGCCACACGTCACCGCGGTGTTCGAAGCCGATTTCAGCGCGATCATCGCCCACCGCAAGCGCCACAAGGAAGCCTTCGCCGGCAAGGGCGTCAAGCTGACCTATACCGCCTATCTCATCGCCGCATGCGTCGAGGCGATGAAAAAGGTGCCGAGCGTCAACAGCCGCTGGCACGACGACCGGCTCGACCTGTTCGGCGACGTCAATATCGGCGTCGGCACCGCGCTTGGGGAGAAGGGTCTGATCGTCCCCGTCGTCCACAAGGCGCAGGCGCTCGACCTGTTCGGCATCGCCCAGCGGCTCGACACCCTCGTCGCCAAGGCGCGTGACAACAAGCTGGCGGCCGAGGACGTGCGCGGCGGAACGTTTTCGATCTCGAACCACGGGACGTCGGGTTCGCTGCTCGCCAGCCCGATCATCATCAACCAGCCGCAATCGGCGATCCTCGGCGTCGGCAAGCTTGAGAAGCGCGTCGTCGTGCGCACGATTGGCGGGCAGGACGCGATGCTGATCCACCCGATGGCCTATGTCTCGCTGACGATCGATCACCGCGTCCTCGATGGCGCCCAGACCAATGCTTGGTTGACGCGCTTCGTCGAGACGATCGAGGGCTGGTCGGTCGACTGAGCCTAGGTTCAGGCCGACTGCATCACCGGCTCGCTCGACAATATCTGCGCCACCGCCCGCGCCAGCCGCTCGGCATTGTCGGCGCGGATGCCACAGACGTTGATGCGGCCCGATGCCGCCATGTGGATGGCGAATTCGTCGCGCATCCGCCGCGTCTGTTCGGGGGTCATCGGAAGCAGCGAGAACATCCCGTTATGGTCGCCGACCCAGGCGAGGCTGTTGCCGAGCGGGGTGTGCGCAAGAGCATCGGCGAACAGGCGGCGGCGCGCGCGGATCGCGGACTGCATCTCGGCGAGCTCGCTGCGCCACATCGCCTCGAGTTCGTCCGAGGCGAGGATTTCGGACACCATCAGCGCGCCGTGCGCGGGTGGCATCGAATAGGTCTGGCGTGCGATGTCAAGCGCGTGCGACTGCAGGATCGCGGCGTGGTCGGCATCCTTGCCGATCATGATGATCGCCCCGGTGCGTTCGCGGTAGAGACCGAAATTTTTTGAACAGCTGTAGCTGATCAGCAATTCGGGCAAACGGCTCGCAAAGGCGCGCAGGACGTAGCCATCGGTATCGAGGCTCTCGCCGAGACCGTGATAGGCGCTGTCGATCATCGGCAGGAAACCGCGGTCGAGCGCGATGTCGATCAGTTCGTCGATCTGCTCGTGGCTCAAATCCGCGCCGGTCGGATTGTGGCAGGCGCCGTGGATCAGCAGCACGTCCTTCGGCCCGAGCGTTTTGACCTCGGCGATGAAACCGGCGAAATCGATGCCGCCGGTATCGGCATCGTAATAGGGGATCATGCGCGTCGCGAGACCCGCCGCGCCGAACACCGGCTTGTGGTTCGACCAGGTCGGCGTCCCCATGACAACGCACTCGACGCCCGAGCGTTTCATCAGCGCGCCGGCGATGCCGAGTGCGCCGCAGCCGCCGGGAGTCTGGACGATGGCGCAGCGGCCTTCGGCGACGGCGGCGATATCGCTGCCGAGCGCGATGCGCTCGATCCCCTCGGCATAGCCGGGTGCGCCCTTGGGCGGCAGATAGGCCTTGCTGTTCTCGCGCCGCCGCACGATCGTTTCCGCCTCCGCCACGGCGCGCATGATCGGCGTGTGCGCGGTGTCGTCGAGATAGACGCCGATGCCGAGGTTGACCTTTTCCGGTCGGGGGTCGGCGTCGAACAGGCGACCGAGGTCGAGGATCGGGTCGGCAGGCAACAGGGGCAGCGTCGCGAACAAGGGGCGGTCTCCAGGGACAAGGATGCGGGGCGGAGCGGACCGGCTGGCCAAGCGCCGATGCGGCAATACCAGCAAATGGCTCGTTTCGGCAAATCATCCTTTGGCGCGATGCGGTTGCGGCGCGGCGCACTCGGGCTTGGGCCATGGCAACGCTGGCGTCGCAGGGCGGCGCGCGATATACGCCTGGTCGCGGGTGAATGTGTGGTCTCCGCATTGCAGGAGCAGCAGGTGAATCGCGTCCCCGACAGACTGTTCGCGCCGCCGGCGGCGCCCGAAGCGGACACGCTGCGCGATCTTCACGGCCGCCATTTCGCCTATCTGCGCCTGTCGCTGACCGACATCTGCAATTTCCGCTGCAGCTATTGCCTGCCCGACGGCTATCGCAAGCCGGCGGTGCCAAAGCGCTTCATGAGCGCCGACGAGATCGAACGGGCGGTGCGCAGCTTTGCCCGCTTGGGTGTGTGGAAGATCCGCCTGACGGGAGGCGAACCCACCATCCGCCCCGATTTCCTCGATATTGCCGCGCGCGTCGCCGCGACCGAGGGTGTGCGCACGGTCGCGCTGACGACCAATGGCTATCGCCTGCCCGAGCGCGCGCAATCCTATTTCGACGCGGGCATCCGCGCGATCAACATCAGCATCGATTCGCTCGGCCGCGAAGGCTTCGCCGCGATTACGGGCCACGACCGGCTGGGCGAGGTGATGGCGGGGATCGCCGCCGCGCGTGCCGCAGGGTTCGAAACCATCAAGATCAACACCGTGCTCCTCAAAGGCCTCAACGACGACGAGCTCGACGACTTCCTCGCCTTCGTGCGCGACCAGTCGCTATCTTTGCGCTTCATCGAGCTGATGCGGACCAACGACAATGTCGAGTATTTCAACCGTCACCATATTCCCGGCGACGCGATCATCGAACGCCTCGGCGAGCTTGGCTGGGACGAACGCGCGCGGGCGCCCGGGGCGGGGCCGGCGCGCATTTTCGGTCATGCCGGCAGCAGCGGGACGATCGGCGTGATCGCGCCCTATGCCGAGGATTTCTGCGCAACATGCAACCGGCTGCGGCTGTCGGCGACGGGCAAGTTGCATCTGTGCCTGTTCGGCGAAGCGGGCTACGACCTGCGTCCGCTGCTCCGGCACGACGACCAGCACGACGCGCTGGCGGCGCGCATCTCCGGTAGCCTGCGCTTCAAGCAGGCGGGCCATTTCCTCCATGACGGCGACAGCGGCGCGACGCCCCATTTCGCCTCGATCGGCGGCTGAGCGATGAGCGAAGGCACATCCTTCGAGATCGAATTGTGCGGGCGGCTCGCAGACGCCGACGGACCGCTCGTCGCGGTCGCGCTTGGCGGCGAGGCGGCGAGCATCGGCGACCTCAAGCGCGCGCTGGCCCAGTGCTATCCCGCGCTGGGCGAGGAAATGATGCAACGGCGGATCGCCGCGTGCGTCGACGATGCGATCGTTCCCGACAGCCATGTCGTCCGGATGGGCCAGCGCATCGCGCTGTTCCCGCCGCTTTCGGGGGGCTAGGGCGATGGCGACGACCCTCGCGCACGATCGCATCGACCCCGCGCGCCTGCTCGGCGAATTCATCGCCGGGCTCGACGGCGACGGCGCGGTCGCCAGCTTCACCGGCCTCGCGCGCCCCGCCGACCGACAGGGCGCGGCGGTCGCGCGCCTTCGGCTCGACCATTATGCCGGCGTGACCGAGGCATCGATCGAGGCGATCGCCGCCGCCGCGCGCACGCGCTTTCCCGTCAGCGAGCTTTGCATCGTCCACCGCTGCGGCAGCATCGCGCCGGGCGAGGCGATCGTCTTCGTCGCCGCCGCCGCGCGCCACCGCCGCGCCGCGATCGAGGCCGCCGATTATCTGATGGACCGGCTCAAGACCGAGGCGGTATTGTGGAAATGCGAGGAGGGGCCCGATGGCAAGCGCTGGATCGAGCCGGACGGCGACGACCACGCGGCGCGCGCCCGCTGGGGCTGAAGGATGAACGGCCTCACGCATATCGGCAAGGACGGGCGCGCGACGATGGTCGACGTGTCGGACAAGGCGTCGACGCGGCGTATCGCGCGGGCGCAGGGCACGCTGACCTGCCAGCCGGCAACGCTGGCGGCGACGCTCGCCGGCGATGCGCCCAAGGGCGAGGTGGTGCGCACGGCAGAGCTGGCCGGGATCATGGCGGCCAAGCGCACCGCCGATCTGGTCCCGCTGTGCCACCCGCTGCCGCTCGCCAAGGTCGCGGTGACGATCGAACCCGACGAGGCGCTTCCCGGCTTTCGCGTCGCCGCCGAGGTGCGCACCACCGGCGTCACCGGCGTCGAGATGGAGGCGCTGACCGCGGTCTCGGTGGCCTGCCTGACTTTGTTCGACATGCTCAAGGCGATCGACCGGACGATGGTAATCGGCGGCATCGCGGTGACCGAAAAGAGCGGCGGCAAGTCGGGCGATTGGCGACGCGGCGCGTGATGATCGCGTTCGACGAGGCGCTGGCGAAGCTGCTGCTCCATGCGCGCGCGCTCGGCCGCGAAAGCGTCCCGATCGAGCACGCGGCCGGGCGGATATTGGCCGCGCCGGTCATCGCTGCGATCGATTCGCCGCGCGGCGACGTGTCGATGATGGACGGCTATGCGGTGCGTACCAGCGACCTGGGCCACTCACCGGCGCGGCTGCGCGTCGCGGGGCGGTCGTTGCCGGGCGATGCGCCGCCGGGTGCTATCGCGCCCGGCAGCTGCCTGCGCATTTTCACCGGCGCGCCGGTTCCCGCCAACGCGGATCGCATCGTCATCCAGGAAGAGGTGACGCGCGACGGCGACGACGCGGTCGTGATCGAGGCGCAGGACGGTGCCAGCTTCATTCGCCGCGCGGGATCGGATTTCCGGTGCGGCGACACGCTGATCGCGGCCGGGACGCGGCTCGGCGCGCGCGCCCTGGTGACGGCGGCGGGCGGCGACCGCGCCGATTTCGTCGTCGCGCGGCGTCCGCGCATCGCGATCATCGCGACCGGCGACGAGCTCGTCGCGCCCGGCGCGGCGGCGCGCGACGCGGGGCGAATTCCCGACAGCATCACGCCCGGCGTCGCGGCGATGGCGCGCGAGTGGGGCGGCGACCTCGTCGCGCGCGCGCGCCACGGTGACGACCTCGGCGCGCTCGAGCACGCGGCGAAGGCGTCGCTCGACGGCGCCGATCTCGTCATCGTCAGCGGCGGCGCGTCGGTCGGCGAGCGCGATCATGCCAAGGCGATGTTCGAGCCGCACGGGCTCGACCTCGTCTTCTCGAAGGTCGCGATGCGACCGGGCAAGCCCATCTGGCTGGGCCGCGTCGGCTCTTGCCTCGTCCTCGGGCTGCCGGGCAATCCGAGTTCGGCAATGGTGACCGCGCGGTTGTTCATGGCGCCGCTGGTCGCGGGGCTGGCGGGACATGATCCGGGCGCAGCGCTTGCTTGGCGCGATATCGAACTGGCCGCGCCGATCGCCGCCAATGGCGCGCGCGAAAGCTTCGTCCGCGCGCGCATCGACGGCGATCGCGTGATGCCGATCGGCAACCAGGATTCGGGTGTGCAGGGCGCGCTGGCGACCGCGGACTTGCTGCTGCGCCGACCGCCGGGAGATCCGCCGCGACCGGCGGGCGCGCCGATCGCCGCGCTCGATTTCTGAAAAGCGGTGGTGCACCCAGCAGGATTCGAACCTGCGGCCTCTGCCTTCGGAGCCGGTACAGAACGGGTACGCCAGACTACGAAATTCTACTCTAAACTACTGTTTTATATAGATTTAGATTGAACTCGGATTTCGCTGGCGTACCCAAATCTACGCCCCGGTTTTCCTCCGAGTGATGACACCACAGTTACTCAAAAACGGGGCTCTGGAAACGGAGATCGCCGTGGTCAAATTAACGAAGCGCACCGTCGAGGCAGCCAAGTCTCAGGTGAAAGACTACATCATTTGGGATGAAGAGCTACCCGGTTTTGGGCTCCGGGTGTACCGGTCAGGCAAGCGCAGCTATGTAATCCAGTATCGCCAAAGAGGGCGGGCTAGACGGCTTACGCTTGGATTGCACGGCGTGTGGACAGCGGAACTGGCCCGCCGCGAAGCGAAGGCTCAGTTGGGACGTGTCGCGGGAGGCGACGATCCGGCAGAGGAGCGCCTTGAAGATCATCGTGCGATCACGATGAAGGGCCTCTGCAAGCGCTACATTCAGGACCTCGATGATGGGCTGATTCTCGGCAAGGGCGGGCGACCGAAGAAGCAATCGACAATCGATACCGATATCGGTCGGATCAAGAGACACATCATTCCCCTGATCGGAACCCGGCGCGTCAAGGATCTGACCAGAGCGGATATGGTCAAGATCATGCGCGACATCATGGCGGGTCGGTCGCGGATCATCGTCAAAACCAAGAAGCTGCGGGGCAAGTCAATCGTGAGGGGCGGTCCTGGCACTGCTACCCGGACCCTTGGCCTCATCGGAGGAATACTCTCGTACGCCATTGATCTGGGGATCATCGAACACAATCCCGCGCACGGCATTAAGAAGCCGAAATACAAGGTTCGCGAGCGGCGTTTGACCGAAACCGAGTACGGCATTCTCGGCAACATGCTCCGGGATGCGCAGGCGCAAGACAAATTTTGGCCGACAAGGGACATCATCCGCCAGATCGCGCTAACATGATGCAGGCGCGGCGAGATCATCAATCTCAAATGGTGCGACGTGGACCTGGACGGCAGTTGCCTGCGGCTTTCCGAAAGCAAGGAAGGCAGATCGATCCGGCCCATCGGCCTGCCTGTTGTCGAATTTCTGGAGGCACAACGTCAGACTGCCACCGGGAGCTACGTGTTCCCGGGGTATGGCGAAGACAATGCTTTCGGCGGATTTCCAAACCATTGGGACGCGTTGTTTAAGGGCTCTCCATTGGACGGGGTCACAGCCCACGTTCTGCGTCACAGCTTTGCGAGCATCGGCAATGATCTTGGATTTACCGAGATCACCATTGCTGCGCTTTTGGGGCACGCTAAAGGATCGATCACAAGCAGGTATATCCACGTCTTGGACGCTACGCTTATCACTGCTGCCGATATGATTGCGGGGTATGTCAGCGCTTTGCTCAATGGCACGAACTTCCAGCGAGGCAGCTTTGCACTGGACCGCACTGCACGAAAGAGCGCCATGAGCGAATTCATCGCCGAGCGCGCAGCCGGATCATGAAGCAGGTTCCGATGCAAACCTTCCAGCAAACTCCTACTGCAAACGCGATTCAAGCCCCCTCCCCAGAAATGGGGATGGCTAACCCTGTGGATAAAGCTGTGGACCCTTCGGACGATCAGGAACCGAAGATTCGGACTATCGGGAACCGAAACAGCCCTCAAACCCGCAGAAACGCTGGGATAGCGAGCCCCTTAACTATGCTAACAAACAATCCTATCGGATTGTTGCTAACGCGAACCACCAGCGCGCTGCTCCTCAGCGCTTTAGGGTGCGCCGTCGCCGCGCGCCTCGCCACTTGGCAGGTGCAAGCATCTCAAGCGCTTGCTAGAGATTGAGCGATGAAGACCGACCTCGATCATCTGCCCCCGCAAAAACAACGCGAGCTTGAACGCGTAGTGCAGCTGATCTTTGAAGAGTTCGACGACGCCTTTGCGCTTGCCAAGCACGAATGGAAGAAGGCCGGACGGATATTGAAGGTCATTTTGTATGGCAGCTATGCACGCGGAACCTGGGTCGACGAGCCGCATACGGCGAAAGGCTACCAGTCCGATTACGATCTGTTGGTGATCGTCAATGACAGCAGACTGACCGACCGAGTGAAATACTGGGCCAAACTTGATGAGCGGCTGATGCGCGAATACGGCGTGACCAAGACGCTCAACACGCCAGTGAATTTCATCGTTCACACGCTGCAAGAGGTGAACGACGGCCTGGCGCATGGGCGCTACTTCTTCATGGACGTGAAACAGGATGGGGTCGCGCTTTACCAGTCCGACGACACCGAACTCCACACGCCCAAGCCCAAGACGCCCGAACAGGCTCTTTCCATGGCGCAGGAGTACTTCACCGAGTGGCTGACATCAGCCCAGGGCCGGGTGAAACTTGCAAAGTACGCGGTCGACCAAGGCATGAACAAGCACGCGGCGTTCGAATACCACCAAGCAACCGAAGGTTTGTACCATTGCGTGCTCTTAGTCTGCACTTTCTACACACCCCACGTGCACAACCTTGGCTTCCTTCGTACCCAGGCGGAGCGTATCGATGCACGCCTCACTCACGTCTGGCCACGCGAAACAAGACGCGACCGAGCGCGCTTCGAGAAGCTTAAAGAAGCATACACGAAGGCACGATACTCGAAGCACTATCGCATCACGCTGGAGGAGCTCGAATGGCTTGGTGAGCAGGTCGAGGAGCTAGGCAGCATCGTTCACGGGGTATGTTCGGAGCGGCTAGAGAGGCTCAAGAAAGATGCTGCAAAGAGCGTCTGACTGACCTTTGGGCGCGCTATTTGTGCTTCATCGCTGCGGCTGCGCCGCAATTTGGCTGCAAACCCACTGTGACAAATCGATCGACGGAAGGGCGCATTTCGCGGTGAGTGAAAGCGCTCGGCAATGTCAGGCGAGAAAGCGGCGAATTTTGATGGGAGGATAGGAGGGCGAGATAAAAGCACCGCCGTCGGTCGGGTGGTATGTGGCTGGTTTTGCTTAGAAATATGCGACGGCTCCCAATATCGCAAGCTGGCGGTCCCATCAAAATTGCGTTTGATTTCAGCGCAGGATGCGACTGCGGCCCTGCGATCACGCCTTTGGCCCCTTCCTGGGCATTCCGATTAGACTGAACCGCCCCGGGATTGCCGGAGGCCCTAACTCCTGAGAGGAAGGGTCTACGATGAGCAAGACGACGAACAAGTTTGCCCCTGAGGTGCGTGAGCGGGCAGTCCGCCTGGTGCTGGACCAGGAAGGCGAGCATCCGTCCCGCTGGGCGGCTATCACTTCCATTGCTGCCATGATCGGTTGTTCCGGCCACACACTTCTTGAGTGGGTGGAGAAGGCAGAGGTGAACAGCGGCAAGCGTGCCGGTGTTCCGGTCGAGGTTGCAGACAAGCTGAAGGCCTTGGAACGCGAGAACCGCGAGCTGCGCCAGGCTAACGAGATCCTGCGCAAGGCTTCTGCATATTTTGCCCAGGCGGAGCTCGACCGCCCGTTCAAGCGATGACCAGCTTCATTGATGAGCATCGGGGTGAGTATGGGGTCGAGCCGATCTGCCGGGTTCTGCCGATCGCCCCATCCACCTACCACGAGCGCGTCGCGCAGCGGCGTGATCCGTCGCGTCTGTCGGCTCGTGCCCGGCGCGACGAGGCGATGAAGCCCGAGGTTCAGCGTGTGTTCGATACCAACTTCAAGGTCTATGGGTATCGCAAAGTGTGGCGGCAGATGCAGCGCGAGGGCTTTGATATTGCCCGCTGCACGGTGGAGCGGCTGATGCGTGATCTCGGCCTGCAGGGCGTGATCCGGGGCAAGCCGGTCAGGACGACGGTGAGCGACAAGGCTGCGCCCTGTCCGCTCGACCAGGTCAACCGTCAGTTCCATGCTCCGGCGCCGAACATGCTGTGGGTGTCGGACTTCACCTACGTCGCAACGTGGTCGGGGTTCGTCTACGTGGCCTTCGTGATCGACGTTTACGCCCGCTATATCGTGGGCTGGCGGGTGAGCAGAACGGCGCATGCCAGCTTCGTGTTGGATGCCCTGGAGCAGGCGATCCATGATCGGCGGCCAGCCCATCGCGGCGGGTTGATCCACCATAGCGACCGCGGCAGCCAGTATGTCTCGATCAAGTATACTGAGCGCCTTGCCGAAGCCGGGATCGAGCCATCGGTCGGCAGTGTTGGCGACAGCTATGACAACGCCTTGGCCGAGACGATCAACGGTCTTTACAAGGCCGAGGTCATCCACCGTCGCGGTCCTTGGCGATCATTTGAAGCCGTGGAATACGCCACACTCGAATGGGTCGACTGGTTCAACAACCGGCGCCTGCTCGCGCCCATCGGCAATATCCCACCTGCCGAAGCAGAAGAACACTATTACGCCATGCTGGACGACACGCCCATGGCAGCATAATTTAAACCGAATGGCCTCCGGCAATCCCGGGGCGGTTCAGAGAGCCTATTAAAGACCAAGCTAAGCGCATGTAACGATCCGACTCGATCTAATCCGTGCCATCGTTGGGGTCGCGATCATAGAGCTAAAGAGAACTCCATGCTAAAATGCCCCCCTTATCTAAGCAGTTCTTGGATGGATGTGGCGTTGTGGTCAATCCAATAGCTTTGTGGCCTACCGGCAAGCTGGAATTTGCGTTGCGAGGCATCACCCTGCGGAGACTGCAACTAAGGCTTGCAAAAGGAACAAAAGAAGAACATAAATTGAAGGTTCTCTTTGCCTGCAAATTCGCTAATCAAGTGCAAAGGAGGGGCTTTTGACGTCAATTTCGGCACGAAAACTGAACCCGGTCGAACGTGACAATCAATCGCTTTCGCTTGAATCGAAGCGAGGTGAGCTGGCTCGTGCGCGTACAGTCGCGCGCGCTTGGGCACAAACCCTCAATGACCAGTACCGAGCTCGACTTGCTGCCGATTTCTCGCATGTTGCAATGGTTTCATTCGCCGCGAAGGTCGCTCCAAATTTAGATATTGCCGATCACCTGGCGGGTAAGAGCCACTCCCTGGATACGACAACCGAACAGCTCGCTCGGTCAATCGGGATCGAAGCCGCATCGCTTCCATTGCTCGAAGGATGCCACTTCCTGACGAGCCTCTACACCACGCTCCTTCCGTCCAAGCAAAGGAGCGATCTCGGAGCCTTCTACACACCAGCATCGCTGAACAAGCGGCTACTCGATCTTGCAGAGGAGGGCAGCGTCGATTGGGCGACTGCGCGTGTGCTCGATCCGGCGAGCGGCGGTGGAGCTTTCCTGCTCGAAGCTGCTTCGCGGATGCGCAGCGCGCTTGATGGCAGCGAACCGGCATTTGTCTTGGCGCAGCTTGGCGCACGCCTCTCCGGTATGGAGATTGACGCTCATGCGGCAGCACTTTCGCAGGTTGCGCTTGAGATATTTCTTTCCGATCTGATCGATGCAAGCGGTCGTCCAGCACCAAGGTTTGTCGAAGTCTGCGATACACTCGATGTAACGCCATCGCCCAAATTCGATTTGGTGGTCGGCAATCCGCCCTATGGCCGCGTGCGCCTCTCGGCGGAGCAGCGCGAGCGCTTCACGCGAAGCCTCTACGGCCACGCAAATCTCTATGGACTGTTTACCGATGTTGCGCTGCGTTGGACGAAACCCGGAGGTGTCATTGCCTACCTTACTCCAACCAGCGTCCTTGGAGGACAATACTACACAGCTCTGCGCCGATTGCTCGCCAGCGAAGCCCCGCCAGAAGCCATCGACTTTGTCCATGCGCGGCGTGGTGTCTTCGAAGATGTGATGCAGGAGACCCTGCTTGCCCTCTATCGCAAAGGCGGTGAACAAAGGCCTTTCCAAGTCCACTACTTGAACGTCGACAATGAGCGGGAAGCTCGATTGACGAAGAACGGAAAAGTCACATTACCCGATGACTCCTCCGCGCCCTGGCTGGCGCCGAGACAACCTGAGCATGTTGGCATAATCAAAGCCGCAACGAAGATGCCCGCTCGTCTATCGGATTGGGGCTATCGCGTTTCGACTGGTCCGCTGGTTTGGAACAGGTTCAAGCCGCAGTTGCGTGAGCGGGCTGTCCGAGGAGCGTTGCCGCTAGTTTGGGCCGAGGCGGTAACGGCAGATGGCCGGTTTCTCTTCCGCGCGGAGAAGAAGAACCACGCTCCCTATTTCAAGGTCGAGGCCGGGGATGATTGGCTAGTTGTCGATCAACCCTCTGTTCTTGTTCAGCGAACCACGGCGAAGGAGCAGCCGCGACGTTTGATCGCTGCTGAACTTCCTCAGGAGTTCGTCGATAAACACGGCGGCGTGATCGTCGAAAATCACTTGAACATGGTTCGTCCAACCCCATCAGCAAAAGTCAGCGCCGCCGCAGTGGCCGCGGTACTCAACAGTGACGTGGTCGATCAACTTTTTCGCTGCATCAGCGGAAGTGTGGCAGTTTCCGCGTTCGAGCTGGAGGCCATTCCCTTGCCTTCCGCTTTGGATATGAAGAACATCGAGCGACTGGTCTCAAAAGGCGCAACTCGCGACACGCTGGAAAAAGCACTACGACAGATTTATGGCCTCTAATCATGAGCCTACCAACACTTACTCCCTGGGATGAAATTCACCGCCGACTTCCACTGATTTTTCCTGAGGGTTCGCCGAACCGCGAGCATTCGATTTGGGAGATCGCGGCAAAGACCATATTTGTCATGCTCTACGCGGGTGCCGTTGAAGGCGCGGGTCGCTGGGTTCGCCCCGACCAGGTCACGAGGATGACCGACGCACAGGCTTTGCTGACCGGTCAAGGGGAGCGCGAGCAGTGGGTCAAGGACTCGATGAAGCCCAACAAGGCCGATGTGCCTGGACGCTGGTATGCGGGTAATACACGTGAATCCATTCGGGACGACACGATCAGGTATGCGCTCATTGAGAATGGGGCGGTCGTGGAACGTGAGGGCCTGGCCACGACATCGCCAGCTCCACGGTACGCGTTGCAGGCTGACTTTGCGGACTTGTTCGGCCCCGTGCGAACCGAAGCAGTTCTCCAAACCCAAGTGGAAGCTTGGCACAAGAAGCATCTTAACGCCGGCGCGCTAGCACGAATTGCGATTGTGCGGCGCGGCGCGGCGGGAGGAGGAGATCACCAGCTGGTCACCTTTCCGAATGGCGAAAAGCGACGAATGTCGACCGGACCAAGTTCCGATATTTCCAAAGCCGTCATTGAGGTGTTTGCCCCCACATTCCTAGAAAAACCGGGGGTCATCACGCTCAGCGAAAGCGGCAATAAAGTTGTCGCGCGGGATGACGAATTGGCGAAGGCAATCGGATTGACCATCCCCGCAGACAAAAGCTTGCCGGATATCGTCCTGGTCGATCTCGGCCCAGCTCACCCCCTACTGGTTTTCGTCGAGGTGGTTCACACTGATGGCCCGGTCAATGACGCGCGCAAGGCCGCATTGCTAAAGCTCGCTGACAAGGCAGGTTTTACATCTCAAAATGTGGCGTTCGTAACGGCGTTTCTGGATCGCGGGTCGGCAACTTTTCGAAAGACCGTTGGAACGTTGGCTTGGGGCAGCTACGCATGGTTTGCATCTGAGCCGCAGCGACTGATAGAATTTAGCCAAGGTGCCAAAGGCATTCGCGGCAGCGGCGAGTAGGGTCGCCTCAGGCGTTATCTGAAACAGAGTCTCAATTTTCCTTTTGGTATTATGCGCTTTCCCAGTCCATGACGGTTGCTCCACCGTAAAAAGAGTTTTGCCAATATCGGGCGAATTCACAATCAGGAATGTTTTTGGGAAATAACGCATGAGCATCTGGGACTATTGGAACGAAACGGATGCAAACCGCACTAACCTTCGGCTCTACACACCCGGTCGAGGGTGGCTCGCGTATTCTGACAAGCTCGATGATGAGGGCAGCGTAGAAGAGCGAGGGAGTCGAGAGCAAATTGATAGCGCACTAATAAACGCATTGTCCGCATCGAATTTCTCGACCTTGACGGGGGCAGGAGCTTCGCTCTGTGCGACTAACGAGGATGGCGGTGCCCAAGCGCCATCGATGTCAGATTTGTGGAACGCCGTCAGAGAAGAAGTCGGCGATGCGGAATTCGCCGCGATACGAGCTCGTTTCCCGAATGCGCAGTCGGGAGAGAATATCGAGCGACTTCTTACCCTTTGTAAAATCTATTTGGACTTGAACGACGGGGCGAAGGACGACGATGAAGATGTTGCTGGGGTCCGAGCCTTCGTGGCAAACGCAGAAAGCACAATTCTTAGACTGGTTGATTTTGTTGGTCTTGGAACTGACCTTGATTCCCACCAACGCTTTATCAGGAAAATTGGGCGAAGAGGGTTCAGGAAAGCAAGGGCAAAGCTATTCACAACGAATTATGATTTGGCTTTTGAAGAGGCTTCGCGTCGCCTGCGGTTCATGGTGATTGACGGCTTCTCGCATTCACTTGATCAGGTATATGATCGGCAGCATTTTGAATTCGATGTTGTCCGGCGAGAGGCGAACAAAGAAGCACCAGACTACATTCCCAACGCATTTCAGCTCTATAAACTTCATGGTTCAGCTGATTGGCGCCGCCTCGGCTCTGATGTGGTTCGTTCGCGCCAGAATACCGACGAATATCGTCCAGTGCTGATCTATCCGCGATCTAGCAAGTACCAGGAAGCTTTCGATCCACCATATCTCGATATGATGGGTGCATTCCAGATTGCGCTACGGGAACCGGATACTGCTTTGATTGTCGCCGGGTTTGGTTTTAATGACGATCATATTAGCAGCCCCATCCTCTCTGCAATCGAATCTAACCTTACGCTTCGGTTGGTCATTTGCGATCCGAGTTTCATCACGTCTGAGAACGACCTGCGTGGCGTCGATCCGGATCCGCCTGCCCACACGATTTTACAGCAGCAACCGCATTCGAACCGTTTCCTCGCACGCATCTCGTCGTTGGCCGCGGCCGGTGACCCCCGCATTCATCTCATCAATGGACGGTTTGAAGACTTGGTAGATGCGATGCCCGACCTCATTGGGGAAACTGACAGGGAACGACATGTCGAAAGGGTACGTGTATTGCGTGATAACTCAGCGGGTCAGGCATGACGACAATTAGTCCTGTCGATCCTGACAAATACGTCGGCACCGTGACTCAGGTTAATGCTGCGCAGGTTCACGCGAACCTTCCATATGCAAGCGCGCAGCCGGAACGCCGCGCTCTCTCCAAGGGCGGAGTCGGGGATTTCGTTTTTGTTGATTGCGAACGAACCAAAATTCTTGGCAGGATCACGGAAGTGAAGATTCCGGACGGCGAACGTCTGTCGGTTGAACCTCAACTCGGGAACAAGTCAGAGCCAAATCCGATAGGTCGCATTCAATTACTTGCGACAGTCACGGATAGCGACTCCAAGTTGACCCGTGGTGTGAACATCTACCCAAAGATTGGTGACGGCGTTTATCTAGCTGGTGCGGAAATCCTCGGCCAAATGATAGGTAAGAGTGCTACAAAGGCAGGTGAAATCAACCTCATCATTGGTGCTATTGAAGCCGGTGACCAAAGTGTGTCGGTTGAACTTCCACCCGAAAAGATTTTTGGTCGCCATTGCGGGATTTTTGGGGCCACAGGGGGTGGGAAAAGCTGGACCATCGCCGGTCTTATCGAGAAGATAAAAGAACTCCGAGGGAAGGCAATTATCTTCGATCCGACCGGAGAATTCTGCGAGACTGCCGGTATCGATACCATATTTGCGTTTGAGGCAAACGTTCCGAACGCTCGCCATGTGCATTTCCCATATACGGAGATCACGGAGGACGATCTGTTTTCGCTCTTTAGGCCATCCGGACAGAGTCAGGGGCCAAAATTGAGGGACGCAATTAAGAGCCTTAAACTCGTCCGAGCGCTAGATAATGCCGTCCCCCAAGGGCTCCAAATTCAGAACGGCGTAGTTACGAAAGCAAACCAGCCGCGGGCTCCTTATTTCGATGCACTGCGAGCCAATGGAGCTGCCGTGCACTCTCCCAAATGTGACTTTGAAATCGCCAGCCTGTCTGAGCAAATCAAGGCGGAGTGCGTTTGGGCCACGTCGCAGAACAATTCCAATTATTTCGGCGGCCCGGACAACAACGGGGCTAGCTATTGCGAGTCGTTGGTTTCCAGAATTGCTACCCTGATCAACTCTCCAGAACTCAGTTGCCTGTTCCGAACTGGGGGAGACTCCCTGGTCGATGAAATTGACCAATTCCTTGCGGACGACAATCAAGACGTTGCTCTAATCTCCTTCAAAGAGGTCCGGTTTGAACACTCGACGCGCGAGCTCCTGCTCGACATCATAGGTCGATATCTCTTGGGTGTCGCGCGTGTCGGTCGTTTCAGAGAAAGACCAATCGTAACGTTTCTTGATGAGGCACATCAGTTCTTGGGGCGAACGATCGGTGACGAGTACGGAAGCGTACGCTTGGATTCCTTCGGGCTTATCGCGAAGGAAGGGCGCAAATACGGACTCACCTGTGTCTTGGCAACACAACGTCCGCGCGACATTCCGCAAGATGTCTTGAGCCAGTTGGGCACGCTCATTGTGCACCGCCTTATCAATGAACAGGATCGGAATACTATTGAACATGCATGCGGTGATCTGGATCGCGCGGCCACCCAGTTCATACCCATGCTCGCTCCAGGTGAAGCGATAATCATAGGGCCTGATTTGCCAGCTCCCTTGCCACTCAGAATGCGACGGCCAAAGTGGCCGCCTGACTCCAGAGGCCCACAATTCCAGGCATATTGGGCAGGGCGCCAATAGCGACTTGTTGGCTCGGTTATTGAGGCCAGACCGGGTAGACTCGGATGTAACGGGCGGGGCGATATTGGGCACCTCTGCGATGCGCAATGGGACCATATGTTTGGCGTTGTTTGGAGCGGCATGCGGCCCGCTCTTTCAGTGGCCGAAGCGATTGCAGGACTGGCAAACTGTTGCCGTGTATGTGTTGGCCATTTGGTCCCCATTCCGAAACAAAGAGCGAAATTCAGGGTCTATTCGTAACAAGAGTTTTCTCTAAAATTCGGCGCTCGGTTGTCGCGCGCCGCCGCCTTTCCCAATTGAAATAGAACAATTTTCTGCGGGTTTCTTTCAGGCAAATTTCCTGGTCACTGACGCGCACTTGAGAATGGGCTTAACCCAGCACACCGTACGCGGCGGATATGCGCGCTTTCGCAACGCATGCGCCGAGTTTCCGTCCGTCCGCCATCGGACCGTTTCAGACATAATTTTGGAAAATGGTGCACCCGACTGGATTCGAACCAGTGGCCTTCGCCTTCGGAGGGCGACGCTCTATCCAGCTGAGCTACGGGTGCTTTGTGCTTACGCGATGCTTACGCGGAAAGAATTGCAATGTGAACCCAATCCTGCGCAGTCACTTAAGCGACTGAAACTCTGAACTTTTCCTTCAAAACAATTCGCTAAAACCGGCTTGACACCTGCCTTCGGAGGGCAGCACTCTATCCAGCTGAGCTATGGGTGCATCGAGCCGTGCCGGGCGCTTAGCAAAGCGCGCCGCGCTGTGCCAGCGTGAATCAGCGGGGCGTGGATGCGACCTTGGGCGTGGCCTTGGTCATGGGCGGCGGCGTCTTGGGCTTATAGGGGCACAGGTCGACGACGGGGCAGCGCCAGCATTCGGGAGTGCGCGCCTTGCAGGTGTAGCGGCCATGCAGGATCAGCCAGTGGTGCGCATCGCGACGAAACGGCGGCGGCACCAGCTTGTCGAGTTTCCGTTCGACCACGAGCACGGTCTTGCCCGGCGCGAGGCGAGTGCGGTTGGCGACGCGAAAGACGTGTGTGTCGACGGCGAAGGTTTCCGCACCAAAGGCGCAGTTCATGACGACATTGGCGGTCTTGCGTCCGACCCCGGGCAGCGTTTCGAGCGCGGCGGGGTCGGCGGGCACTTCGCCGTCGTGATCGGCGATCAGCGCACGCGACAGCGCGATGACGTTCTTTGCCTTGGTGTTGAACAGCCCGATCGTCTTGATGTGCGCCTTGAGCCCGTCCTCGCCGAGCGCGACCATCTGGGCGGGCGTTTTCACCTCGGCGAACAGCGCGCGCGTCGCCTTGTTGACGCCGACGTCGGTCGATTGCGCCGACAGGACGACCGCGACGAGCAATTGGAAGTTATTGGCGAATTCAAGTTCGGTGACCGGATCGGGATTGGCTTCGGCCAAGCGCGAGAAGAATTCGAAAATGGCGGCCTTCTTCACAGGCCCAGCACGTCTTCCATCGAGTAGCGCCCGGGCGGCTGTCGCGCGATCCATCCGGCTGCACGCATCGCCCCGCGCGCGAAAATGGTGCGGCTTTCGGCGCTGTGCGACAAGGTGATGCGTTCCCCCTCGCCGAGAAAGGCGACGGCATGGTCGCCCGCGACCGAGCCGCCCCGCAAGCTGGCGAATCCGATCGCGCCCTTGGAGCGCGCTCTAGCCTGGCCATCGCGACCACGCTCGCTGTGGTCGGCCAGTTCGATGCCGCGCCCGTTGGCCGCCGCTTCGCCGAGCAGCAAGGCAGTGCCCGAGGGGGCATCGACCTTGTGGCGATGGTGCGTTTCGACGATTTCGATATCCCAGTCATCGCCGAGCCGTGCGGCGGCTTCGGCGACGAGCTTCGCCAGCATCGTTACGCCGAGCGAGGTGTTGCCCGTCTGCAGCACTGCGATGTCGTGCGCGGCTTCATCGATCAGCCAGTGATGGCGTTCCTCTAGCCCGGTGGTGCCGATGACGATCGGCGTCTTCGCCGCGACCGCCGCCTCGAGATGCGATTCGAGCGCTTCAGGTGCGGAGAAATCGATCAACACGTCGCACGACCGCGCGAGCGCGAGCGGGTCGCCGTCCTGGTCGATGCCGGCTGCGATCGCAGCGTCGCTTTCGTCCGCCAGCGCGGCGATCGCGCGGCCCATGCGCCCCTCGCTGCCCAAAATGCCGATTGTCGTCACACGCACCCCGTTGGTCCTGAGCTTGTCGAGGGACCATCTTTCCTTCTAACACCGGGCAAAAGCAAGGACCGGGCTTCGACTCGCCGGCCGCAACGGAAAATGGCCATGGTGAATAACATCGTCGTGCTGACCGGCGCGGGGATCAGCGCCGAAAGCGGGATCGGCACGTTCCGGGACAATGGCGGCCTGTGGGAGCAGCACCGCGTCGAGGACGTCGCGACGCCCGAGGCCTATGCGCGCGATCCCGATCTCGTCCACCGCTTCTACGATATGCGCCGCGCGGCGATCCAGCAGGCGGTGCCCAATGCGGCGCACGAAGCGCTCGCGCGGCTCGACCGCGAATGGACAGGTGATCTCCTCATCGTTACGCAGAATGTCGACGATTTGCACGAGCGTGCGGGCGCCTGCCGCGTCCTCCACATGCACGGCCGGCATTTGGCCGCCTGGTGCACCGCCTGCGACGCGCGGCCCG
>Ga0100394_1001220_pt1 | contig 21417 bp, 24 predicted proteins | sample CryGeymeta201518_FD_81549 | JGI IMG/M metagenome (GOLD analysis project Ga0100394, IMG submission 81549) | Groundwater microbial communities from Crystal Geyser aquifers in Utah, USA - Crystal Geyser metaG 2015-18 | ecosystem: Environmental > Aquatic > Deep subsurface > Groundwater | place: USA... | reverse complement strand
TTACCTTCTGGTAAAACTATTTAAGACCCCAACTAACGATCCCCAATTTAAACCGATGAAATCATATTTCTAAAATTAAGTCAATAGCGAGCAACTCAAAACGGCCAGGATAACATCTTAGCCGTTTAATACATTAAGTTTTTTATCTTGAGAAACTAAAAATAACAATCGACTAAAAGGATTACACTGTCGTGATTTCTTTTTCCTTGCTCTCTCCCATCTCATCCATCTTCCCATTGTAATCATCGACCATTTCTTGCAATTCATCTTTCGCGCGGAACTTATCGTCTTCCCTGATCTTACCATCGCGGGTTAAATCCTGAATTTCTTTCCAGGCTTTTTCGCGGCGAAGACGAATGGTAATTCTTGCCTCCTCCAGCTTATCAGCCAAAATACTCAACAGCTCTTTCCTTCTTTCTTCATTAAGAGAGGCGACATTAACACGAATAACATCGCCATCAATTGACGCTGATAAGCCGGGGCGCGAAGTGGTAATGGTTTTTTCAACTTCTTTCAGAATGGTTTTGTCCCAAGGCTGAACAATCAGCATCCGAGGCTCCGGAGCGTGAATACTGCCCAGCTGCTTTATCGGAAGTCTTTGGCCATAGCACTCAACAATAATATTTTCAACCAAGGCGGGCGTAGCCCGGCCAACCTGCAATCCGTTCGCCTCTGTTTTTAGATGTTCGATGGCCTTATCGAAATCTGGTTTTATTTTATTAATGATTTCTTTATACATACCAGGCTGCCAACCGACTACTGACTACCGTCTACGGTTTAAGAATCTCCGCGGTAGTCGGTAGACGGTAAGCGGTGGTCAATTTATAGACTCAACATTAATCCCTCGAGAATCAGTCTTGAATTAAAACTCGAGCTACCTAAAAGATATTTAGTCTCTACGATTTTTTTTAAAATATCATTAGTTCGCCGTAGCTCATAAAAACATTTTTCCTTCTCAAGGAAACCACCAAAAATCGCTGAGTCGTCGCATCCGGCCGAAAAAAGAAGCGAGTCGCGAAAAAGACTAATCCACTGATTTAAAACCCTGGTTGCTAATTCAGTATCTTTAGAAAGAGCTTCGGCATATTTAAATTTGGAATTTAGATCTTTTCCGAGCAGCTTAAATAAGTCCTTCGTGATTTTTCTTTCTTCCTGAACAATTTCTGGCCGATCCAAATAACTGATCGCGATTCCTGGTCGGCCAGCCGCATGCCTCAAAACATTCTTCAATTCTTCGTCGCTAAATTTAATCTTTTTTTGCCCCAATAAACATTCGGTTATCTCTCGGTCACCCACTGACAGAAACTTGATCAACAAACAACGAGACACTATGGTTGACAACAAATTCTGATAACTCGAGCTGATTAAAATTATAATAGTCTTAGAAGTTGGTTCTTCTAGCGTTTTTAAAAACGCGTTAGCTGCTTCGCGGCTTAATCTATCGGCCTGATCTATAATAATAATCTTGTACGGTCCGTAATAAGGAAACAAGCTGACTGAACGGCGAATGTCTCTAATTTTGCCGATGCCTATTTCTAATTCTTTCGTCTTTCCCTTGGCCTCGATTATTTCCGGCTCAACCAGCAAAACATCGGGATGGCTATTTTTTTCAATCTCTTGGCAAGAACGGCATTCCCCACAAAAATGAAGCCGCATTTCTACGACGGAATCCACCGAAGCACCCTCTTTCGCGCTCCGAGCATTAGAAGATTCGCCATTCGCGCTCACCCCCCGCCCTTCGGCCGCGGTCTTTTGCGAAGGTGGAGAAATTTGAGAATCAGTTGCGGCGCCAATAGATGGCCCGGCCGGCCCCTTTTGACACTGCAATGCTTTTGCGAATTCCAACGCCACCGTTCGCTTGCCTAAATGCTCGGGACCGACAAATAAATAAGCATGCGCCAGCTTATCATTGACAATGCTTTTATTGAGAAATTGGATGATTTTTTTATGGCCGATGATCACGATAAAGAATTACGAGTTACAAAGAGATTATCTCAAGCTCCGCTTATTAACGGGAGACATTGCAACGAAGTCTTTATCGAAGACTTCGTTTATAAACCTCCAGATGCTCCAAGGCCATACCGGTTCCTCTGACAACGCAAAACATCGAATCGTTAGCCAACGAACACCCCACTCCCGTTGATTCGGTAATCAACTTGTCTAGATTGCGGAGCTGTCCACTTCCACCAGACAAAACCATGCCCCCGTCCATCACATCGGCCGACAATTCCGGCGGGGTATCGTGCAAGACGGTTTTAATGGTCTGAATAATCTGCCTCAACTGCTCTGAAATTGCCGTGCAAATTTCGTTAGTTTTCACCTCAACAATGTGCGGAAGACCAGTGATGAGGTCCCGGCCCCGAACTTCAAAGATACTCTCCTCGTCGACCGGCAAAGCGCTGCCAATTTTTATTTTGATTTCCTCGGCCGTTCGCTCTCCAATAGCCAGATTGTATCTTTTTTTGATATAGTCGCTAACGGCTTGATCTATCTTATTTCCACCCACCTTGGCCGAAGCGCACGAAACAATACCGCCCAATGAAACAACAGCCACCTCAGTTGTCCCGCCGCCGATATCAATAATCATATGCCCAACCGGTTCATTGATCGGAATGCCGGCGCCGATCGCGGCCAAAATCGGTTCCTTGACAACATAGGCCGCCCGAGCTCCGGCCTTCATTGTCGCGTCAACGACCGCGCGTTTTTCGGTTGAAGTAATACCGGCCGGAACCGCCACCATTACTTCGGGACGAAAAATTTTTATACGCCCCGTTGCTCTGTTAATAAAATATCGCAGTAGCGCTTCAGTTATCCGGTAGTCGGCAATAACTCCGTCACGCATCGGCCGGGAAGCGACGATCGTCTCCGGCGTCCGGCCCAGCATCTCCCGCGCCTCATTGCCCACAGCCAAAACACGGTTTTCTTCCACCGAAACCGCGACAACAGTTGGTTCATTGATAATGATTCCTCTGGGCGGAACATAGACCAAAGTATTAGCAGTGCCAAGGTCTATGCCAATTTTTTTAATAAACAAGGTAAAATTCGAAGTTCGAATCTCGAAGCTCGAAACAAATTACAAATTCTAAATCCAAATGACCAAAACAGACGTTTTTCACCCTTCGGGTGACCACCCGTAGGGTGGGAATTTTGGTTATTGGATATTGTTTCGGATTTCGGATTTCGGATTTCGATATCCGGATTTTAAAACAAGAATTGTTCCGCTTAACTATCAACCCGTTCAACATCAGCACCAAGCTGTCGCAGCCTACCAGACAAGTCTTCGTATCCTCTCTCAATCTGATAAATATTATCAATTTCTGTTTTACCTTCGGCGATCAAGGCGGCTATAACCAGAGCCATGCCGGCTCTAAGATCGGGGCTGATCAATTTTTTGCCGAATAATTGTGTTGGACCCTCAACAACAACCCGATGCGGATCGGCCATAATGATATTCGCCCCCATTTGAGTCAATAGATCGGAAAAAAGCAACCGGCGGTCATAGATAACCTCGTGAATTAAACTACTGCCCTCTGCTTGGGTCATTAAAACAGTATAAGCCGATTGCAAATCTGTTGCAAATCCCGGATACTCGTGCGTCTTGATCCCGCAGGCTTTGATCTTTTTTGATGGAGAAATCTTTACGCTATTTTTAGCTAATTTATAATTAACTCCCGCTTTGTCAAACTGCGCCCAAAGCGCCTCTAGGTGCGCTGGTTCGCAATTATTTATTAAGACGCTGCCGCTGTTTGATGCCGCCGCCATCGTCGCAAAAGTTCCAGCCTCGATTCTGTCCGGAATAATTTCATATTCTCCACCGCCCATTTTTCTCACGCCCCGAATCACAATAGTCGAAGTTCCAGCTCCATTGATTTTAGCGCCGATGGAATTTAGAAAATCAGCTAATGCTGAGATCTCCGGCTCCATAGCGCAATTCTTTAAAATCGTAATACCATCAGCCAAACAGGCAGTCATCATCAAACTTTCGGTCCCCGTAACGGTTATTGTCGGGAAAAAAATATTCGCTCCCTTTAATTTTTTCGCCGTCAGACGATAATAATTATCTTCGGTTTCTAAAACAGCGCCCATTTTCTCGAAACCACCCAGAAACAAATCTATCGGCCTTGTCCCGGCTCCGATAACGCATCCGCCCGGATGCGGAAAACGCGCTTCGCCTCTGGTCGCCAAAAGCGGCCCAACAAACATTATCGAGGCCCTGAATTTATTGACTAATTCCGCCGGCAAAGTCGTGCTGTCGCTATTTTTTTGTTTCACTCCCACCGCGCCACCGGCTCTTTTCTCTACGCTGTGCCCCAACGCCCTAAGCATTTCCCCCGCCCGAAACACGTCTTCGATCTCCGGCAAATTCTTTATGACAATTACCTCTTTTGTCATCAAGGCCAAGGGCAAGGCCTTCAGCGCCGCATTCTTGCTTCCGCACACGTTAATTGTACCCGTTAGCGGCTTTCCGCCGTGGACAACAAACTTAGGCATAACATACATAGATATTTCTCTGTTTACACCCTCATCTTACCCCAAATAATCTGCTCTGACAAGCGACAAAAAAACCGTGCGGTCTTTATAAATTCCGTTATATATTTTATAATTACTAGCGAGCCACCGAGGCAAAAGCATGTTTTTACCCGTAACGAGCGACGTAATTTCAAGCGCTGTCGCGACACGCGACAGCGCTTATACTTCTATCGTATGACTATCACTACCCGCCGCCTCATTTTTTGGGGCTTAGTTATAATTTTTTTTACCATAACTCCCCTGATAATCGCCTACGGCCTAGGCTATAGTTTTGATTGGCAGAAAAAAACATTCATTGAAACCGGCTCTTTTTATTTTGCCTCCAGTCCAACCAGCGGCACAATATATATCAACAACAAGGCCAGCGGCAAAACAAATAAATACATTAAACGATTGCTACCAAGAGAATATGAAATCGTCATCAAAAAAGATGGCTATCAACCATGGGAGAAACGGTTAAAAATCGAGTCCGGTATCGTCACCGAGGCAAGAAATATTCTTTTGGTTCCCCAAAATCCGAAAATCGAAATAGTTCAAAAAGATGTCGCCCAGAATTTTTCGCTGTCCGCTTTCACGCTAACCAAGACAGAAAAACAAAAAATCGAATTAGCCAGCACCACCGCAAATACCTTCTTTAAAAACTCACCCTACCAATTGGTAAACGATGATATTTTTTATCTGAAAATCACCGATTATATTTTATACAAAACTGATTTAGGCAAAATAAAAAAGCAGCAAACATCTCTTGAGCCACTGCCAGTCGACTCGTACAAAATTTCCGTTTCACCGGATGAAAAATCCATTGCCGCACTCGGCAAAACTGGACGCCTTTTTCTCCTTAACGCCGGCCAACGAATCTTCGAAGAAATAGCAGCGAGTAATATCAAAGATGTCCAATTTTCACCCGACAACAAAAAACTGTTTTATTATTCTGAAACGGAATTAGTAGTCCTTTATCTGGACAAAATTCTAATCCAACCTTATAAAGAAAAAGGACAAAAAGAAACCGTTACGCGTTTCTCTGAAAAAATTAATTCGGCCATCTGGTATCCGGAAGACAACGAACATATTATTTTTGTTGTCGGCGACACCGTCAAATTAATCGAGCTTGACGATCGTGGACAAAGAAACATATATGATCTTGTAAAAATGCAGAAATTTGCGAAAGGTACTTGGGAAAATCCACAGACCATCTACGACGCAAAAAAAGAAAGACTGTATTTCATCAATAATAACACGCTTTATTCTCTCCAAATAAAAACCGGCCAATTGTGGTAAGCAGAGGGGTGCGCCAAGACAACTTGCCAAACCATTTCAATTCGTGTTACGTTTTTAATAAAGAAAGGCCAGAGGAGATTATATAACAAAAGAAGGCTGACGTTCTTTTACAACAAGATTATATTTTATTAAAAGGGCAAAAGGGGAAGATAAAAAGACACAGGGATGAAAAAGAAAATGGGAGAAAAAAACGATATACTTTCGACAGAAGTCAACGAGAAGGCAAGAAAAATTTTTATAGGCGATGGCGAATACAAGGAATTCCTCGAATTTTTGGTTGATGGCCTCGGAAACGCTTATGACACCCTATCCTCGAAACCGGAACCTACCCCCGAAACTGTAGCAAATCTTTTCGCAGACTTTAATGCGAAATTAAATGAAAAATTAATGAGCCTTACTGCCGAACAAGGGCTCACGATTGCCAAAGAATTTTCTAGGAAGTCTCACGTGGAATTTTTTGCGCTAGTATCAGCCGAGCAACGCGCGGAAGCAAAAAACGGCGGAGGACCGTTTTTAAAGTGAGTCTTTGTTTATCAGAACATTATCGGTATTCTGGCACCTTCTCCGTGTAGCGGTTGCGGCGGCCATGGTCACGACGACCATAAGTGCAGTGGCGGCTGCGGTGGAAAATGTGGCGAGAGTTGCACTCGCAAAGAAGATGAGTCCTAAGTCGCATAGCCCAAAGAATCAATCCGGCCTTGACGAGGTATGGCGGCGATGAAAAGACCCCAAAAAAATAACACGACACCGCGCGATAAAAAAACGCCACACAAACATACATCAACAACATCGCAACAGGGCATAAGGTGCCAGAAATGCGGTGACACAAAGAATCTGCAAAAAGTCATTGCGACCTACGACAATGAACAAAGCATCTTGATTTTTTGCGTAAAATGTACTGCTGCCTTTGAGCGAATGAAGCAAAAAAGGGCCGGTGCTGACAAAAGCTTAACGGCAGCGCAATACGCGATGCTAGTCGTAGAGTTTCTTGCGGACAAAAATCCTGCCCTTGAAGGTAGTTGCTGCCAAAAATGCGGGCAGAATGGCAGAGAACGCATGGGCAGACACCATCCTTATCCTCAAAGGCACTTCGGCAGGATGATAATCCTTTGCAATCATTGTCATGAGAATATCGAGCAAGAAATTTTTCAGCAGGAGTTAGTGGATAAAAAAACGTTGAGAGAACTACCAAAGGAAGAATATGCTAAATTAACTCTCCGTTTTATAAGTAATGATGCCGAAAACAAACGCCTAGAAAAGGTTTTAAGTAAATATCCTCATCCGACAAGAGATGAATTAGAAGAATTGAGGGGTACAAATCAGCTTCTTAACGATGTCATTATTGAACTAGCTAGAACATCAGTTAAGATAGAAAATATTTCCGCCTACCTAAAAGAAAAAGGGGGACGAAGGGCGTCGTGGCTTCTGGACAAGGCAAGAAAAATGCAGAGAGCCTCCTTGTCACTCCAAGAACTAAAAAAAGACTTTTTAGAAATTGAAGACGCCATTAAAAACCGGCAATCTTTTGATTAGCCAGAACACCCCCGGCAAAGCCGGTGGCTTGATGAGTGGGATCGCCTCAAAGGCGATCCTTTTCCATCTGCTCGTTTAATTTGTTAATCAAGCTTTTTAGAATTTTCCGTCTTCGCCGGTTTCGCTCTGTTCGCGGATGTATTTCCTGATGATCTCTTCATCAAAACCAACCGTGGAAACAGCATGGCCTCTCGCCCAGAAATGGGCACCGTTGTAATTTCTCTCCCTGCCTCCGAGCCTCGCGATGGCAATCGCACTCTTACCCTGGAAGCCAAGCACCGACGCGACAGCGTGTTTGGGCGGAATTTCGAGCACATGTGGACATGATCCGGGCTCAAGGTACTTTCTGCCTGGCAAGTTCGTGGAATATCCTGCCCAGTTCTTTCCTGATTTTGCCATACAGCACGTTCTTTCTCTGTTTCGGCACAAAGATTACGTGGTATTTGCAGTTCCATTTTGAATGAGATCAACTTTGATAGAGGTTAGACATGGTATTGTTTTTGAGCCATGGCCATTCATCAGGCCATTCTCATTATACATGCCATGTCTTTTTTGTGGCTGCCGGAACGGTAAAACCTGTGCAAGTCTCACCAGTAGAACTGGTGGATTATCTATGGGTAAAACTATTTAATTCTGAACTAAAAAAGTCGGGGGGCATTTTGAACAATCCAACGAGAACCGTTCTCCTAAGGAGAACGGTTCTCCAAAAATTAATTCCAGTTACGTAAATCCTGATTCTATCCAAAATAAAAACGCCCCGCGGTAATTACGGAGCACCATTTTTCGCCTAATTACCTCTTTCCGCCAATCTCTTAAAAACTTTGAAAAAACTCTTTTGGGAATTATCGATCACTTCATTTTCGTTGGCAATAACGATTTTCTTCTCGAGATACAAAATATTCCGAAGCGTTTCAATGAGCATAAAAACTCCGCCCATATCAAATTTTAAACCGCCACTCGTTTCGTCATACTAAATATGGATCTCTTCCGCCACCAGAATCGCCCTGAAGTTCGTTTTGCAAATATTGAATCCGCCGGCCGGGTCGTCCTGGGGCGTATCCCTCAACGGCCAATGAACTTTCTTGGGCAATCCGCCGGTTTTTTTATGCTCGTTTTCAAGAGCCCTGACGTATTTTTTTATCTTTTTTTCTGTCGCGCCTGGCATGCCTTTAACCGGGCATATCAGAAAAATCCGGATGCATTCTTTCAAATCATTACCTCCCTTTAATTCCTGGAGAACCGTTCTCCCCGAGGAGAACGGTTCTCGGCCGGATTAAAAACGCGTCCTCCGCCTTTGCCTTTGCTTTTGCGCTTTTAGCAAAAATGAACTACTTTACTTCGTATGTCAGACTTACGTCCACGGCTACTTCGTTTTGCCCAACCTGCACATCCGACACCGGCGCCGATTTGGTCAAACCGCCGCCGCCAAGACCCTCATAATATAAAGAAGATGAATCCGACGCATCGCTCTCATTAAAACCGACTAACCTGCCCAAATTTATGCCCAGCGACTGCGCCATAGTTCCCGCTTTCTCTTTGGCATTGGCAATCGCCTTCGCAGTCGCCTCTTCTTTTACTTTATCCGGGTCATCAATAGTAAAACTTAGAGAGCCGATTTGATTCGCTCCGGCAGTGGCAGCCGCGTCTAGAATCTCGCTGGATTTATCCAAATCCCTGATCTTGACCGCCAACGTTTGAAGCACCTCGTAGCCAGTGATAGAACTCTTTCCCGAAGTATATTGGTATTTAGGATTAATGTTATAAACGGTTGTTTTTAAGTCGTCCTCGCTAATCCCCGCCTTCTTCATCGCCTGCACAATTTTATTCATTTTTTGATTATTTTCCGACACGGCATCGGCAACCGTTTTCGCCTCGGCCAACACCGACAAATCAACCTGCCCGATATCCGGCTTAGCCAAAACTTTCCCCTGGCCGGAGACAGTAATGGTATTTTGAAACTCAACGCTCCGGCCGATATATTGGCTTTCTTTAAAAACCTTAGCGGCAACAACCCCCAAAAAGACGATTAGCGCCAGCGCCAAAAGAACGAATATATAAGGAAGGTATTCGTGTGGAGGAATTATTTTAACACTTAATTTTTTCTCGTCGTTGGTAGCCATGTTATATTAGTTTTAGGTTTGGGGTCCTAGCCGCAAGCTAAGTTCCTGGTCTTAGTCTATGGTGTTCAAAACCAACGACTATGACTTTCGACCAAACCCGCCGCCATGACCTTCAACCATCAACTCTAAATACTATTTTTTTACTTCTCCTTTTTCGTGCCCACAAAATGTTTCATGCTCACAGCACGGCTCTGTTTTCTTCTGCCAAAATTTCAGATAAAGGATTTCCAGAATCGCCAAGGTGTTAACTACGAATAAAACTATAAACCATTCTTTCTGGCTGTTCTTGGCCGCTTTCCATAAAGCATATCCCTTCCACGGCAATGTCCACAAGACAATTAACAAAAGAACCCATGAAGGAAACGGCAAATTGTAACTAAAAGTGTGTAGCATAAATTATATAGCATAATTATTAACTATTTCTTTTCTACGACGATAGTACACTTGGTCAAAAATGCCGCCAAAACTCCAACCGCGGCCAAAACCGGCGCCAAAACAGTCCCAACCACCGCGATAGTTAAAGGAATAACAAGCAATTCTTCACCCTTCTCATTTTCGATAATTATTCTTCGGGCATGTCCTTCCCTTACTATCTCCTTAACTTTCGCGACTACGTCTTCGCCCGAAACCCTGAATTCTTCTTTTTTGATGTTTTCGTTTTCCATATGCTTTAATTCTACATATTTTTTGTCGCCTCCGCAAGGACAAAACTACTCCCTAGCTTGACAAATTTTATCAACCTGTTATACTCACCATAACACATGGTTTTGCAGACTGGTTCCCGAACCCAGGGCTAAAATCGGAGATGAGATAAAATAATACTGCTCATAGTCCAGTTTCCGGATCTGGAGCTAAAAACGGAAAGCCCTTGCGCCATTTTGCGCGGGGTATTTTTTTACACAGAAGCAAAACTTAACGAAAGCTTTTTTATTCCTGCTCCCACGGAACTATTTTCAAATTCGGCCAAATTTTTATCCATCTATCAATCTTATCCTGATAAATTTTTCCAGTAATAAGCGCTTTATTCGCCCTCACAACCATGTCGAGAAGATCGTCTAGGCCGAATGGCGCGCATATCCGAATTTGTCCATCCGTTTTCCTCACTCCGACAGACGTTGCCGTTGTCGGCCAGGTATTGATAGCTTCTTCAACAGACTTATACTGACCGATTGGCTTTCCAAAATGCTTTTCATACCAAAGATGCACTCTCGCCTGATTGCGAATTTCCACCAGAATAGGAATGTCTTTAAATAATTCTTTTCCTTTCTGAATGAAAACATCTTCGGCTTCGTAGGAAATATCATCGGCATCGTAATAAACCAAATCGTAATCCTTTATACCGTGTTCTAAATCGAAACCATGTTTTACATTCCATACTGTTTGAACGATACCGCCGGCACCAAGATACCAGTTTGGCATACTTAATTCGTTAGCCCGTTCCAAGATTGACTGAACACTCTTATTTTTTTCTAAAATTTGCAATAGTTGCTCGATTTTGGTCATATTATTCCCCTCGCGTCCCATGGCACTTTTTATACTTATTTCCCGAGCCACAAGGACAAGGCTTACTATCGTAAAAATTGCGATGGTCGCAAACGGCGCCGTAAATTGCTAATGGTTTTTTGTTCCGCCTGGCCCAATAATAATCGCCATACGACCAATGCCAGTATTCCTTTGGATAATTGGAAAATCCGGCTTTCCGCATCGCCTCGAATAAAATCTCACGATTTTTTTTGATATAGCCGGGCAGCTTTTCCTGAACCGAAAGCGCGTTTTTCTGATAGCTTAATCGCTTGCTTTTCATGGGAATTTTGTGGCCATTTTTGTCGACCAAACGAAGGTCAATCGCCCCGCCGCTCATATGCCCCGACGCCCCACTCCCCCTCCACGGCGCCACGTATTTCTCAACTTCAAGAATTATTTTTTTTCGCGTCCACTTCGGATATCTTTTCTCAAAACGTCTGATAAAATTAAAATAAATTTCTGTCTGGATATAAGCTGGCCGCCAGGCATCGTTGATTACGAAATTAACTCCCTTCGGCAAATAGCCCTGCGCTTTTTTCAGCATTTTTGCGACACCCATTCTTAAATAAGCCGTTTTCTCAACTGCCATCCGTTTTCTACCCAGCGCCACTACAACTCCTGGACAATATTTCTTAATATCAACCAACGGCTCGTGGTTGTCCCGAATAATAATATTCATACATTGTCATTCCCGCGCCACACCTACGGGTGGTCACCCGAAGGGCGAAAAGCGGGAATCCAGTAAATATAATAGAGTCGTAGATTCCCGCTTTTGCGGGAATGACACACGGGGCAGAAATGACAAAAAATGATATTTTTTCACCAACTAATGCCGCGACGTTTGACAATCAAATAAGTATTTGTTACGCTACTAGCAATGATTCCTCCCCTGCAGGTTGCCCGAACTGACTGGCTGCTGATGTCGGTCACCAACCCAGGGTTATTGTTCCCCCGTAGCGTTGCCCGATGAAATCGCGAGACCACCGAGCCAGCGGCTTTGCTTGCGACGTAAATCGGCTTGCCCGCCACAGCCTTGCGAAAGCATGGCGGCGAGACCACAACGCTACGTATTGCAATTCCTCCTTGAATCACTGGCTGAAATAAATCCAAGCCACTCGTTCAGGGTTATGCTTTACCCCGTTTCACAAAAGACGGGCTTTTATTTTTTATTCCAGAACCAATTTTATCAACGATTCGGTCAACGCCACAGGCAAACCGGTAACGCTTTCCGGCTCACCCTCGATTTTTTTAATATATGGCAACAGCAAAGGATGCTCATGGTCGAATCCGCCCGAACACAAAAACGAATTGCCCTCCGCGATGTATCGACAAACAACATCTTCCGGCACCTTGTCAATCCATATCTTAGCGATATCAGTGCCCTCAACCCTCTTTCCATTGGCGATATTAACCACCACCACCGACGTTACGGTTTCGGCCGGATAAATCGCGTACATCGCAAAATACTCTCTAGCCTCTTTTTCGTCTGCCGGTTTCTCCAAGATTTTATTATTACAAATCACAACCTGATCCAGGGCGATCAAAATCGCCGGCTCTTTAATCTTCGCGACCAACGCGTCAGCCTTGGCGTTGACCAAAGCCAGCGTCAGCCGTACGGGGTCATCAAAACGAATCGCTTTCTCGTCGATATCAGCCCGTATAACCTCAAAAACATACCCCATCTTTTCCAAAACCCTCTTCCGCCCCGGCGATTGCGAGCCAAGAATTAATTTCCGAGGGAAATCAAGGTTCTGCGAACAAAGTGAGCTGGTTCTTATTTTCATATTCCTGTTTCTCATACCCATTTTTATTTAACCGTCTTTTTCTGTATCGCTAATCCCTCCTCAACAATTTTCTCAATATTGGGTAATAAATTATATTTGTTTAGATCTGAGAGCGCGACCCATTCCGGTTTAGACTCTTCGGACTCCCGCAATATTCCCGAATAAAAACTACCAAGAAAAATTTTGTATGAAAAAACCTGCACCCCGTTTTTCCGCTCAATAGGTCCGGTATATACTGTCGGCAGTTCAATCAGATCTTTTTCTAAAACCGTTAGTCCCGCTTCCTCCTCCAACTCGCGCCTAGCCGCGCCTTTTTCCGTCTCCCCTTCCTGCACCCGGCCAGCCGGCAAGCCGAAAGTATCGCTTATATGTTCCGCCTCTTTTTTGTGGCACACCAAAAGAACTTTATCGCCGTTAAATATAAGAACTCCGACAGTTGGAATAGGGTTGTTCATAAATATAATTTTAAATTATTTTTGTATCCGCAATATTTTTAGCAATTCTTTTTCCGCCAGCATCGGGTCAGGAAAAGTTTTGAATCCGTGTTTCTCTGCTTCTTGTTTGTATTTCGGCCCCTCACAGTTAAAAAATATTTCGGCTTCTTTCTTTTGCAATTCTTCCGTCTGCCCCCAGCGAGGATCCTGCTTGTTTCGCCTTAAAATCGTCTCAAGCGATTCGCCAAGAAGGAATATCCCCGGAAAATCCAAATCCTTATGCGCCAGATGCGGCAATATATTCACCCCTTCAAAAATCGCCGGCTTGCCCGATTTTACAACTTTTCCGATTTTCTTAAAAATTTCCGGCCACAACGCCTCCGATTGCCGAACCATATTTCTCCAATGTTCTTCGCAATCGGTCTTGGCCCAATATTCCGCTTCGTTTTTATTCCAAAAAAAATCCACCCAATCGGCGTGTTCATCTCTCCGAAATTCTTCCCGCCAGTCATCGGTCTCGAAATGCTTCATCTTCAAAGCCTTGGCAATTTTTTCCGCCAGATAGCTCTTACCCGATGCCGGTATTCCGCTAATAAACGCGTATTTCATTGTTCCCACAGTATTTTTTGTTCTTATTCCTGTGTCCGCAGGAATTTTATACTTGACGTATTATATATTTTCTGCTATACTAGATAATAGTTTGCGATCAACCAAATATAGAAGGAGGTACATCATGGTAACATTTCAGGAAATCTGGCAGGTCTTCTCTACTGGCAAGGGCGACATATTCGGCCTCGACGCTATCTCGCTTTCCGCGGTTTTCCGCATTGCCGAACTGGAGGTTAGAGGCGATCGTCGAAACGCCAAGTCGATGCGCCGAGGACTGCTCGAACACGAACCTCGTGTTATCGGCCGACCAATCAGCCCTGAACTGCTTGATGAGCTCGTTGAGGCAATCAAGCAGAATACTCGATCTGATGGAACGACCATATTCAATGCGGATGGCCGCCGCCGTTATGAAAATCTTCCTGACATCGGATTCATAATTACCGACAAAGGTTTTCCGACGGTTGTTCTTTCAGATTTCAGCTAAGCCAAGCAATAACTGCTTGGAGGCCCAATTCTTCGGAGGAGGGCCTTTCTTTTTTTAATATGTTATTTCCCATGGCATTTCTTATATTTCTTCCCACTGCCGCATGGGCACGGATCATTTCTTCCCGTCTGGTTGCCTCCCGACAAACCACCACCCACTGTTTCGTCTCTATTTAGCCTCATCGGCTGATTGGCCGCGGTAGCCATGGACTGCTGTATTTCTACTTTATAAATCATCGCCGTTACCTGCCCCTGAATCGCCTGGAGCAACTGCTGAAACATCTTATGCCCCTCGTTTTTATATTCAACCAACGGGTCTCTTTGACCGTAAGCGCGCAACCGCACAGAATCGCGCAAATGGTCCATATTATCCAGATGGTCCATCCAGAGCATATCAATCGTTCTCAACAAAATCGCCTTTTCAGCGCCTCGCATATTTTCCGCACCCAGCTGATTTTCCTTTTCAGAATATTTCGCCTCGGCCAATTCGTTGAGATGAGCAACTAATTCATTTTTATCTTTAAATTCTTTTATCTTGTTTTTACCCTCATCGGAAACCCCGAAAATCGCGTTGGCAATCTCGCTGACCTCTTTTAAATTCCAGTTATCGTAATAATCTTCTGGTGCGTGAAAATCAACTATCCTTTTTATCTCATTTTTCACCATCCCTAAGATTTGAGCTTTTAAAGAAAGGTTTTTTTTATTCTCTTCAAAAGACCCATCAGCGGCCGAATCGCCTGTAACTCCATCAGCCGCCGACAGGCGGTCGACGACATGGGGGGTGGGTGGGTCCGCCTGCTGGCGGCTACTGTCGCTACTGAGCAAAATTTCTTTCCGCTTGCGATAAATCGTCTCTCTCTGTTTATTCATCACGTCGTCATACTCCAAAACATGTTTTCTAATATCAAAATTATAACCCTCGATTTTCCCTTGAGCGGATTCAATGGCTTTGGAAATCATTTTATTTTCAATTGGCTGATCTTCCGGCACATTTAAAGCTTCCATCATTCTTTTTATTTTATCCGAACCGAATATCCGCATCAAATCATCCTCCATTGAAACAAAAAACTGCGAAGAGCCGGGATCTCCCTGCCGGCCGGAACGGCCCCTTAGCTGGTTATCGATTCGCCGCGCCTCGTGGCGTTCGGTACCCATTACGCACAAACCCCCAAGTTCGACTATCTTGTCGTGCGTTTTCCGCCAGTCGGATAATTTATCGCCCGCGTCATCATCAACACGCCCCCCCAAGATAATATCAACTCCTCGGCCAGCCATGTTGGTCGCGACCGTAACCGCCCCGAGGCTTCCGGCTTGAGAAATAATCTGCGCCTCTTTCTCGTGATTTTTCGCGTTTAAAACTTGGTGCGATACGCCCTCTTTTTTCAGCAACGCGCTCAATAATTCATTTCTCTCGATAGAAACCGTGCCCACTAAAACCGGCTGGCCCTTTTCGTGCCGCTCCTTGATATCTTGTGCCACCGCCATAAATTTACCATGCTCAGTGCGATAAATCCTGTCCGGCGAGTCCGTTCTTATCATCGGTTTATTAGTCGGCACAACCACCACCTCCAGCTTATAAACCTGGCTAAATTCTTCGGCGTTGGTATAGGCAGTTCCCGTCATCCCCGCCAGTTTTTTATACATTCTGAAATAATTCTGGAAAGTGATCGTCGCCAAAGTCCGGCTTTCCTGTTGGACCCTAACGCCTTCTTTGGCTTCGATCGCCTGGTGCAGGCCGCCGGAATAACGCCGACCGAACATCAAACGTCCGGTAAATTCATCAACAATAATGACTTCTCCGTCTTTAACGATGTAATCGCGGTCCCGCTTGAATAAAACATGAGCGCGCAGAGCCTCTTCCAGCTGATGAGCATAGCGAACACTCCCCTCGCCATAGATATCAATTCCCATAATTTTCTCAACTTTCTCGATACCGTCGTCGGTTAAGGTTGCCGCCTTCATTTTCTCATCAATATTATAATCGGTATTTTCCTGCAACCTAGGAATAACCTTGGTAAAAGTTTCATATAATTTTGTTGATTCAGCGTCGGGCGCGGAAATGATCAAAGGAGTTCGCGCCTCATCAATCAAAATAGAATCGACTTCATCGACGATCGCGAAACTATGTCCACGTTGGGCCATCTGCGATAAATCATAAACCATATTGTCGCGAAGATAATCAAAGCCGAACTCGTTGTTTGTCCCGTGGGTAATATCCGCCTCATAGGCAGCTTTTCGCGGCACCTCTTTTAAATTTTGCATCTCAACCGTCACCTCATTTTTATCCACGACAGCCGGTTCATATAAATACGCTCGGTCATGGACAATACAGCCGACTTTCAAACCGAGAGCGTGATAGACCGCACCCATCCAGTTGGTGTCGCGTTTGGCCAGATAATCATTAACTGTCACAATATGAACGCCTCCGCCCCCCAGAGCGTTCAAATAGGCGGCCAGCGTTGCCGCCAAAGTTTTGCCTTCCCCCGTTTTCATCTCGGCAATCTTTCCCCGATAAAGAACGATCCCTCCCAATATTTGTGCGTCAAAATGGCGCAGTCCGATGGCGCGCCTCGAGGCCTCACGAACCGCCGCGAAAGCTTCTGGCAATAAATCGTCTAATGTCTCGTCCTTAGATAACCTTTTGCGGAATTCTTTCGTTTTATCTTTTAATTGCTCATCGGAAAAAACCTCGAATTCTTTTTCGAGTTCGTTGACCCGCTCTACCAAGGGCTGGATTTCATCCAAACATTGCTGATTTGAATCGCCAAAAATCTGTGAAATAAAAGACATAACAATTTTAATCTAAAAATTTGCCTTAAAGTTACAAATAAAATATAACACCTCGCCCCGCCCCTGTAAAATTAACTCTGTCCGACAGACAAATCTCAACCTCTCTCAACCCCTTCACGCCAAATTACGCGATTGCAAAATTTTAATTTTACGCAACCTCTCCACGCAAAATTACGCTATAGCGTAATTTTGCGTGAACCCACAATTAATTCGTAAATCTACAATTAATTCAGGGAAAACTACACCAGCCCCAATTGCCCGCATAAAAATTCATAAAACAATACTGCCGATCAAAGATTAAAAAAACTTTTTAAATCCTCTTCTACTTCATAAACCTTGGATTCCAAATAAAGAATGTCATTGGCCACCCCAAAGAAATCGGACACAAAATCAATTTCTTTCTTGCAATCAAAGGGATAAACGAAAACGCTTTTTTGCAGTTGAAGCATGCCCAGTTTATTAAATTTACGCCGCAAGGCATCACGAGCAGCCTTTTTCTTTTCGGGGATATCAAAAATAATAAATCTCCATCTACCGTCCCATTTTTGTTGTTTAGATAGCTCGAGACTATCAATATTATACTTCAAGACAAAACGTTTCCCCTTGTCAGTCAAAACATAGCACCTTTGGTTATCCCTTACGGAACGTTTAATAAGATTTTCTTCCCGTAAGCGCCCGACATATTGTCTAACCCTATACTGGTTGAACTTTTTCCACGATATATGTTCTTTGCCTTTCAGTAAAAAACTGAAAGCTTGAATGGCATTGGGCGCCACAACAGCGGCCACCAAAACCCCTCCTATCGCCAAAAATTCAAGGATTTCTTTTTTTGAAATATTGATTTTCGGCATTTTTATGGGCATCTTTTTGAAATTATTGTTTTCATTTTTTTGTTCCCTTAAATTGTTGCTTCCATTATAACTCGTTTTATATTATACCACCACGCAAAATTACGCTATAGCGTAATTTTGCGTGGTTTTCTAAATACTCGAAGTCCAAAGAAAGAATATACAAGTACAAAAAAGCCGCCCATGGTATTACAGGACGGCGACTAACTGTTAATTACTTTGAATTATTAAAGGTAATTTATAACAGCGAAGCTGATATATCGGCAGGGCCGTTATAGGTAGCGTTATATAACTTCTAATTCCTCCTTCAAAACCCTCATCACTTCCTGATAGGGGTCGGGCGCGGTAAAAAATTGCCGACCCATAACGAGATAATCGGAGCCGTTTTCTATGGCGGCTTTAGGCGTGGCGATGCGTTTTTGATCGTGCGCGTCAACTCCCTCGGAACGGATACCCGGCGTCACTAAGAGCATCTCCGGATATTGTTTCCGCAAATCCCACTTTTCCTGTTTTTTATGCATTTTTTTATGCATTTTTCAAAAAACTACTTTGTTCTTTATATCAGACAAAACACGCGCCGTCAAACGGCGGCGCGAAATACAACCAAATCCTATTTTTTTCTAAACCGCGCCAAAGGTGATAAATTCAGTTTCTTTTTCACGCTTCGGGCAATTCTTCTGAATATCGTGTCCTGCTTAGTTTTATCTCCCCTGATTTCTCTGGCCAGCTCTTCATGAACATCGTCGATGGCGGTATAAATGTTTTCCCGCTCCGACTCCGACCGCAAAAGCTTTCCGTTGACCGTTAAATTAACTTCGAACCGAAAAATGTCGCCGCTCGTATGATGCCGCGTGGTCCGGCTCAGCTCCGCTTCAGCTAAAATCGAATCTGGATTAAAACCCGCTAAAAATTTTTCCAAGTTTTGAATTTTCTCCTCGCAGTAATCCCGAACGGCATTGGTAAGGGCAAAATTATTAGTTTTGATGATGATGCGCATATTTTTAAATTAAATCGATTAGCGAGAACCGTTCTCGAGCTCAGTTCGAGAACGGTTCTCGGCAAATTAAAAGAATTAAAAACTAAAATCCTAAATATCTTACCTCTTCCTCTAATACTATATTATACCTCTTTTTCACTCCATCCTGACAGAGTCTAATTAGGGCGACAACATCTTCCGCTCGGGCGCCGCCCAGATTAACGATAAAATTGGCATGTTCTTCGGGGATCTTCGCGCCGCCGATCTGCTTGCCTTTCAAACCACACTGCTCAATTAAATATCCGGCCGCGATTTTTCCGCTCCTGATTTTTTCAGCCCAATCCGGAAATTGTTCAATCAAAGGATCACTATCTTTCAGCCGATAATTTTTAAAAACACTTCCGGCCGACGGCTGGGGCGGATTCTTCCCTCCCCGCTCTAAAATAATTCCTTTTATTTTTTGTAAAATTTGCTCCTTATTTCCTTTCTCCAAATTTAGAACTATCTCAACAATGATTTCGCTCCCACCCCCAAACCTACTGCCGCGATAAACAAAACCGCAATCACTATTTTTGTATTCTTTGCAAGAACCATCGTTCGCTGAAACCGCTATAACGGTTTTAACCGAATCAGACATGCTACGCCCGTAAGCGCCGGCATTAACAACAACCGCCCCGCCGACAGTTCCCGGTATTCCGGCCGCCCACTCAAAACCGGTCAAATTATTGTTCACAGACTCGGTGACTAATTTCGACAGAGAAACTCCGGCGCCAGCGATAATCGTATTGTCTTGGAATTTTAAACTGGATATCTGAGGCCTGATGACTAATCCGCCAAATCCCCTATCGCTAACCAAAAGATTGCTTCCGCCACCCAAGATAAAAAGAGACAAGCCCGATTCGCGGGCCGCCGTAACGGCATTGACAACATCTTCCCGATTTTCAGCAACAAAAAAATACTTGGCCGGTCCGCCGATTTTGAAAGTGGTATGTCCGGATAATAAAACATCTTTTTCAATACCGGGCAATCTCTCTAAAATATTCATTCAACAAAAAGATTTACGAATAATGATTTACGATTTATGGATAATTCTAAAATCTTGATTCTAAAAGACCGACGGAAGTAAACCCCAATTCTCATGTCTTAAGTGGGTGCTGTCCGTCGGCCAATTTATATTGTATAACACAAAATAGAATAGAGCAAATGAATATAGTGGAAGATGGTGGAAGATAGCACTAAAAAGCAAAAAACCCCGTAACTAAGCCACAGGGTTTTTCGCCGACATATGAGAATTGAGTTTCCCACTCTGCCGGTAGTTTATCATACCCATAAAATTTTGTCAACTATTTGGGCTGTGGATAACTGACCATTTTGTCCAAAGTTTAGTTTGGCTAAAAAAATAGTCATCCTGAACGAAGTGAAGGATCTATTTCCAATAAAAAAGCCTCGTCAAAGCGAGGCTAAATATTTTTTAGTTTTTTGCCAGATTTTTACTGGCCGGAGTTAAGAATGAGCGGCAGGCCGTCTTTGCCGCCGATGATTATAATTTTTGTGTTATGCGATTCGGCCAAACCCTTGGTAGCCTCAATGCCCTTCCAGCGGAGCAATTGCTCATTAATGCCCTGAGACACGATTTTCTGGAAGTCCTGAATACCTTGGGCCTCGATACGCTTACGCTCGGCTTCCTGACGCTCCTTATCCAAAACAAACTTCATCTGCTGGGCTTGTTGATCGGCAGCCAGTTTGGCGTCAATCGCGTCAGACACCATTTTGGGGAGAGTAATTCTCCGCAATAAAACCTGCTCCACTACCCAGCCGCGGGTGCCCAAACTTTTTGCCAACCCTTCCTGGATCTCGAGCTGAACCTTATCGCGGGTCGACGTATAAAGATCTTTGGCCTCGTAATTAGCGGTAACATCACGAATAGCCGACCGGAACTGCGGTTTCACAACGACTGTCGAATAATCAGGGCCTATTTTTTGATAGACAAAACTCGCTTTTTCGCCGTCTAAATGACCAAGCAATGATACCTCCAATTCAACATTCAACCCCTCTTTTGAAGGCACGGCGGCATGCTCCAATACTTCTTGCGTCCGCACGCTCATCTTGGTCACACTCGCCAATGGATTAACGAGATGCAAACCTTCGGGCACCTGGCCATAGACTTTGCCGAAAAGACTCAATACGCCAACATGGCCGGCGGGCGCTATGGTCATACAGGCAAACAGAAACATTGTCGCCGCAAAAGCCATTACCCCACCGCCAGCCGTTTACGCCCGCGGAAACCTGCAGAGCAGACAAATGATACCGGCAAAAAAGAGCACAACCATCAGGATCGCTAACATAGGCTTTTCTCCTCTATAGCTTTTGTTCTTACTGCCTTTTTACTCGGTTACCTTGAATTACAAAATACAAATCCAACAACCAAATTTAGACAATACAAAAACTTCTTTGGATTTTCCAAATTTGATTATGAGACGAGCAAGTTGTAAAATTTACAAACATTTA
>Ga0100394_1001208_pt1 | contig 21515 bp, 17 predicted proteins | sample CryGeymeta201518_FD_81549 | JGI IMG/M metagenome (GOLD analysis project Ga0100394, IMG submission 81549) | Groundwater microbial communities from Crystal Geyser aquifers in Utah, USA - Crystal Geyser metaG 2015-18 | ecosystem: Environmental > Aquatic > Deep subsurface > Groundwater | place: USA... | reverse complement strand
TACCTGCGTCTGCGACAGCGAAATAGTTGTGCGACAAGTTCAGGTTAATGTTGCCGTGCAACTGCACTGACGTTTTCGCAACAGCACCAGCCCAACCACCGATACCATATATCACTTCCTGTACCAAGCTGGTAGTGGTTAAATCGCTGTCGTGATACGGATTATAGTTATTGCTGTGCAGCGCTAAGGTGCTACTACCAGTATCTAGCAATAATTGCAGTGGTACGGCCTCACTGCCAACATGCACAGTGACGGTGTAATCGCCTTTCGCATACACATTTGTTATTTTCAACCGTAATATTGGCAACATAATTCAGTTCCGTTTTCGGCATGCAGTCTGATAACCAAACTGTATTTGTCTGTTGAATAACCATTATTAGTACAGAAATATCCAGTTGACACCTGTAATTTGCTAAGGTGTGCTGCACTTATACAAGGAGATCATATGCTAAATCCACCTGTTGTCTCTGCATTTTCACCGCCGCGACGAATATTAATGGGGCCTGGGCCATCTGATGTGTATCCACAGGTACTTGCAGCTCAGTCCAGGCCAACAATCGGGCATTTAGATCCACTGTTTATTGGCATGATGGATGAACTGAAATCGCTTTTGCAATATGCCTTTCAAACTAAAAATGACATGACTTTAGCCGTGTCTGCACCCGGCAGTGCTGGTATGGAAACGTGTTTTGTAAATTTACTGGAGCCGGGTGATACCGTTATCGTCTGTCGCAACGGCGTGTTTGGCGATCGAATGCGGCAAAATGTTGAACGCTGTGGTGCTGAAGCCATAGTGGTTGACAATGCATGGGGCGAGCCGGTAGATCCGCATGCTGTAGAGGCGGCATTGGTTGCCAACCCCAAAGCGAAGTACCTGGCATTTGTGCATGCAGAAACGTCAACCGGTGCGCTATCTGACGCTAAAACATTATGCGCATTAGCACGAAAGTTTGGTTGTTTATCCATTGTTGATGCCGTTACTTCTTTGGGCGGTGTTGAACTTAAAGTAGATGAGTGGGGCATTGATGCTATCTATTCTGGTAGCCAGAAATGCTTATCCTGTGTCCCGGGTTTATCACCGGTGTCATTCTCACCTGCAGCGGTAGAAAAAATTAAACAACGTAAAACAGTTGTTCAAAGCTGGTTTTTAGATCAAAGCCTGGTGATGAATTACTGGAGCGGCGGTGCAAAACGCAGTTATCACCATACTGCACCTGTGAATACGCTTTATGCACTGCATGAGTCGTTAAGATTATTGGCGCAAGAAGGATTGGAGAATGCCTGGCAGCGCCATCGCGATATGCACAAGATATTAAAACAAGAGCTGCAAAGACTTGGGCTAGAGTTTGTGGTTGCTGAAGAGTCACGTTTGCCGCAGTTAAATACCGTATATATTTCTAAAGGTGTTGATGATGCGGCTATTCGCAAACAATTGTTAGTACAATATAACCTGGAAATTGGCGCTGGCCTTGGCGAGTTTGCCGGAAAAGCATGGCGTATTGGTTTAATGGGTTACGCGGCGCGGCGGGAAAATATTGTCTTGTGTATTAAAGCCTTAGAAAACGTACTAGCTTAACAGCCTAAACAGGAGATTGGCCGTTTTTGTTTGGCGAGAGTTGCTGCTTCTGCTAAGTTGTGGCGACAAATAACTGACAATAACGAGGCTATGATGAAACTGCGTTATTCTATGCTTACCACCGCCTTAGTGGGCATGCTTTCTTTACCTTTGCAAGCCGTTCAGGGCTATTATCGCTCTGCGGTATTGCAGCAGGATAATCTGGTATTTACCGCTGAAGGCGATCTATGGTTGAGCTCGCTAAACAGCGAGCCGGCTCGACGAATTACCTCTCATCTGGCGGAAGAAACTCAGCCGTTATTGTCTCCCGATGGAAAAAATCTGGCTTTTGTTGCTAACTATGAAGGAGCCAGTGAAATTTATACGATGCCACTTTCAGGTGGTGTTGCTAAGCGGGTTACATTTGAAAATAGTCGTATACGCATTCAACAGTGGCTTGCAGACGGGCGCATTTTATATGGCACCGACAGTGCGGCAGGCCCTTCAAATTACTGGCTGCTTAAGCTGGTCAGTCCCGACAATCTTAATACCGAAACGTTGCCCTTGGCTGATGCGTCAGCAGGCTACATCGATGAGCAACACGGCATGCTGTATTTTAGCCGCTTTGGTCTGCAACTAACCGGCGATAACACCCAAGTATATCGAGGCGGTGCCATGGGGGAGCTATGGCGCTGGAAACTTAACAGTAAAGACGAAGCGAGCCAACTGAGCAAAGCCCATAAAGGCAGTATTAGTCAGCCCGTGTATTATGAAAATCGGCTGTATTTTGTTAGCGACGCTGACGGTAAAAGCAATATTTGGTCGACCGATACAGATGGCAACGAGCTTACACAGCTAACGCAACATAAAGACTGGCGTATTGGCAGAATAAGTGTGTCGGCTGGCAAAGTTGTATACCAACTAGGCGCCGATTTGCAGGTGTTACACATCAGCAATAAAAGCACGGCGACATTACCGCTGCAGCTAACATCTGATCTAGTGCAGCAACGAGAGCGATTGGTTGAAAAGCCGTTACAGTTCTTTAATTCGGCGTATTTTCATGCGCAACAAAGCAGTAGCAATAAAGCTGTTGTTACAGCCCGGGGCCAGATAGCACTAACAATGACCGGTAAACAACGACTGGTGCAAATTGATACGCCAGCCAATAGCCGCTCTCGTGAAGCCATACTGTCTAAAGATGGTAAATGGGTGTATGCCATTAATGATCAAACCGGTGAGCAGGAAATTTGGCAATTTGCTGCTGATGGTAGCAATAAGGCTAAACAATTAACCAAAGATGGGCGTGTTCATCGTTGGCAGTTACGTTTATCCCCAGACGGTGAGTACCTTGCCCATGATGATAAAAACGGCGATTTGTGGTTACTGCAGTTAAGTACAGGTAAAAATACCAAGATATACACCGGCGGTATTGGGCTGTCAGAATATGAAGATATTACCTGGTCTGCTGACAGTAAATTGCTGGCATTCACCTTCAACGGTGCATTAAATGAACGCCCGCGTGTTGCTTTGTATAATCTGGACGATAAGCAAAGCGCACTGATAACATCTGACAAGTATCCGTCATTTTCACCAGCATTTAGCCCTGATGGCCTCTGGTTGTATTTCGCATCTGATAGACAGTTTACTGCAACGCCGGGGCATCCTTGGGGTGACAGAAACCTGGGCCCAATGTTTGACCGGCGCACTCAGCTGTTTGCGGTTAGCCTGAAACAACAAGCTTGCTTTGCTTTTAGACCAGAACAAGAGCTGGAACAGTGTGATGACAGCATAGCAAGCGCAAACCGCAGTGATAAAAAGGGCAGTTTAGTTGACTGGCAAGCACTTAACACGCGTTTGTGGCAAGTGCCGGTTCCGGCAGGCAATTATGCAAAGTTAGTGGTAAATGACAAACGAATATACCTGTTGCAACGCGACAGTGCGCCAGGCAGCAAGAGTGCGTTAGGTCATATAGAGTTCAGCCGCACTGGAGCAAAAGTAGAACAGGTTGTCAGTGACATTGTGGATCACCAGCTGTCTGCAGATGGCAAGACGTTATTCATCCGTAAATCTGGTAACAATGGGGCCGGAGCAATGTATGTTGTCGAGGCTGGTGATAAGTTACCTTCTGAACTGGGTAAGCATAAATTAAACATTGATAGCTGGCAGTTAAAAATTAATCCGGTTGATGAATGGCTGCAAATGTTTGCCGATGCCTGGCGTTTGCACCGCGATTTTCTGTTTGATAAAGGCATGCGTGGTTTAGACTGGGCTGCCACTAAACAAAAATATCAACCATTGTTGGCTCGGGTGACAGACAGATTTGAATTAGACGACATTCTGGCGCAAATGATGGGGGAGTTAAATGCGCTGCATTCTCAAGTTCGCGGCGGAGATTATCGCGACGATAATTTAGCTGATAAAGCTGCTAGTTTGGGGGCTGAATTTGATGTTATCGCAGGGCATATTATTATTCGTCATATTTATCGGACAGATCCAGAGTTACCTGAACAGGCATCACCGCTGGCTCAACCAGGCGTTGATGTGCAAATAAACGATAAATTGATAGCGATAAACGGACAGAAAGTAAACGACTTAGCGCAGTTAACTCAGGCACTTAGTAATCAAGCAGGGAAGCAAGTACTGCTTACCTTAGAGCGAGCAAAGCAACAAATTAATACCGTGGTTGAGCCCATAACAACCGGTCGTGACAGCTTGATGCGTTATCAGGATTGGGTAACTGCAAATCAACATGCCGTTGAGCAAGCAAGTAATGAGCGGTTTGGTTACTTACACCTCTACGCGATGGGGGCTGGTGACATTGCTAACTTTGCCCGGGAATTTTACGCTCAATATGACAAAGAAGGCTTAATTATTGATGTAAGACGCAACCGTGGTGGCAATATTGATAGTTGGATCATCGAAAAATTGCTACGTCGCAGTTGGGCGTTTTGGCAACCCACTCAAGGAAAGCCCTACACTAATATGCAACAAACGTTTCGTGGTCATTTAGTGGTACTGACCGACCAACTTACGTATTCCGACGGTGAAACTTTTTCTGCTGGCGTAAAAGCGCTGGGCCTGGGGCCATTAATTGGTAAGCGTACGGCAGGAGCTGGCGTTTGGTTATCTGGGCGCAATAGATTGTCGGATAACGGTATGGCGCGTGTTGCTGAGACTGCACAATTTGCTGCCGATGGGCGTTGGATCATCGAAGGATATGGTGTTGTGCCGGATACTGAAGTAGATAACTTACCGTACGCTCGATTTAACGGGCATGATGCACAGCTTGATGCCGCTTTGGCATATCTTCAGCAAAGATTGCAACAACAACCCATATTGGAGTTGGATGCACAGTCAGTTAAGTTGCCGCAAGCGGCAGATATTAAACCCTAACACTACAGCCCGGACAAAACCTGCCGGGCTTTTTTTTATTAGTGCTTTGCATTTGGGCCAATGCCAGCTATGTTGAGTACAACAATCAGAGCAGGAAGTTTAATATGCCAATATCACCAATACTAAACGCAGAAATTCGTGTGCTTACTTTGTTTAACCTTGATAGTGCGATGGAGGGGATAAAAGTTCATCAAACTGCAGACGCTGACACCTTGGACGCCATTAAACGTTTGTACGAAAAAGGTTTGGTGACACAGGCTGATGGTGGCTACCTTACCGATCTTGGCATTCATTGTGCCGAACATTTACAAACCGCTCTACGTATTCTTAATACTTCGGCGCAGGATCTTTAGGCGTTTACTATTGCACTTAAGTTGTTTCTGCAACGACTTAAGTGCATGTGTATCGTTATTAAAAACGGCTTGCTCATAGCTAAGCGTCAGCAGGATTAACCAATCATGTTGTGTTGGATGTTGAGCTGACAATTGCCGCATAAAAGCTGACATTGACTGGTTAGCCGCTTTAGATTGCATTAACTTGCCTAATTGACGTTGTATCAACAACGTTGCTGCGTGCGTGCTGTTTAGCGGTCGATTTCGCCACCAGGAAAAAACAAAACCGGCAAAGATCAATGCTAAGAGCGTTGTGAACGTTATCGCAATAAGGGTGATATGCTGGCGTAAATTGCGCCAAATCGCCTGCTGGTTGTTATCATTAAATCCCAATACCCACACAGACCAGTAGTAGTCCAGGTGCATTAACTGCAGACGCAGGTTTTGCAGCAATTCCAGCTCTAGCCAACACGACATCAGCATTTGCTGTTGTTCTAAAGTTAAGGCTGATTCCAGACTATCAAGGATCCGTTCAGGTGCGACGGCGGCAGTGGGATCAAATAAGTGCCACTGATCTTCATACAAATATTCTACCCAGGCATGTGCTTCGCGCTGGCGCACGGCTAAATAACCTTGTTGTGGATGCCAGACACCGCCCTGATAGCCACCAACGACGCGTGCAGGAACGCCTGCTGCACGCAATATAAGTGCGGTTGCTGACGCGTAGTGACTACAAAATCCAGTACGGGTATCAAACAAAAACTCATCGATACTATTACTGCCAAGCATAGGTGGTGTAAGGCTGTAATAATAATCTTGTTGATTAAAATGTGCTGAGATTGCCTGTACCAGAGCGGCAGGCGTACTATGCTGTTTAGCCAACTGGCGGGCAAAGTTCAGTGTTTCAGCATTGCCCTCGGCTACATCAAGGTTAATGTCGCGTTCATTATCCGTTGCCTGAGCAATCAATGTATTCGCACCAGTTACCTGATAACTTATGCGTTGACTAACAGGTTTATTGCTTTTTATTAAGCCGCCGGAGCCAATATAAACGTCGTTATTGACTTTAGAGGGCAGTGCTAGCGCAAACAAATTGTACTGCCGACTGGCTTCCGCGATAATACGATACTGCATATTATCGGTGGTACCCGTTGCAGTAATATTCGGCATTCTGTTTCTATTTTTACGCACTGCGTTGACTTGCCAACGGCGGCCATCAAAATCCTCATACAAGTATGACCGCCAGTAAAGTTGATCCTGACTTGGTGGTGCACCGTCAAATTCGGCTCTAAAGGCTAAGCTGTCATCCCGTACCAGTTGTTCAATACTTCCGGGATCCAATGTGTCACTTAGGCCAGAGCTGGCAATTTTAGCATTAGGTATTTGCCAAAATGGCGGTACGCGTGGAAACAGTAAAAACATACCAAGCCATAAAGGTAATATAATTAGCAAACTGCGCCCGGTTTGATGCCATTGCACCTTAACGGCAGATGGCGCGAATAAATAAAAGTGACTGTATAAATTTACTGTAAAGGCAAAGAATATAATCAACGCAACGAGCATGTCTTGGTGCATAACAAAACAGCTTCCAATCAAAAAATAGTGCACCCATACCAGTTGCCGCGCATCATAGCTGTGTTTAAGTGCGAGCAAACGGCAAATCGCTGCAAGCAGGAGTATTTGCAGCATAAAATTCAAAATGCCTGATTGTCGCAGGTTAAACATCAGAGCTATCGCAATGACAGCAGCTATCAGATTGACCAGTTTCAGCCCGATTGCTGGTCTGCCGCTAAGATGGGTAATTAACTTGTAGACCAGCATTGAGGCAAATAGCGCCATCATCCAAACAGCAAACGCTTGTTGCAACAGCAGTAAAATACCCAACTGCAACACTGCCCAAATGGTAACTAGCCTGGCAGGAATTAGCATAACGCCAACTCCTGCAAGCAACGTTGTAAATGTGTCGAACCAGAGGACTGTGGTAATGTCTGATGGGGTAACTGCAAGCCGTACCGTTTACCCGTCTGTTCTAGCGTCAGCAATTGTTGGCAGGCTTGGCGCAAGGCACGTTCGAGAGCTTCACCTGTCAATGCCGGGACTACAACCCAGTTTGGTGCCGCCTGTGGTGAGGTAAGTTGCTGACGCACTACTGGATTAAAAGGATCGCGCGCCAATCGCTTCCAGACCATATGTCGAATGCTGTCTCCCGGGCGATAAGGCGTCAATGTATCACCGCTTTGAACCGTCGATTGGGGTTTGTCATCAATATCAACGTCGTTATCTTTTGTGATTTGTGCCATTGGTGTTGGGTACACCCAATATATTTGATCCAGTGCAATGTAACTCCAGGCGCGCCATAGACCAAATGGATACTGACTACTGATTTTTATCCGTGGCAAAGCGAATCTACCACGCTCTTTGCCGGTAAAACTGAAGCGTACACTACGCTCAAGTTGTGCCATGGTAATTAGCTGACTGTGTTGGACCAAACTAAACTGCAACATCATATGTTGTTTAGCCGAAGAAGTTAGGATCTCAGGTTCAATATCACTATTAACAAAGCCTTCTGCAGGTTTAGCTGTAGATAGTGTAAGGCCGCTCATATTCAAATAACACATTGTGATACTGAGTAAAAAAACACTCAGCAGTAAGTAGCACAATAATAAAATTAAATTATTTTGATAATTTGTGCCCAATAAATACATCAGAATAATGAGTAGAAAAAACCACCAGCCGTAGCGGGTTGGCAGAATAAAGATTAACTTTTGCACCAAGGTAACGGCACTGCCAGCAGGTTGCCGTTTATCTAAATAATTACTTACGAACTGCCAGTATCGTTGATACAACCGCTGCTTAAAATTTAGATTGAACATGGTGTCGCTTTCAGAATCAAGGTGCTTAAACGGCTTTCCTGCGCCGAAGAGGTCGGATCTAAACGGTGTTCTGCAACATATGGGAATACTTGTTGTACATCGTCAGCATTGACATAGTCACGGTTGTTAATTAATGCAAAGGCTTTAGCCGCACGTAATATGGCTTTTGATGCCCGCGGCGATAGTGGCAGCATATCATTGCGCTGACGACTCGCTTCTACCAGGGATAACAAGTAGTCAATTAAACTATCCGATGCATTAATTTGCGGTACTTGTTGCTGCAAGGTGCGTAACTGTTCTAAATCTAACTTTTCAGTTAACAACTCTAGCCGCGAGTTACTGCTGTCACGCTGCAATAACAAATGTTCAGCTTTACGATCAGGAAAACCCAGTGATAAACGAAACATAAAGCGGTCCAGCTGCGATTCAGGCAGGGCAGATGTACCAGCGTGAAACAACGGGTTCTGCGTTGCAATAACAAAAAACGGCTTCGGTAATGCCCGGGTTTCGCCATCGATTGAGACTTGTTTTTCTTCCATTGCTTCAAGTAACGCGCTTTGCGTTTTGGGGCTGGCGCGATTAATTTCATCAGCAAGCAGTACTTGACTAAATACCGGGCCTGCCTGAAAACGAAATTGTTGTGAGCGGCTGTCGTAGATATTCATACCGACTAAATCACCTGGCAGTAAGTCACTGGTAAACTGAACCCGACGATAGCTCAAGCCTAAACTGTCAGCCAACGCATGTGCCAGAGTCGTTTTACCCATACCCGGTAGGTCTTCAAGCAATAAATGGCCTTCAGCTAACAGGCAGCATAACGCCAACCGGATCTGATGTGGTTTGCCCAGTATGACCTGATTTAGGTTACGTTCAACGTTATGTAACTGAGTTAACATGTCTAATCCTTACTACTTCGGGATGGTTTATCAGTAAAGCAGGGAGCTATAGTACCTTGCAGACTTAGAACTGCAACCCAAAAAAAAGCGGCCAAAGCCGCTTTAACCTTACGTACTAGTACAATACGTTAAAAATTAACAACCAGATCGCCAGAGCAGCTGTCTGTTCCCGCTACGCAAATTTTATACGTAGTGGTAGCGGCTTGCGAGTTGAATCGATCACGATATCTCCCGTTAGCATCTGTGGTAGTTATTAGTGCAGCGTCACGATAAATGTCAACGGTTTCTGCCGTTCCTGTCCAACGTAAATCTACAATGGATGAACCGGTTCTGGTGCGCACTGAACGATGTAAAGTAAGGTCAATGCTAACGTCAGACTCTGTCACGCTAACCATTTTCATACTGCTATCGGTAAGGCCGGTGCTGTCAGTAACCATCAGACTAACCTGATAGGTACCTGGGGCTGCATAGCTATGTTGTGGGCTTACACTTGTTGACACATTGCCATCGCCAAACTCCCAACTCCAGCTGCTGATATCATTATTAACATCGGTAGATAGATCGCTAAAGCTAACGTTAAGACCGCTAGTTACAAAACTAAAATCTGCCTCAGGGGCAACAGGATTTGGCCCGGTGTCACCATCAGGTAGCGCTGTCAGTACCAGGTTCCAGTTATTAAGCGTACCCGTATCGGCACCGGCATTATCAGAGACAAACAATGTCCAGTCGCCTTGCATTGTCTCACCGTCGAAGCTATCAATTTGCCAGCTTTGTACTAAATCATCTGCACTGCCGCCAGTACGATTATGTAATATATGGTCAGTGCCTTGTGGTGAACGTAATGTTACCAATAGATCACCTTGCCACGTATGCGTAATGTTAACGCCAACATTTGTACCAAATACTGTACCTTCTTGCGCAACATTAATGACACTACTAATACCTGTAGGATCATTGTCCGGGATTGCGACTGGGGTATCGTTGTTGTAAGGGTAGTCTTGCAAACCTTGTGGCTGCACATTTAAACCTGCATTAACCGATTTAACCAGTTCACCTGTTGCGATATCAGTACCGGTTACAGTGAACTGATAACTACCCCAAGCCGTGCTGGCTGATGTAACCACATCCAATGTTAGCGCTTGTCCTGGTTGTGCTGTTGTTGCAGATAAACTAACACCGCTAAGCGCTGGTGTAACGTCAACACTGAGTGCAACATCGCCCATCCAGTCTGCAACATTGCCGATATTGAGCGTATACTGTGCTGCATCGCCAGCAGTAATTTGTTGATTACGTGGTGACAATGACAATTTAAACGACGGCGTTGGATCGGCTTCTACCATCGCATTGGCTAAATTTAGCCGTTTACCTGAGACCGTTTTACCTTCTAAAGCAACCAGGCTGTCACCTGATTCCATCAAAATGGTTTTCATTTCATCTGCCGTTAGATCCGGATTAACCGACCAGAGAAGTGCTGCTGCGCCTGCAACATGGGGTGACGCCATCGATGTACCAGAATAGGTTGCATAGCCATTGCCAGGTACAGTAGATAAAATATCAGAGCCAGGCGCGCCTAAATCAACAGAAGTTACACCGTAATTTGAAAAGCCAGACATGTTGTCGTTTCGATCTGTTGATGCTACAGACACGATAACGTCAAGATCATAGGCGGCAGGGTACATAGGAGCAGAGTCCGCATTGCCCCCGTCATTTCCCGATGCTGCGATAAATAAGATGCCAGCTTCACCGCCGGATTCAATAGCGGCCCGCAGTGTTTCAGAGAAGCCGCCGCCGCCCCATGAGTTATTTGTCGCTTTTATATCAACACCATAATTCAGCTTAAGATCAGTAAAGTAGTTGATGCATTCAATAGCTCCGGCTGTGCTACCGCCGTCTGGCCCCAGAAACTGACATGGCAACAGTGTAACATTCCAGTTAACGCCGCTTACTCCTACACCGTTGTTACCTGAACCGCCAATAGTGCCGGCAACGTGAGTACCATGGCTGTCACTATCCATCGGATCTTGCTCATCATTAAGTGTTGAATAGCCGTAGGTGCTACCGGGTAAGTTACCAGGGTTAACCCAGCGGTTATCAATTAAATCAGGATGATTGTAATCCATGCCGGTGTCGATAATACCAATAATGATGTCATGACTGCCGGTAGAGATATCCCAGGCATCAGCCGCTTTAATATCCGCACCTGCTGTACCACCACTTTGGCCAGTGTTATTCAAACCCCACAATTCATTGAACCTCGGATCATTCGGTATAGCCAGTGCATGTAACGGGTAATCCGGTTCAGCAACCTCAACAGCCGGATGTGCTGCTAGTGTTTTTATCAGCCTTGCACGGTCTGCTCCTTTAGGCACCGATACTTTTACAATACGGCCATCAGCAATATAGCGCATTTTTACGTCGCGCCCCTGAGCGTCTAGCTGACGTAAACTTGCACCGTTTTGTTTAATAAGCGCTTGTCGCTCTTGTTTTGATACGCCGTGTTTAAACATAACTAAAATTGAATCGTCCTTAGCAGTAGTGCCTGCCAGTGCTGAACCAGATAACAACGCTGCTGCGATAGCAAGTGTTAGAGTTTTTTTCTGCGTCATAATTACCCCAATTAATGGTTTGTTAAATATATGCCTTTTTTGTTAGCACAATAAGGGATAGCACGAATGTTAACTTGTGTTAAACAAATGATTGAAAATAACCCAAAAGTATTAAGTACAAAGGTGTAGTTTATGTTAATAGTAATGGTTAAAATAATGATTTTTTGAATATATAATAATTCATGCTAGTTAATTACGAATTGAAAAATAGTTATTTTGTCCTATTGCAGCTTTTTTACGGTGCTTTAGCCTAGAATTTGTTGCAACAACGTTAAGGTGTTTGAGTGATTAATAAAATAAAGATGTTACTAATGCTGGCAATGTTGGGCTTTTCCTCGCATGGCTATGCAGAGGTCTCAGTACAATTAACGTCGTTGCTTGAGCGGCATGCATTAGCCAATGGGGTTGACATAACTCAACTTGGCGATCTTAACGTTGCTGATGTTATGCAGTCAGGCCAAGGCCAGTATGCTGTGCTGTTACAACAAGGTGTATTAAACCAGATCGTAGTACAACAAACCGGGGTTGGGCACCATGCTGGCATAACCCAGTATGGTAATAACAACTCTGTTGAGGTTATTCAAAATGGGGCGAATAACCTTATTCAGGTTGAACAGTGGGGTGACCGACATTTTACTATTGAACAGTCAGGTGTCGGTGCCACAATTTCAGTTATTCAATACTAAAAATAAGCTAGGGAGCATTTTATGAATCGGAATTTTTCACGTAAACACATGCTTGGTTTGGCAATAGCATTAATTGTTAGTGCGCCAGCCTTAGCCGCAAATAATGAAGTGGTTATCAATCAGACATCAGCGCCAGCAACGGAAGGCAATATTGCAAACGTTAGCCAAGCCGGTGACATCAATGTACTTTCTTTAAATCAAAATGGTTCTGCTAACAGTAACGTTGTACAACAAGATGGTGTCTGGCTTGAATCATACAATAACGTTACGGGTAACAATAATCAGGTTGACACTACCCAACTTGCAGACTGGCACATTGCCTCATTAGACATTAACGGCAATGACAACAACGTAACGCTGTCACAAGATGGTTTCTTTAACGACGCCCAACTTACGCTAAATGGTGCAAATAACTCAACATTACTTATGCAGAATGGAGACCAGGACGAGGCGATAATTTCACTGGATGGTAATGGCAACAACACAGAAATTCAGCAGCTTGGAAACGCTAACTGGGTTAATGCGGGTTTTGTGGGTAACGATAACGAACTGCTAAGCCAACAGACCGGAGATAACAACGAAGCGGGGATGTTCAATCTTAGTGGCGACCGCAATACATTTGAATCTGAGCAAATGGGAAATGGTAACGTCGGGGGGGTTGTTGGTCTAACTGGCGACAGCAATAACTTCTTTGTGGCACAGGAAGGTAGTGCAAACGTTTTTATTGCGACAGACGTAGCGGGTAATGACAATTTGGTTGATGTTTTGCAAACAGGTAATGCCAACGAATTTACATTGCAACCCCTTGCCGGTGAGCAGAACCTGATATTGGTTGATCAGCGTGGAGATGGCAATGTTGTTGCAGCCCCGCTGGGGTTAAGTGGTAACGACAATCAGGTTGATGTGTGGCAAAGCGGAAATACAAACGCTGCAACGTTTGCTACTGAAGGTGACGCTCATAACATTGAAATTCAGCAGCGTGGAGATGGCAATAGTAGTGAAATGCTGTTGACAGGTTCTAGTAACGTTGGCGTGATTTATAGCCGTGGTAACAATAACGCTGGTGGTTTGGCGTTAGTCGGGGTTTCTAACAGCGGCAACCTGCAGCAAGTAGGTGACGATAACACCGCTGTCGTTGAAATTATTGGTGACGACAATAATGTCATGGTGCAACAGCGCGGCAATGAAAACAATTTATTTGTTAACAGCGAAATGGCAGTTACCGGAAGTACCGTTGATGTGGAACAGAACGGTGACATTAATTTGGTAGATTTACTGGTTGCGGGTAACGGTAATACATTAGATATACTGCAAAATGGTAATGGTAACTGGGTTGCCGGTGACGACGGGTATTTTGCACTGTCGGGCAATAACGGCAGCTTATCTGTAACACAGCAAGGTAGCGACAACCTTGTGCTGGGTGCACAGGGCGGTGATGGAAATATGATGTCGGTATCTCAAATTGGGGATTTTAATACCGCAATTGTTGTTCAGAACTAAGTTAAGCATAAAAGCGGCGCAAGCCGCTTTTATGCATTAATGCTATGAAATACTTCACTAAGGTCATATTTTCAGTACTGGTATTTACTTGCTCTTTTTCGTCTCAGGCAGATGACATTGAGCTTGGCGGAATAGTGCTCGATCGGTCTATATCTCGTTTTGGTAAAGACTTCACTTTTTATTACGCCGGTTACTGGCGGGATATGCCATCAACTGAGGGCGTTACCGTGGTTATCTATGAACAAGTTTACCCTCAATCAGGGACCTTACTTTGGGTCGAAATGAACCAAAAACGCATTTATCAAACCTATTTTGGTCGTCGTTATAACGACGTTAAACAAATGGCTGAACAAGCGGTGTTGTTAAGTATTAATGAATTGGCAAACATTCAAGCCAGTATAATGCTTGGCGAAAGCGTCGACGACCAGTAGTAAAAGGAATAATAATGAAGGTGATATCACTGCTAGCCGCTGTATTAGCGTGCAATTATGTTAGTGCAACTGAAATAGTTTACACGCCGATTAATCCCAGTTTTGGCGGCAACCCGCTAAATGGTAATTTTTTACTGCAGAAGGCACAAAGTCAGAACGCTCATAAAGCTGAAACGGTGGGACTGTCTTTTATCGATAAGTTTCAGGATGCCTTAGAGCGTAACATCATTAACTCGCTAACACGTCGTATTGCTGATGGCGAGTTTGTGGAAGGCGTGTATAACACAGGTGAGTTTCTGGTTGAAGTGAATACCGGCACAGATGGCAGCGTTATTGTAAACATCACTAACCTTGAAACTGGCGAAGTCACCATCATTACCATTCCTGCGATAGGGGGCTAACGATGAAATTACATAACGTCGTTTGTTTTATCAGTGTCGCATTAGTGTTAAGTAGCTGTTCTTTATTACCAAAGCCAGACATTAATATTTCACCTGCTAGTATTAATCCACAAAGCGCTATGATGACTCAACTTCAGCAGCAAGGGCGTCCAAGAACTGCGATCCCGGTATCGGTGTATGCATTTCGTGATCAAACCGGACAATATAAGCCTCAAGCTAATGTCTCGAGTTTTTCAACTGCAGTAACTCAGGGCGCTACATCGGTGTTAACTCAAATTTTGCTGGAGTCTGGCTGGTTTGCGCCATTGGAACGTGAAGGGCTACAAAACCTTCTGACAGAGCGCAAAATTCACGGCTCAAACAAAAAATTGGCCGAGTTGCCACCGTTAAAAGAAGCGAGGTTGTTGTTTGAAGGCGGGATTATTAGCTATGAAACCAACCTGAGTACCGGCGGTATTGGTGCGGAGTATTTTGGCATCGGTGCGTCGGAATTGTACCGGGAAGATCAAGTAACTGTGTATTTACGCGTAATAGATGTGCATAGTGGTCAGGTACTATTATCTGTGTCAGCAAATAAAAAAGTGTTTTCTCAAGAGTTACGGGCAGGCTTGTTTCGCTACGTATCATTAAATAGGCTGGCAGAAGTGGAAGCCGGTTACTCAACCAACGAGCCTGTACAATATTGTGTGAAGCAAGCTATGGAATCTGCCGTAATTGAGCTCATTGCACTAGGGCAAAAACGCAGTTTCTGGCGGGCAGAGGATCAGTTAAGCCTAAATGGGGCAGAAGGATCTTGACGAAACGGCTGTTGCACCCAGCGCAGCAGCTCTACCCGGTTTCTAGCATGTGTTTTTCGAAATATAGACGACAAATGTGCTTTAACGGTATGTGCACTGATGTTCAAATTTAGCGCTATTTCCTTATTACGGGCACCTTCAGCAACTAACTGAATAATCCGCTTTTCTTGTTTTGTCAGTAGGCTGTTGTCCGGAAGACTAAGTGCATCTTGATTAGCGGTTACTTTTAAAGCCAAAAGCTGATCGACTAATTGAGACATAATAGAGCGGGCAAAATAGAGTTCGCCAAGCATCATGGTTCTAAGCCCGGTGAGCACGCGGTCCAGTTGCTCATCACGATAAATAACCCCTCTAAGTCCTGCGTGTAACGCTTGAAGCGGGTCTACTAACATTCTTTCAGTTTGAAACAAGAATACCGCTGATTTTTGCAACAGGTATTGTAGTTCGGCTGACATGCCTTTTTTGTTCCAGTCAATATTAGTAAAAGGAAAAGCGATCAGGGTGCCTGGTTTAATGGTGCCACCATATAACAGTTCAACTTTTGATTTCTGTTCAACCAAAATACCAACTGATTGTGCCAGCAAGGTTAAACTATGCTGAGACTCTTGCTCGGTAAGTACGATAAGTTTCATAAACTTATCCATCAGATATACTCCTGCGAACTGCTAATATCGATAGTGCCTATACTGTACCGGGCATAATTTTAATGCAACCATTTAACGGTTTGTTTAAACCATGCTAGCATAATTGGCAATTAGACGTGGGGTTGGTATGACTGTTAAATTACTATTTGTTTGCCTGGGAAACATTTGTCGTTCACCTACGGCACATGCCGTAATGCAAAAAAAAATTACAGATCACAATATGCAGGTAGAAATAGAATCGGCAGGCACAAGCGCTTCGCATCGTGGTGCATCTCCTGACTCTAGAAGTCAGCGAGAAGGTGTTGCCGCTGGTTATGTATTTAGTGGTATTGTGTCAAGACCGGTACAGGATACCGATTTTGAATATTACGATGTAATACTTGCTATGGATAACGACAATTTGAAAGCCCTTAGAGCACGTTGCCCAGCTGAACTACAGCATAAAATCAAACTGTTTTTACAATATCACCCTGAATTTCCAGCCATCAGCGAGGTACCTGATCCTTATTATGGTGGCAGTAGAGGCTTTGCCTTGGTATTGAAATTAATTGAACAGGGCTGTGATGGTTTGCTACAACAATTAAAGCAACAGTCAGATTAAATGTCGCATACTTGGTTAAAACGTGTACAGAAATTCTTGCTGATAAGAAAATGTCATAGATTATGCTAAAGTCGGCATTGAATTTACGTCCAGAAGTCTATAACTTGCTGGCACTATATTAAACAAAGGAACATCATCGTGACCACCTGGACGCCTCAAAGCTGGCGCAACCTTCCGATCCAACAGCAACCAAGCTATCAGGACCGGGAATTGTTGCAACTTGTTGAACAGCAATTACATAAATACCCGCCTCTGGTTTTTGCTCAAGAAACGCGGGATTTGTTTAGTCAGCTTGGACAAGTTGCAGAAGGTCAGGGTTTTTTACTGCAAGGTGGTGATTGCGCCGAAAGCTTTAACGATTTTAATGCGCCTAAAATTCGCGACACGTTTAAAGTACTACTGCAAATGGCTGTCGTGTTGACGTTTGCTGGTGGTTTACCCGTGGTGAAAGTGGCGCGAATGGCTGGCCAATATGCCAAGCCCCGCTCCAGCGATATGGAAACCATTAATGGGGTGGCGTTGCCTAGCTATCGTGGTGACATCGTTAACAGTTTTGAGTTTACCGACGCGGCGCGTCAGCCCGATCCAAACCGGTTAACCACGGCTTACCATCATTCTGCGGCTACACTGAACTTATTGCGCGCCTTTGCACAGGGCGGACTAGCAGACTTGCATCAGGTCAGTAAATGGAATATGGGCTTTGTGGAATCCAACCCGCTGAAAGAGCGCTATCAAGATGTAGCACAGCGAATTCAGGAAGCACTACGTTTTATGGAAATTTGCGGTATTACCGGGCAAAACTCGCCGTCAATCCGTGAAACTCAACTTTATACCTCGCATGAAGCATTGCTGCTAAATTATGAAGAAGCCCTTACCCGGCGTGATTCATTAACCGGCGATTGGTATGACTGCTCTGCACACATGGTGTGGATAGGAGAGCGTACGCGACAATTGGATCACGCACATATTGAGTTCTTCCGTGGTATTCATAATCCGGTGGGTGTGAAAATTGGTCCGGGCATGCAATCGGATGAGCTTATACGTTTAATAGATGCATTAAACCCCAACAACGTAGCAGGCCGTTTAACACTTATTACGCGCATGGGCGCAGATAAGCTGGCAGACAAATTACCTGCTTTAGTGCGACGTGTACAACAAGAAGGGCGCAAAGTTGTATGGAGTTCTGATCCAATGCATGGCAATACGGTAAAAGCCAGTAACGATTACAAAACTCGTGACTTTGAAGCCATATTGCGAGAGATCCGTAATTTCTTTGCTGTTCACAAAGCCGAAGGCAGTCATGCTGGTGGAATTCATCTGGAGATGACCGGTGAACATGTTACCGAGTGCACGGGTGGCGCCTATGGTTTAAGTGAAAATGATTTAGGCAAACGTTACTTTACCCAGTGTGATCCACGTTTAAATGCTGATCAGGTACTGGAATTAGCCTTCTTAATTGCCGATACTTTGCGCACAGCGCGTAAATAATCACTCGCTCACAAGGAGCGCCGGTGCAATCAGGTCAACAGCAAGATAATCATCGTGGCCAGCAAGCAACTGCTGGCCAACGTTATTGTGTTGGCGTCGTTGGTGCTGGCAGTATAGGTTGTTTTTTAGGTGCCTATTTATGTCAGGACAGCGCTCTGGACGTAAAATTTTTTGGCAGAGAAGCCATGGCTTTGGAACTAGCCGCCCATGGTTTGCGCGCCTCATCTTATCGTCAGCACCATTACTTTGCTCAGCCGGTCGCATTTTACAGTTCACTCAGCAGCTTAATTGAATGTGATCTGGTGTTATTAACGGTAAAAGCCAATGCGTTAGTGCCAATGCTGCTAGAGTTAAAACGCTATTTGCGGCCTGAGATACCCGTCGTTGCCATGCAAAACGGTATTGGTATTGCTGAAATGCTATCGCAAGACTTAGCCAATCCTATATTACGCGCCATAATTCCGTTTAATATTATTAAACCCAAAGCTGGCCATTTTCAGCAGGCAACTGCTGGCAACATTATCTGGCAACAGAACACGCATAAGTTGGTTAATTATGTCATTGCTGTATTTAACCGATTAAAATTGTCAGTAGACGTGTGTCTCGATATCACTGCTGCCGAGTATGGCAAGCTGCTGTTGAATTTAAATAACGCCTTAAATGCGATAACTGATATACCGCTGAAACAACAATTGCTAGACCGTGACAGCCGATTAATCTTAGCCCTTGCTATGCAGGAGTGGTTGGCCATTTGTGCGCAGGCTGGCGTAAAGCCATTGCGTTACACTTTGCTACCCAATACTTTGCTGCCGTGGTTACTTCGCATGCCTACATCTATTTTTAAGCGTATTGCTCACGTATTGTTAGCGATAGATCCTGCTGCGCGCTCGTCTATGTGGGATGATATACAAGCAAAAAAACGGACTGAAATTATGTTTCTAAATGGTGCTGTAATGCGGCTTGGGCAGCACTATCATCTGCCCACACCGGCAAATAGTGTGCTGGTAGATTACATAAAACAGTTAGAAATGGGCACATTTCATCCGCAAAGTACGCAGACTTTGTTGAAAAAAATACGTCAACACGCCTAATATTTTCGACGTTTCAGCCCCGTTTTAGCGATAATTTTCGCTGATATTTCTTCTATAGAAAGATGGGTAGAGTTTAAAAACGGAATTTGCTCACGGGTATATAATTTCTCAACTTCGTTGAGTTCAAGTTGGCATTGTCGCATCGATGCATAACGACTGTTTGCCCGCCGTTGTTCACGGATTTGGCTTAAACGCTCTGGCGTAATGGTAAGTCCAAATAGCTTAGTTTTATTGCGCTGCAAAACATCGGGCAGGTGTAATTGTTCCATATCTTCTTCAACAAACGGATAGTTTGCGGCTTTAATGCCATATTGCAAAGCTAAATACAGGCTAGTGGGGGTTTTACCTGAGCGGCTAACACCCACCAGGACGATATCGGCTTGATCATAGTTTTTTAAATTAGAACCATCATCATTCGCCAAAGCAAAGTTTACAGCATCGATACGAAAGTCATAAGTTTGTTCGTGAATACTGTGCGTGCGGTGGGTTTTTGGCACGGGTGCTACACCAAGCTCGCGTTGAAGCGGTTCTACAAAGGCATTAAGAAAGTCATAGCAGACGCCGTCACTGCTATTAATAATTTGTCTGAGATTGTCATCAACAAAGGTTTGAAAAATTAAAGGGCGTTCCCCCGTGGTTTTATAACGATCGTTTATGCGTTGCTTCACTTGCTCTGCCATTTCATTGGTTTCAACAAATGGTATGGTTATATGTTCAAATTGTGCTGGAAATAGAGTAAGTAAGGCATGACCGAACACCTCAGCGGTAATAGCGGTTCCATCAGAAATATAAAAGGCTGCTCGCATAGTTGCTCCGTTTTGTTGTTATAAAATTACATTGAAAATTAAGGTTTTAATTCATGCTGACGCCAGTGTAAAATTGTTTTGCTATGTAATGCTAGCTGTAAGCTTACACGCCTCACAACAAAATGGAGACGAACTGTGCAAGAATTTGTGATTTGGTACGAAAATCTGGGGATGCATGATGTAGACCGTGTAGGCGGTAAGAATGCGTCATTGGGTGAGATGATCAGTAATCTGGCGAATGCCGGTGTACAGGTACCAGGCGGCTTTGCGACTACAGCCTATGCCTTTAACCAATTTCTTGAGCAAAGTGGTGTTAACGAGCGAATTTATCAGCTGTTAGACGGACTGGATGTCGATGACGTTACTGCCCTGGCAAAGGCGGGTAAGCAAATTCGCCAGTGGGTTATCGACACCCCGTTTCAGCCGGAATTAGAACAAGCTATTCGTAACGCTTATCAGCAATTACATCCCGACACCTCGCACGATGTGTCTTTTGCCGTGCGTTCTTCGGCTACTGCTGAGGATATGCCCGACGCCTCTTTTGCCGGACAGCAAGAAACATTTTTAAATGTTCGCGGTTATGATGCCGTGATTGTTGCCATTAAGCATGTTTTTGCCTCGTTGTTTAATGACCGTGCCATTTCATACCGGGTACATCAGGGGTATGACCATAGAGGTGTCGCATTATCTGCCGGCGTGCAGAAAATGGTGCGCTCCGATTTAGCGTCGTCTGGCGTAATGTTCAGTATTGATACTGAATCAGGCTTTGAAGAGGTGGTATTTATTACATCATCTTATGGCTTAGGTGAGATGGTCGTGCAAGGTGCTGTTAACCCAGACGAATTCTATGTGCACAAACCAACACTGGCTGCAGGCCGCCCGGCGGTGGTAAAACGAAATTTAGGCAGCAAAAAAGTAGAGATGGTGTACTCCGGCGAACAGGGCCATGGTAAGCAAGTAAAAATTGTAGATATTGACACTGCGCGCAGCCACAAGTTTTCGTTAACCGACGCCGAAGTAGAAGAACTGGCAAAACAAGCCGTTATAATTGCACAGCACTATGGCCGCGCCATGGATATTGAATGGGCCAAAGACGGTAACGACGGCAAACTTTATATTGTGCAGGCGCGGCCGGAAACCGTTAAAAGCCGCGAAGACAGCAACAGCATGGAGCGTTTCCAATTACAGGGTAGTGCGCCGGTGTTAGTGGAAGGCCGGGCAATTGGCCAGCGTATTGGTAGTGGTACGGCAAAAGTGCTTAAAGGCATTGAGCAAATGGACCAAATACAGCCGGGTGATGTTCTGGTTACTGACATGACTGATCCCGACTGGGAACCCATCATGAAACGGGCTTCAGCCATTGTGACTAATCGCGGTGGCCGAACTTGTCATGCGGCCATTATTGCCCGTGAGTT
>Ga0100394_1001196_pt1 | contig 21616 bp, 19 predicted proteins | sample CryGeymeta201518_FD_81549 | JGI IMG/M metagenome (GOLD analysis project Ga0100394, IMG submission 81549) | Groundwater microbial communities from Crystal Geyser aquifers in Utah, USA - Crystal Geyser metaG 2015-18 | ecosystem: Environmental > Aquatic > Deep subsurface > Groundwater | place: USA... | reverse complement strand
CTCAGCTACTTTAGACTCAAAATAACTATTAATCAGATAGTTAAAAATAAAAACAAAAGCAAAGCTTACCAGCATTGCTGTCGAAAACGCCTTGACGAACCGTTGGCCTTTTACTGAGGGTTGTTTGCTGCGAATTAAGTAGAATGTAGATCTAATACTAAATAGCAGCAGTACCACAAGAAACACTACTATACCTGGAGCATAAGCATCAGATCCACTTATAACGATAAGTTGTCTGCCGCTATAAATGGCTTCAAGCTGGCTTTCGAGTTGCAACGAAAAAAGCCAGAGCATCAGGCCAATCATCAATATGGAAAAAATAGCCAAGCTTATCCCTGAAAGTATGGCTTTAGTTCTTTGCTGCAAGGCCCCTCCTGCTCCGATTGAAATTTACAGATTTACGTTAATGCCTGGCCAAAATATTTCAGGCTGACTTTGCCTGTGTAACCAGCGCTTCAGCATGAAACAAATTATACATTTAATTTACATTAAATCTTTTTTTTTATAGAATATTTGAAATGCTAAAATCAAAATCTAATAAGGATGTTACTCATGCAATCTGCATTACTCCCTTCGCTGTATCAAAATCAAGAGTTAAAACGCAAGCAAAGCGCTTTAGAACATCGGTTAAGATTCATGCTCAATGCAGAAAGTTTGTACAACAAAATTAACCATGATAATGCTTTAGGGCAAGACCTAAGTGGCATGGGTATTATTTTTATTGATAACGAATTTACCGCTGTAACTTTGTTGGAAAGCTGCAGGGTTAAACCTGCCTACCTGATTCTGAGAGAACCTCCAGTACAAGTCCCTGTTGAGCATTATGCAAAAGCACTGCAAAGCAACGAGCGGGAAAGTAAGCAAGTTCAAGAAATAGCAGCAACGGTTATCAGCTGCAGTGTTATGGTATTAAACTGGCTTGCTATCGTAGGCATGAGCACAGCTATCCCCTTAACTGGCGGCGTATCTGCTGCAGGAGTTGCGCTACTCAAAACTGGTGCTGTAATCTCTACACTTCAGTGTGCTAATGGGCTTATCCGAGCACCTTTAGAATCCTATTCTCCATCAACTCTTGATGTTTTAGATGGAAACGATTGGTATAAATACAGTACGCTGGCGCTGGATACTATTTCTGTTGGTATGGCGTTGCATTCTGGTGCCAGCTTGATAAAGAATTACCATCATCTGAAAAAAGCCAGTGGTATTAGCCCGGATAAATTTTTGCACAACCTCAACCGGCATGAGCGTAAAAGATTGACACTGGAAATTGTAAAACTAAACCATCCGGCCTTAGCACATTCAAATAACGCATTAAAACGTATGATCAATGCCAACATGTACCCTAAGCGTTATCAACAAATACAGATAAATGATGCGTTAAGGGTGCGGATTAAAGATGCCGTCGCTGGCATACTCAATTTCGGTGGAAGCGCCACTGGTGGCAGCATTAAATATCTGGCTGTAGGCGTTTATACGTCGACAGATGCGGAGCAATAATGATTAACCGACACAGCCAATTACAACACCGTCTGGTTGAAACGGTAAAACACGAGCTCGGGCCGGAGTATATCCGCTTGTTTGCCCCCCATTTCCTAAGTCATGGCATGCCTGCAGGTATAACAGGCATGATGTCAAGCTGTGCTGCAGCACTGTACTTTTTTTATTTCCTAATAAGCATTATTGGTTTAACCAATGCAGTAAACGTGGTTGAACACTATTTTTTCATATTGATTCCGGTTGCTGCATTTGTGGTTTTGGCTTACACCTTTCCATTTCAGGATATGGTCATGGGTAAGAAGGACCATTTAGCCTATTTTAAAAAGTTTGCACTTGTTTGCACTCTGATATCGATATTTGGCTTTTTTTTTCTTGAAATACCAACCTATTCCGGACAATTGCCTGAAAAAGTCTTTCTGGCGCTGCCCGTAGTGATAGGTAGTATCTTTTGCATACTAGTCCACAGTGATAAGTTTGCAGCCATGCTGGCGTACCAGCAAAAACTTTGGGTAATTAAGCAACGGCTAGTTGAAGAAGAAAAAACCTTGGTGGCTGAGTTAAAAAGAAAAAACAAAAAATAGAACCATTATATAACCTGCGAACAGCCGATTAAATTTACTAAAGAATTTAAACCGTACTCGTTTTAAGCTTTAGCTGCGCCAGGCAAGCAAACTGCTGTGCGTTGTCGCCCAAAAAGCTGCCGCTGCTTAAAAAATGTAGTACCTGGTCAATAACCTTTTGCCGTTTCATTAAAAACGGGTGCGACACATCCACCGTCACCAGCGCGCACATGCCTTCTACTTTGGTGTTTTCAACCGACACCTTGCCATCATCCGGGTTAGGCAAAAACGTTGACAATATTAGGTTGATAGAGCTGGTACCGGCGATAACACCCAACTCGAAACTTATCGGCCCCAATTGCTTGGGGATATCATGCGCGGCGGTACCTAGTTGCATACCAGCCGGGCCGTTAAAGGCCTCAAAACCCGGTACGTCTTTTAAATTATCTACCACCTGGCTACCCTGATTGGGCGGCCCCATCATTACTACCCGGCCTAAATCGGCAATAACGTTATCCCGGGTATACTGGCGAAGCAAAATACCGCCCATAGAATGGGTAACAAAATGAATAGTATGGCTTTGCTCTGCGCGGCACTGCGCTAATGCAGGTGTTATAGCCATCGGCGCCAGCGCTTCTACGCTGTATTCGCGTGAGGGGTAATCGACATTCACGCTATGGTAGCCCGCTGCATCAAGTGCCTGCTGCATCGTTTCCATTGCACCGGCGCTGCGGGCCAAACCATGCAATAACACAACGCAGTCTTTAGCTACTGTGTTAAATGACATCAGCAGCAAAAAGGCTGACAGTATTACTCGCATGCTATTCCTTAAGTTGTCAAAAGCTGAGCAAGGTTAACGCTTAGCTTATTCCTGGTTGTGTAAATAAAGCGTACCATTGGCTTGTATCGTGTTTAACCACTGCTCTGATATCGCCGTTGCCTGTTCAACTTCCTCGGCTGTAAACTCTGGCAACGCGCGTTGCTGAAACCAATTGTAGCGGTTGTAAAGATCAGTATCATCGGTGAGCTCCATAATCATCTGGTTAAACGCATAGGCTTGTAAGCGGCCATCTTTACCAACAGTTTGAGCATAATGTAGTTGCGACAATTTTATCAGCGCTTTAATACTTCCATGCTGCGCTGCAGACGATAAAAAGTCGACTTGCTGTTGAACATAGCCAATACGCTTAGCGACATAAGCGTTTCTTTCAAGCTTGGCATAACCCGCTACATGCATATATTGCTCTGGTGTTATTAACGCTACTGCTTCTTGTGCGGGCACAAAGCCGTTGCTTGCGGCCATTTCCAGATAAGCATAAAACTGGTTACGTTGCTGTTTATCAACACCCAAGCAAAATTCATAGCGCTCTGTATTTTCGGCAGCGGCCTCACCATTATCGTTAAATTGGTAAGCCTGCTGCAGTCGCTCAGCCAGGTCGTTATCATCTTGTGGCACAAAGTAACAATTGCGCAGGTTCATTCCCAACACATAGGCTGCTGTAGTGTCGCCCTGCTGTGCAGCCAGTTCTAAACGATTAAAGTGGGACAACAGATTATTATCCAGGCTCCAGTCTGGTCTTGTCATAATCACCAGTTGGCCATCATTCTCCGCAGGGGATACAACAGATTTGTCGTTGTTAAATGTATCGTGATCCGCCGTGGTATGTTTAGTCGGCGGCTCAATAAGGTTGTCTTGCACTAAATGCGGTTTAACAATTTCAGTATTAAACAGCCCTGTGCGGTCATAGTTGCTCGCCAGCCATAAAGCAACCACAGCTATTAGCAAAATAAGTGTAATGAGCGCTTTCACTAGCTGATTTCAGCTTTTATTGATGCAGGCTGCATAATTGACCTCTTTTTTAATGCCTATTCATTTACCGACAAGCGGATAAAAATAACCTGCGCGCTATCGGCGCTACTAAGCTGCACGCTTCCGGTTTCATTACTCAAGCTAAGCGTATGCTGCTCTTGCAGGCTAACGCGCTTAACACCAACTTAAGCATCAACGGTACCACTTGCCACGTAGATCACGGTTTGCGAACTCAATGGCAACGTCCGCGCAGCTTAGCTAATCGTAAATACTTGCAACTTGGCTTATTGCTTTCATTTTACGTCCTATTAGGTTGATGTCCGTACGCGTAATATTATAACCATTGAAAGTAAAAAACTTAAACCAGCCAAACAGCGGTATAAATTGCCCCAAACCAGATAACACTGCCCAATCTAACTGCATGAATTCGTCTTTTACAAACAAACGTGTAGGCACCAACATAGACAGGCTTTTTTAAGCCAAGTACACTAAGGCTGGTTCTGATTGATATTCAAGGTGATACGAGTGACTAAAGAAACGCTATCTGAACAACAACTAGCGGCAATAAAAAGCGACTTCGATTTTTTTGACCGCGATGGCAATGGCCAAATTGATATAGCCGAGTTTATCGAGTTACTTACGGCTCTGGCGCCTAAAACCAAAGTGAGTCATGTGGATGAAGGCTTTAAACTTATCGACACAAACAATGACGGCTTTATCGATTTTGCTGAGTTTCTAACATGGTGGCAAGATTGTTGGTGGGAATATTAATAACACCGTAATGTCGCAACAAGGGCGCACAACGCGCCCTGAGTAAGACTAACCAGAGACAGGCATAATCAGCCCAAACAACCCTGGGTAGCTTATCTACAACATACTTTTTAATACTTTGTCTTTGCGAATAAAGTGATGATGCAAAGCGGCGCCAATATGCAACATCACTATGCCAATTAGCGCAATGGCTAACAAAGAATGCAATTCACGAAACAAAGCATAGTTGTGAATATCGACATTAAGTGCCGCCGGTAGCCGAAACCAGCCAAATACATCAATGGGCCTGGCACCAAAGTACTGCATCAGATAGCCAGAAACCGGCATAGCAAACATTAAGCCGTACAATAACCAATGTGACACCCGTGCCGCAGTTTTCTGCCATTGGGTTAGCTCGTCCGGCAAAGCGGGTATGCGCTGGGAAAGCCGGTTGATCAAGCGGGCACTGACCAACAGCACCGCAATAACACCAAACACTTGATGCACGGTTAGTACCGTTAGCTGCCAGCCGTCGAGCGATGCAACCATTAACAAACCGGCCGTTAGCATAGCGAGAATTAATGCTGCCATACCCCAGTGAAACAAGCGCATTGATAATGAAAAACGTTCGGTATTAGTCATTTTTCGGCTCCTTAAAGGCACCTGTTAACTGCTCGGTGGCCCGACGGCGGTAAGACTCGGCATAAGCCGACGAACGAGCCCGCAAGATGGGATCAGCCGTTGCTTCGATGCCGGTTGGCAACACCAGTGGGTCAAAGTTAATGGCATGGCACCCGCCTTCCAACTGTGCGCTGGTGCTGTTTATCACTATCTGGCCTGCGGTTATGTTTTGCCGGCTGTCGGGCCAGGCTTTGGTGGCATTGTTTTCATCATCTGTCACATCGGCCAGGGTAAACACCCAGTCAAATACCACGTTGCCCGCCAGCACGCGGCTGGCCATTTCGTTTTGCAATGCATTGGCCCCCTGCATATCTGTCGCAGCCACAGCAACTGTTGGTTGTATAGCCCAGCGCACAGCCTGGCGCTTGCCATCAGGGTTTATCAGGTAGAAAGCATTAATACTGTTATAGGTTTCAGAGGCAAAGCTACCACTGGCCTCATATTGTGCTGCCCAGGTCAAAAACTCTTTACTTTCAGGGTGTTCAGCAAAAAATTGCTTTATTGCTGCAGGCCCGGCCTGAATAGCCTGTATTTGCTGATAAAACGTATGTGGGTCGGCGACCGCCATCACCGGTGGCGTATTCATCGCCAGCCGCCATTGCTCAGTGCTACTCATAGCAAAACTAAGCGCAAAACTGCGTACCGGTGCTTTCAAATCTGGTGCTGTCGGGTTGTTACCGGCAATAGATAAACGGCCGGTAAACGGCATAACGCCGCGCTGAAATACCGTAGCGGTTGAGTAAGCGCTTAACTGACCATTTGAACGAAACTCGCCACTAACACACATGCCTTTAGCATGCGCACGGCGAAAGCCAGGATAAACAGTGTCTCCCTGCTGTAAGTCGACAAATTGTTGTGCTGTCACTTTAGCCGGCGATTCTGTTGCCAAAGCAATAGCCGGCGTTAACAGCAGCGCCAAAAATACTTTTTTCATATAGACATTTCTCGATATGTAATGAATCTTCAACTAAAGACAGTAATCATTGCAACTTTAGTGCATTGGCAGCCTAAATGCTGTGTAGACATAAGACCCGTGACATAAAGAAAACCTTTCAGATAACCTATGAATCAGCCTTTTAGCATGTGAATACAACCTCAAGCCCCTAGTGGGCGCATAATGTAATGAGGAGAATATAACTCTGTTTCTAAGGCTATTATTACACGACACCAGTGGGGCTTATAGTTAAGCCATTGCCTAATAACTGCCATTGCACAGCCTGCAAAGGCTGTTAAACTCTGCTTTAACCGGATAAAGCAGCAACACTATGATGTTAGCAGCGCAAAACTTTCTTAAAGCAGGACAGTTATGAGCAAAACCAATAGCGGTGTACAGGCCTATCAGCAACAAGAACAGGGTTACCGTGACAAGGCATTAAAGCTTTACCCCTGGGTGTGCGGCCGCTGCGCGCGTGAGTTTGTGCACTCAAATTTGCGCGAACTAACCGTACATCATATTGATCACAATCACAGCAATAACCCCAGCGATGGCAGCAATTGGGAGTTACTGTGTATTTATTGCCATGACAATGAACACAATAAGTTTCACGAGTTTGTGTTGTATGGCGGTACCACAGAGCAAAAAGTGGCTGCGGCGACCCATAACCCGTTTGCGGATTTAAAAGCCATGCTAAATAAGTCGAAATAACGTCTTAGTTTCAGCCCGCTAGTCGCTCAAAATAATTACCACGATAACCAGCAGCGTGGCAGCCCCTAGTTGGGCCAATGTTAATAGCGACAAAAGCGAAGCATCGGTGCTGAGTAAGTGGTTGTAACCTAGTGTCAGTAACGCCGCCAGCATGCTAGCCAACGTAATAACGACGCTGCGACGACGCTGCCACAGCCAAAGCCTGATTGTTTGCCGCAATGTTAGTTTCAACATGAGGTATTGTTCCTGTCCAGCGCATCTCGTGCTTGCTTCATATAGGTTTTAACGCTGCCAAGCGGAATGTTCAGTTTGTCGGCAATTTCACTTTGTGAATAACCATAAAATTCGGTATAGACAAACACCTGCTGTTGAATAGTCGACAAACCGGCCATTAAGGTTTCCACATCTAGATGCTCGGCAGACTTATCAGTATGTGTTAGCGTGTCAGGCTCCGCGGCAAACCAGCGCTGTTTAAGCCGGGTAAAAATATTACCCGAACGCTTAGCTTGCAACATTTCGTTGATAGCAATTCGTAGCAACCAGGTAGAAAATTGCGAATGCTGCGAAAAATGCTGAATATTTAAAAAGGCCTTAACATAGGTTTCCTGCACCAGATCGTCGATATCATGCCGCTGATCGGCCGATTTAAACGCCAAAAAGCCACGTAGTTTACGGTCATGACGACTGAACAACTCATTAAATGCTGCTGTATCACCAGACACCTGAACAATGGCGACCAGCTGTTCAACCGACGCCTGTTTTAACGACACAGCATTAACTTAGCGAGCCTGCTGCCGATCAAGCCGGGCCAGCAGAAAAAATGCCAACCCGAGTAAACCTGGCAAAATAGCAATGCCATTTAGCGCATCGTTTAAATCGAGATTGCCATTTTGCCGGAAATCGGCAAAGTACGAAAATGCCAGAATACTGGCAGACAGCACCAACAGAAAAATGCCCTTACGGATATCGCGGTTAGCAGAAAAGAAATGTAGCGCCACTTCGCGTATGGTTTCCGGCGGCAACGGCGCCTGCTGTTGTAAAGTTCGTTCAACCATTTGCAAAAACAGGCGTTTTTTCTTGTACTTATACAGCAATATTAACCCCATCAGCGCTACAAACGCGCTGAAGACGATAAGAGGCACCAGTATTTCTGCCCATTCTTGTCCGTTCATACTTATATGCTTAATTTCGTTGCCACAATTCAGCACCAAGGTACAGCTGTGCCAGCACTTGTTCAAGCACCGGTGTGGCATTATCGCCATTCATAAAGATGACATAACCATTTTTGCTTTGTGGTGAAAATGCGGCCAGAGTAGACACCCCAGGGTCGCGCCCGCTATGCAGTAACAACGATTGACCGTCAGAAAAACCGCTGAAAATTTCCCAGCCAAGACCAAAATAATGCTTTTGTCCAATATTGACATGATGCTTTAGCATATCCTGATATATCGAAGGCATTGCCTGCTCTTGCGCCATCACGAACAACATAAATTGGCTGTAATCCGCTACTGTGCTGATTAAATTTGCAGCCGCATTAGCCTTGTAGTATTTCTCCAGGTCAAACGCCTTGCCGTTGCTGTCATGGTTACGGGCATAGCGTGCCTCATCAACGCCTTGTGACCACCAGAAATCCGTATCAGTCATACCAGCTGGTTCAAACACATATTGCTGCGCTAAAGCTTCAAGTGATTGATTAAATTTATGCTCCAGTGCCCGGCGTAAATATTCAAAACCCTCGCCAGAATACTGATGTTGACTGCCCGGCGTAAACTGAAAGCGCAGTATGTTGTCGGCTTCAAGATAACGCCAGTTAGCAAAACCGGTTTGGTGTTTAAGCACGAGCCGCGGCGTAAGTAATTGATGCCGCGGGTCATCTTTAATATCCGGATCTGTCCAATAGGCTGACAACGGCTCATCCAGCTGCAGTTTGCCTGCTGCAACTAAACGCAAGGTAAGCATGGTGACTATCGGTTTAGTCAGCGAAGCCACTTTAAACAGCGTATTTTGCGGTGCTACCGTACCAGGCGTTAGCTCTCCATATACCTGAGTAGACACCAATTTACCGTTTTCAATAATGCCCAGCCCCAGCGCGGGAACTTTATGTTGCTGTAGTAAGCTATTGATGACGGCAGTCTGGGCATCTGCCGCTTGTACCGGTAGTTCTTTCGCTAACAGGCCTGTCGAAAAAAGAACGCAGGAGCACAGCATAGCAACGTTGCGGGACATAAATGTTTTAAGCGTCATAATCGTTTCCAGTGAGTTAATCTGAAACTTAGATGCACGCCGGATGTTGTTTGGATTTAATAATGCAAAATATTTTTAAATAAGCAGCGAATTAAATACACTGCCCCGCTATTACTGGCGCCGGGCAATATCCATTAAGCGCTTTGCTTGCAAATTTAGTGCTTGTTTTAACTCTGGTGGTGTAATAACGCTAAAATCAAACGGCAGCTGGCTTAACCACAGAGCCAGGCAATGACAGCTATCGGTGCGAGTGCTTAGCAATAATCCCTCTGGCTGCGGTTTTAACATCGAGGCAGTGGAGCCCATTGCCTGTGCTGCGGTATTTTTATCAGTATGCAGTAATACCTGTACATCCAAATTGCCTGGCATCGCATTCAGGCTGTGGCGAAAATGCTCAGCAGAATTAAAGTTTTCAGGCCGGGTAAAGGTGGTCTCCAATATATTGATATGTTGCAAACGATCTAACCTAAAGGTACGAAGCTCCATGCGTAAATGGCAATAACCGCTCACATACCAGTGGCCACTACGAAACAGCAAGCCATAAGGGTCTACCTGCCGCATCACTGGAGGCTGCTGATAAGCAGCATAACAAATAGCAACTGAACGTTGCTGCTCCACCGCAACCAGCAGGGGTTCTAATTGCTGTTGCGGGGTGTCGGGGGCCACTTCAGGCAACATTATGTTGATGGTGTCAGCAATAGCTCTGGCTCGGGATTTGAGCCTGGCAGGCATAACGCGTTCCAGTTTCGCCTGAATACTGCTGATAGCGGCTGCGGTATCAGCCAGGCGCAGGTTTTTCGCCGCCAACAAACCCAGCGACAACGCCAGAGTTTCATCATTGGTAAACATCATTGGCGGTAGCTTAAACCCGGCCACAAGCATGTAGCCGCCATCGCAGCCCTGCTCAGTGGTGACAGGAATACCTAAACCTTCCAGCACCTGAATATAACGCCTTACGGTGCGTTTATCGACGCCCAGCCGGCTGGCTAATTCAGTACCACTTAAACGGCCATGAGACTGCAACAACTCAAGCAAACTGAGCACACGGATAGTCGGGCCACTCATCGGGCTTCTCTGTTAGGCATTGGCTATTCCTACTGACATGACAAATATGCAAAATATAACCGAAATCTAGGACGGATTCTGTCCTAATTAGGATTTATTGTGCTGGTAGCAAAAAACAAACAGCAACAACCTCAATCAACGATAAGGAATGACAACAGATGAAACCGCTTACGTTATATACCAACCCCAACTCGCGTGGCCGTATTGTTCGCTGGCTGCTGGAAGAGCTTAACGTGCCTTACGACATTAAGGTGCTGCAGTATGGCGATGAGATAAAAGCCGCCGACTATCTGGCGCTTAATTCTATGGGCAAAGTACCGGCCATTACTCACGGTGACGTAGTGGTAACCGAAACCGCCGCTATATGTGCTTATTTGGCAGACCAGTTTGCCGACAGACAATTAGCCCCTGCCCTGGATAGCGCTGAGCGCGGTACTTATTACCGCTGGTTATTCTTCGCTGCCGGGCCATTAGAAATGGCCACCAGCGCCAAAGCGTTTAACTGGCGCCTGGATGCCGACAATGCTCAGTCTGTTGGTTGTGGTTTGTATCAGGATACGCTAAACACGCTGGAAACTGCTTTAGCCCAAAGCCCGTATATTTGTGGCCAACAATTCACTGCTGCTGATGTGTATGTAGGCAGCCATATTCAATGGGGCCTGATATTTAATACGCTGGAATCACGCCCGGCCTTCACCGAGTACACGCAACGACTACAAGCACGCAAAGCGGCCATTCGGGCTAACGAGTTGGATGATGCGTTGCTAACAACTTAAGCCGTTCTTAATCATCTAAGGTTTACAACAAAACAGGACTGGGCACTGTTAAAACAGAAAGGGTCGCTCACATGCTGTGATGCGACCCTTATTAATAACATTTGCGTTAAACGCTACTTAAGTTAGCGCTAGTTAGCACTGCAAAATAGTTTATTTCGACAATATTTTTTTGCGCATCACTAAACCGAACAAACCCAGCATCATAACCGCAAAAGAAGACGGCTCAGGTACTGAAGCTGTTGTAGAACTGATGGCTAACGCATGATTTCCCCAGGACGACGTGGTTAAATTGTTACCGAATGCTGAGATGTTACCATTTAGACTAGATATATCAGTACGTTGCCAATAAAAATTCGTTCCGTTTAGCGTATTCTGAGACGAAATCCCAATAAAGTAACTACCTGCATTTAGCATCAATCCAGCAACATTAAAGTCAAATCGCAAAATATCAGCAAACTGTGAATTATTGTGATTAAAACCCGTATCTGAAACATTAAACGCTGTAACTAACGCATCAAACACCACGTCGCTAGCGTTCGCTGATGAACGAATTTGAATTCTGAAATCAAAAGATGCTGGCTGAACACCGGAGGTCCAATAACCTCCCCACATACTGATTTCCTGAACATTAGCAGCATCTAAGATAGTGAAATCATCAAATATAGAGGACGATCCTTGTGAAAAATTTGCGCCTGTTATGATATTTGCTGGATTAAATGACTGATCGACAATTAAACCTGCGTTGGCATTCCCACCGAAAACAATAAACGCTAACAACAAAAGGGTTTTCTTTAAATTCATTATTATCTCTTTAATAGTTATTATCGGTATTGCTTAAGCAAAAAACGCGCCTAAATTAATGTCATTAACAATCATATAATTAGAAAAAAATGAAGGGTCATAATAGATTATGTGTAAATTTTACTGACACTTATTGGACTGGTTACACTGACGCACAAGAAATAAAACAATAAACACCAGTTAAATCTAAACGTTAAGCCCAAATTTTTGAGGGCTTTACGATGGCTGACGCGACTTAGTTAGTGTTTTGCTAGTAGCAAAGCTTCATCAATTGCAATAAACCGGCTGGCGGCGTTGCGAAGTGCCAGTGCAGTTAAACCCTCAACGCCATAAACCTCTACTTCGGTTTCATACTTAGTAATCAGTTTTTGCGCCAGCAAATCAAAGTCACCATCGCCCGATGCCAGAACGAGTATATCGCTGTACTGGCCGTATTCAATGGCATCCAGCGTAATACCCACATCCCAGTCACCTTTGGCACTACCATCCGCACGCTGAATAAAGGGTTTAAGTTTTACTTCAAAGCCAATGGCACGGAGGATATTCTGAAACTGGCGCTGCTTCTCATCGCCACGGTCAATCGCGTAGGCAATAGCTTTTACTACAGTACGTCCGTCAGTAACCTGGCGCCAAAAGGCGTTATAATCAAAATTGCGCTGAAACGCCTCTCGGCTGGTGTAGTAGATATTTTGAACATCTACCAGAATAGTAACACGGGTCATGGTAAGTCTCTGTTGAGTAATAGCGACCAAACTAACCGCCAAAGCCTTATGGCGCAAGCGTGTTAAGTTAAAAACAGCCAATCCCTAACACGTTTCACAAAAAAGATTCTTACCTACTGCTCTGAATAAAATCGTTACTGCTCGGCGATTTAAACCATCAACATTCTTTGAATATAATCCCGATGCAGTGGCATTTGTCCGGACAACGCAGCAATTTGATGACGTACGCTTTTCATGTAGTGATCTAACTGCTCATCTGGCATGGTATTGATCATCTGCATACTATGCCGTGGCAATACTCCCTGCCCCACCAAAACACTGAGCCAACTGCCTTCAGTAAACACATCATTATGATCATGATGGATATAAGCCGTATTTCGATACAGTTCCAGCTTATGTTTTAAGCTATCTGGTAGCGCCATGTTTTGGCAATCTTGCCAGAACGGCTCTTTGCTTCTGTTATTTAAGCAGTAATGCAGTATCACAAAATCGCGTATTTTTTCCATCTCAGCGCTGGTTTCCTGATTAAACTGTTTGGCCAGAACAGAATTTGTTTCGGCATTTGGAAACAACATTGAGAGACGGCTAATAGCTGATTGAATCATATGAATACTGGTTGATTCTAATGGCTCAAGAAAGCCACTTGAAAGCCCAACAGCAACACAATTTTTTTCCCAAAACCGTGCCCGCATACCCGCAGTAAAACTTAGCATACGAGGCTGCGCTAAGGGTTCGCTGTCTATTTGAGACAACAGTAAAGACTGCGCCTGATTGTCATCCATATAAGCGCTTGAATAAACGAGTCCATTGCCTACCCGGTGTTGTAGCGGAATGCGCCACTGCCAACCCGCTATTTGTGCTACAGCCTTAGTATAAGGAACAAAATTTTCATTGGTTAGTGCTGTAGGGACTACTTGAGCACGGTCGCACTTTAACCATTTTTGCCATGAAATGAACGGGACCTTTAATGCCCCACCTAGCAGCAATGATTTAAACCCGGTGCAATCAATAAAAAAATCACCGGCAATGACAGTTGCATCATCCAACCGAAGAGACTCAATATAGCCTGTAGAGGGGTTTAATCGAATATCTGTTATGTCAGCCTTTATATGTTTTACATTGCGACTCGTTGCATAGTCTTTTAAATACTCAGCATAAAGACTAGCATCAATATGGTATGCATAACCTAAACCACTGAATAGCGAACTCACTGCAGGATCAGGATGCATAAATTTATTCTTTCTGGCGCAGGACGACGCCAGAAAATAATCTTCTATATTGGTATCCGGATGTCTTTTTTGCCAGCGCAGCCAATAATGATAGAAAGGTAAACCCGGGCCCTGATCGCCTAGCGCGCTAAAACCATGGATATAATCACTACCGGGTTTGTCCCAGTTTATAAAGTTGATACCCAGCTTAAATGTGGCTTTTACTTTCTTTAACAGGTCCTTTTCATCAATACCCAACAAACGATTAAAATGCACAAAACTTGGAATAGTCGCTTCGCCAACACCCACAGTAGCAATAGTAGGTGATTCGATTAAGCACACCTCGAAACCAGCCCGACAAAGAGTCTTAGCCATCAGTGCAGCTGTCATCCACCCGGCGGTGCCCCCACCAGCAATAACGACTTTATTCCACATATCATTTACACCATATAATCAGTTAATAAGTAATGCTTAGTCAGACTCAATAATTACGGACTTAGTAACTCATTGTAATTTTTAAAATTCAACCCACAGCGCCTGATAAAATCATTCAACCACTCTATTTCGGTTTACTAATTTCATTTAACATCGCTATTGCTCATCATTGAAAATCTAAAAAACACTTATCTTTGTAGTTTTTTTATAAAGTAATTTTTAACCATCTTTATATAGTCAGGTGACATCTCACCTAATATATGTTGCTGATGTTTTGGAATATACGAAGTTGGATCAACGCCCTGTTTAAACAAATAGTGGTCAAACATGCAGCGCCAGGCAGCGCGCTGTTTCGGTGTCAGGTCTCGCATGGCTAAAATCGCAAGTTTCATACTATCTAAAAAGTTTGGCGAGGTTGCATCGGGCGCAAAAGAGCCATTCCACCAGTAATTCATCAGGCCATTTATCTTGTCCAGTGACTCAACATGGTGCCACCATAGCATGGGGATAAATAACGCATCACCAGGTGCTAATTCAACACAATAAGCGTGCTTAAGCGCGGTACTAAATCTTGGATAACGCGCTAAATCGGGGTTACGAAGGTTAACCATGCTTACAGGCACACCGGCAGGTGTAAACTCAAGCGGGCCAGGATACAGATTGCTGGTTTGCTGTGGCTCAAATAATATAAAGCGCCGGCGCCCTGCGACCACACAAGCAATATTATCGGTACCATCATAGTGAGTATCAACAACACCTTCATTGCCTACCCATAAACGCGGCTTCACATCCGGGAAAAAATCAGAAGTATTTTCTTCAATCAAACCCGGCAGAATATCTTGGGTTAACGCACTTTGTACGGATAAAGCTGGTACCGAATCTTGACCCATCAGACTGATTAAGCGCTTGAGAACCAGGTCGAGCCGTTCTTCTGCGCTTACAAAGGTAAGGCCGGTTAAATCATCATTATAAAAAAATCGCTTATCGGCACCTTTTTCTGAACTGGCAGGCGCTGCAGATATGGTGACTTTTTTACCGTTGTAATGCTTTAAAAGGTATGCCGCAAATTCATTTGAAGATGCATTAGCTGCCGCCACAATAGGCCAATTAGCACCAAATCCACGCAGCACAACAGGCTGCTGTTCAGGTGCGACATCAGAAAAGAACTGATGAGCTGACAGATTCCGATACTCGGGTATCGTTTTAAAACGGTTTAAAAAGTCGATTTGCACATTCCTGATTAAATACGTAATGATCAAACATACTTATAAAAAATAACAACAAAATAAACTGCGTAGTGTTGCTACTACGCAGTTTTCATTACTACTTTTTACTATCAGCTATCAGAAAATTGCACGAACAGTTAACGCATAACGACGGTCTGTCGAGAACGAGAACGCATCGGTTTTAGTCCCTTGCTGGTTTTGTTGATATTGCGTTTCTGTATCGGTACCCAGTACATTGTTTATTTGCAAACCCACTTTAACGTTTTCGTTAATGTTGTAGAACAAGCTTGCATCCATCATACCCTGAGCCTTTGAATATGCTGGAACAAACTCTTCAGACTCACGCAAAGTTAACAGGTACTCTGAACGCCATGTATAGGCTAAGCGAAAAGAAATATCGTTTTTCTCATACATACCCACAATGTTGAAGTTTTGGTCTGAATAACCTTGTAATGGCAAGCCGGTAAACTGACGGAACGTATTGCGATTATCACTAATGGGCACACCGGCACCATTGTATCGGATTGGTTCAATTGGATTGGTATTTGGATCTTCCAGACCGCTCTGATCAATGTAGGTATAGTTAAGCTGCATACCTAAACCACTCCACAAACCCGGTAACATATCGTAAAACTGAGTATACGATAATTCGTAGCCACGAATGGTACCAGAACCGGTGTTATCCGGGCCGTAGGCTGAAACCGGGTAGGTGTTGCCATCTACCTCAACCTCTGTCGAGAACTGTCTATTTCGAATAATGTTCGACAGCCTTTTATGAAACAAGCCGAACGTCATTGAACCTGCAGGGGCAAAATACCACTCTGCGGTCAAATCAAGATTAATCGACTCTTCTGGTTCAAGAAAAGCGTTACGTGCATTAGCACTGATCTCAATATTTTGCAGGTCAACTGTTGGGTTAGTGGTTTCATCTTTGCCTTCAGCCGGATTCTGATAAACCTCCTCATAATCCAAATTGATAACCATTTTATTTGCAGCTTCAATAAGGCTTGGATAATAAAGGCCCTTTGATGCACCAAATCTTACGACCACCCCATCAGTGACACCAAAATTAAGGTTTAAACTCGGTAGCACAGTTGAATAATCTGTACCATCAACGGTGCTGGAAAAGCTTTCACCTGAGGCCAACGCAAAAATGCTGGGGTATTTAGTTAACATGACCTGATAAAGTGAACCTGTTTCATCAGTACCACGACGAGCCGTTGCCGGTAACGTAATACCACCGGTAGATTGCAATTGATAATTAACATAACGTAAACCTACGTTACCAGTAATATAAACATCAAAGTTATCAAGTTCAAAATCACCGCGAACATAAAACTCTGTACGCTCCGTTTTGCTTGAACTGATATGACGCGGGGCGAAGTGACTAAATACCCGATCGCTAAGCCGGTCGTAGGCTAACGCGCAGCCGCCACTGCCATCCATTGCGGTGCCCTGAGCAATCCAGCTACCACAACCCTCACGCAGGGTTTGCGCATAATTTTCTGCCAGGTCCATACGAGGGAATAAAAAGCTATTGTTATCACCCACTAACGTGTTGCCATTGAAATGGTCTGCATAACTGATCCGGTCATACAATTCAGGTACAACTTGCGGTGAGGCATTATATGACGCCTGTCCGTTCCAGGGCGTACCCAGGGCCTGCCAACCTTCATATTCAGTATTGCGGACTGTCAGCTCTTTCTCAGAATAATACGCACCGGCTTTAACCTTAGTAAACGTGCCTGCCAGTTTGTATTCTATATCCAACTTAAGCGTATCAGAGGTTGCTTCATTGTGCTCTTCCTGCTGCATACCGTTCGATATTCTAAGGATCGGATTGGTGTTCGGCTCTACGTCTGGCGGGTTAGACGTATTGGCATTTAAATACTCGATAGTGGGGCTTGAACCTCTGAGATCTAAAAAGAAAGGCGCATTCTGAGCGGTCTGGTTGCCATTGATACGTGATGTAATAGAGTTATTATGAACAATCTGCTCAGAGTCAACATGTTGATAATCAACGACGAAAGTCAGAAGATCTGTTGGTTTAAACACTAGATTTAATGACGTATCGTTAACCGTATTCTCGTTATAGTTATATCGTGACCGAAACTGAAGTGGTAATTCCCCCTCATTTGAGACACCAACACCGGAAGTAACATAGCCATTACTGTCTACGGTTAAAGGACGACCATTTTCACTATCGTCGAACCACTGAACGGCATCAGGCACATACGGTGGGAAACCACGGTCTCCAGATGCAACAACATATTCTCGCCAGATTAAAGACGCATCAGAGTTGATGTGTTCTAAGGTAGCAGTTACTTTTTCATCCACACTTTGCCATTGCAGCGCAGCAGTGAGACCTCGACGCTTGCGGTCATTTTCTGCAGAAGTCATCGTATAACTGGCGGGGGCAAACCAGGTTACACCATCAGGTTGTCCTTCAAGTGGCGAGCCTTCTGAAGTATCCAGGTTTCCACGGCTATGAAAGTTTCCTAAACCAAAACCATCACCACGGGTTTTAAGTTCGGAATCAGACACGGCAACCAAGATGCCTAACTTGCCAGAGTCGTTAGCCCAGTGATCTGAGAATAACGCATTGAACGAGGGTGACACTTCCTCTCGATAATCACCGTAATTTGCCTGTGCGCCAAAAGCAAACATCCGCTTGTCCGAATCAAAAGGCTTACGGGTAACCAGGTTAACTGTGCCAGCAATGCCGCCAGAAATCAGATCAGCGGTTTGGTTTTTGACAACCTCAACTGAACCTAATAACTCAGCAGGGAAATCTTCATAACTTAACCCACCATAGGGATTAGCACTAAAAGAGTCGCGACCATTAATTTCGCTGCGCACGCGATCTAAACCACGCACCAATACACTGGTTCCTTCATCGGCGTAATGTTTTGGATCATCTGATGCCGCAAATCGTTCAATTGTTACACCAGGAATACGCTGTAATGCTTCGGTAACAGATTTATCCGGTAGCGCGCCGATATCTGTTGCTGTGATGACGTCCTTTACGGTGTCGGCAAACCGTTTCAAGGCTTGAGCTGACTGCATACTACCCCGGATGCCTTTGACTTCGATAACCTCGATGGGTTCATCATTTTTCCCAGCAATGACACCGCTGTCATTCTCTGACAAAGCCTGCGCTGACAGCCCCAATGGACTAATCCCCAGCAAAGCTGCAGAAATAGCCAGGCTTAAGCGGGCTTTCTTGATTCTGTACTTGTTATTATCGCTAAGTAATTCTGACATAGTTTAAGTCTCTTCTGTTCTTGTTGTAATTCTTGTTATAGCCCATAAGGTTGTTTAGCTATGTTTCGCTAAACAACATTATGTTCTTATCATGTTCTTCCCGTTTAAACCTGCCACAACTACCAAATATGCCAGACTATAATGTTACTTTGTACCATCTAGCTCAAAAAGTAAACATTAATTAGTGAAAAAACAGCTTTATATAGCATCAAGTTCTAGACAAGCTTAACTTTATTGCTTATTAATATGTTACCAAGTAACAACTAAAAGCACTTTTGCTATGCCCTTATTTTGTTGTTTTATATTGCTAGCCATCAGTATCACTACTTTTAATACCGTCGCCGAGCTACCGCTACTCCCCTATCCTGCCAAAGTACAACAGAGCGCAGGCCGCTTTGATGTCACTGCGGAATTTAGCGTCTCAGTGCCCGAAGGCAGCCCAATGCTGGCAGAAGCCAGTCATCGTTTTCTAAAACGCTTAAGCCATCAAACCGGCCTAACGATGTCGCAAGGCCGCAGCACGCCTAAGCTTTTTCTGCAGATAACAAATGATAATACTCCGATACCGCAAGCCGATATGGCAGAGCAATACCAGTTGGTGGTGACATCGCAGCAGATCACACTAACGGCGGCAAGCGCTGTTGGTATAGTTCGTGGTTTGGAAACACTACTGCAGCTGGTAAAGACTGATGATGCTGGCAGCACTATTGCAACGCTGCACATTAATGATCAGCCACGCTTTAGCTGGCGTGGTGTGTTATTAGACCCGGCACGCCGCTTTATACCTGTTGAAACCTTAAAACGGCAACTGGATGTAATGGCAACGGTTAAACTGAATGTGCTGCACTTACATTTAACAGACGATCAGGGCTGGCGGTTCGAGTCACTGCACTATCCCAAACTACAACAGATAGCGGGCCGCGATGGTTACTATACTCAGCAACAATTAAGAGATCTGGTGCAATACGCTGCACAACGCGGCATCAGAATTGTGCCGGAAATTGACTTACCCGGGCACACTACCGCATTAGGCGCCGCTTATCCGGAGTTAATGTCGATGCCTGGCCCAAATCATCCTGAAACACATTGGGGCGTGCATCAGGCCGTGTTAGATCCCAGCAACGAGCAGGTATACGATTTTTTAACGAATTTACTCTCTGAAGTCACTGCAGTATTTCCCGATCGCTACCTGCATATTGGTGGCGACGAAGTGCTGCCAGACCATTGGCTGGGGGCACCACATATTGTCGACTTTATGCAACAACAGCAACTGCCGGATGCGCCCGCGCTACAGGCTTATTTTAATTTGCGGCTGCAGCATATTGTGCAGCAGCTTGATAGACAGATGATTGGCTGGGATGAAGTGCTGGACGATAGGCTACCAACCTCTGTACTGGTTCAGTCCTGGCGCGGCACTGAATCACTTGCTGGGGCAGCTAAAGCGGGTCATCAGGCAATTTTATCGACGGGTTATTATTTGGATCAGCCACAATTTGCCAGCTACCATTATCGAAATGATCCGCTACCAGAGGCTGAAAAAATGCCAGATAGCGATCTGGTGCAGTACTGGTCGGCCTGGCAATTTAATTTTCAGCGCAAGCGCGGTGCGGCTATCAGTGCAAAACTCGTATTGCTCTATCATACCGATAACACCATTAGCGCTATATTGACGTTTGCCGGGCGTCAGCCGCAAGTAGCGCAGCAACTTATCCTAAATGCGAACAAACTGAGCTTTACCCTGGACAGCTGGATGGGACCGCTTTCCGCAGAGTTTGAACTTAATAATCATTCTGGCACTGACGATACAACTAATGTCGTACTAAACGGGAAACTAACCGTTGGTAATGCCGCCTATGCTGTGAGCGGTAATGCGATAGCATTAGCGCAAGAATCCACAACTGCAATGCCAATGACATGGCAGCCGCAAACACTGGACGATAAAAGCAAAGCACGGATAATTGGCGGCGAAATTGCACTTTGGGGTGAACTGGTAACGCCGCAAAACATTGATATCAGGCTATGGCCCAACGGCTTTGCTGTAGCAGAGCGTTTATGGTCTCCAGCTGAGTTACGCGATGAAAACAGCTTGTATAACCGCTTATCAAAGCACACTACGCGAACTGAAAATAATGGTAGTTTGCTAACCTCGGCACAGCATCGTCAGGGCCTAAGCACACTGGTAAGTAGTGACAAACTGCCTGCACTTCTCACGCTGAGTCAAACACTTGAACCTGCGCATTATTATCATCGACTACACGAAAAATCAGTTGCCGGGCAATATCACAATGGGGAGCCACTTGACCGGCTGGTCGATTATTTACCGGCAGAGCAGCCTGAACTGCGTCAGTTTACCCATGATATCCGGCAATGGCTGGTCAATAAGGATAGCATCAGACTGAAGCGTCTTATGTCAAAGCTTTTGCAATGGCAACAGGCAGCAGTCACAGTCAATCAAAACGCTTCTGACGCACTATTCAACCTATCCTTGCAGGTACTGCAATTAAGTCAGTCGGGGCAAACCTTGCTTACCAGTATAAGCCAGCGGCAACCGTTACTGGCAGCAGAACGTGCGAAAATCAGGCAGCAGTTAGCCAACGCCAGTACTATTGAAAAGGAAATGATTATTGCGTTGCATCGGCCACTAGCATTATTGCTGGAACAGGCACCACACAGCGAAATTTGGCAGAACGCAGGGACTTTCAGCCAATCGGCAGAAGGCCCGGCCTTCGATAGCAGCGGTAATTTTTATGCAGTTAACTTTGGCCACGATGGCACAGTTGGGAAAATCACGGCCGACGGTGTGGCTTCGCTTTATCTGACCCTGCCGGAGGGCAGCACCGGTAATGGTATTGTATTTGATAATGCCGGTACCATGTATATTGCCGACTATACCGGTCATAATATTATTAAATATCAGGCGGGTGAGTTAAGT
>Ga0100394_1001195_pt1 | contig 21637 bp, 14 predicted proteins | sample CryGeymeta201518_FD_81549 | JGI IMG/M metagenome (GOLD analysis project Ga0100394, IMG submission 81549) | Groundwater microbial communities from Crystal Geyser aquifers in Utah, USA - Crystal Geyser metaG 2015-18 | ecosystem: Environmental > Aquatic > Deep subsurface > Groundwater | place: USA... | reverse complement strand
TTAGTTCTACCATAGGAATTTATGACGCGTTTTTCGGCATCAAAGTGGTCAAAAGCCCAGTAATGACAGGCATTCTCGGGGTATAGATTTTTCCAACGGATGTAGAAAGATCGTTAAGTAGCGACCCTGCCACCCGTCACAAGGTCGCCGAAGGCGTTAGTCCGGGGGGATTGGTTCGGGGGGATTGGTTCAAATCGAACTCGCAGAGCTCGCCGATTGCGCCTCAGTAGGTTTGTCCGAAATATCCCCTGAAACAAGTTCAGGGGGGATTACCGAATCAATCGGATATGTCCGTCTTCGTTTCAGCAGGGACAGTATTTTTGACGACCTACTTACAAGCACGCCACAGGAAATGATGCTGCGGATGTAAGCCGACCTTCGAAGGGATGTTGATGCCTCAATGAAAAGCTCCGAACAATATCACGACGTTATCATCGCAGGCGGTGGGCTTTCTGGCTTTGCCGCGGCGCGGGCTTGTGCGCTCGCAGGACTGGACACGCTCATCGTTGAGCGAAGGCCGCTGCTTGGGTGGGAGAGCGCCTGGGCACTCAACCTCGATCTCCACGGAGGGACCTCGGACGCCGCGCGCGTTCTTAGTTCCAGAATGGAATCAGCGGGCGGTCTAAAAGATGGACGACTGGACGCACCCATTCTGGAGATGATTCTCGATCGTGAGGCGACGTCCTGCAACCTCAAAGTCCTTCTATATTCTCAGTGCATTGCCCCGCTGATCGACGAACAGGGAATGGGAGGCGTTATCGCCGCAGGGAAGTCCGGAGAGATGGCGTTGCGCTCGCGTGCCTTCGTCGACGCTACGGAGAATGGTCTGCTCTGGCAGCGGGCTGGCGGATCGATACACCTGACACAGGGACCGGCGCGGTTTGCGCTCTTCATTAACGGGGTTGGGGCGATGGGGCTGCCGTTGTCCATGGGGTCAACGGCTGGCGTTGAGTATCTCGTCCTGAAACCTGGCGTGTGGCCGGGTGAGGTTGCTGTTGAGTTTGTGATACCGAGCAGCGATGTGCGAGCTGCCCGACGCATGCTGCCGCAGGTGCTCGGGTACCTTCGAGAAGCGGTCCCTCAGTTCGGGGACTCGCTGGTGACGAACGTGGCCGTTGAGCCGTTCCCGTTGACTTGTGGGCGTTCGTATTTTGAGGAGGACAACCAACACCGCGACATTGCCAACCTCTTCGCGGCGGGTTCGTGGGCAGCGGAGGACGCGGCGGCGATGCGGACGGTCGCAGGACGGTTGGACTTCGGTGAAGCGGCAGGCAAAACGGTGGCACAGCGCTTCCCGCACCTGCCGGAAAGGTCCACCTGGCCTGACTCGTCTCCGTCCCTTTCCGCGCCTCCCCTTCACGAGACTGAAGTGCTGGTCGTGGGTGGAGGAACTGCGGGGGCACTGGCAGGTATTGCCGCAGCGCGGGAGGGGGCGAGGACAACGTTGCTGGAAGCCTGCACGTTCCTCGGAGGCATCGGGAGTGGAGGCGGCATCCACTCGTATTATCACGGAATTCCGGGCGGATTGCAGGACGAAGTCGACGCAAGGATGCGGGAAACAACGCCGCTGTTTGGCCCGTTAACAAAGCTCCCGGAATCCATCCTGAGACCAAAAAGGTGGTTCTTCAGCAGATGGCAGAAGAGGCAGGAGTGAAACTTGTCTTTGACACCACCGTCACCGGCGTGGAGGTGGAGGACCTGCCTACCGACCTGCCTTCGAAAGGGACGGGACGCCGTGCGTCCAGAAGAATTAGAGGTGTCGTTACCGCAGGGCCAGAGGGCGGCGCAGCGTACCGTGCTGCCGTCGTCATCGACAGCAGCGGGGATGCGGATGTGGCCTTCATGGCAGGAGCGCCTTTCACATACGGGAGAGAAACGGACAGCCTGCCCCACGCGTACTCGCAGGCTGCCGGCGTCCTCGACGGGGAGGGGCGGTTGCGAATCGTCAACTTTGACGCGGGCTACTGCGACCCCACCGATGTCGAGGACCTCACTCGCGCCCGGCGCCTGGGTTTGAAACATTTCGAGCGAGACCACTACGCAGAAGAGCACCGTCTGGTCTATATTGCGCCGCTCATTGGGCTTCGCAGCAGTCGGCACATCGTGGGTGACTACCGGCTGACTCTCGCAGACGAAATCGTGAGTCGCGAATTCCCGGACGTCATCGCCTACGCAAAGTCCCACTACGACAACCATGCCCTCGACTATGCCAACGAAAGCGATGAGGCCATGCTGTGGGTGTGGCTTCTCGGTCACTGGCGGACGCCCATCGGGTGCGAGATACCTTACCGGTGTCTCCTACCGCAAAGCGTAGAGGGTTTGCTGGTTGCGTGCCGCGCCCTCTCCGTCACCCACGACGCTCACAACCAACTTCGAATGCAGCGAGACATGCAGCGATTGGGAGAAGTCGCGGGTATCGCTGCGGCCTTGAGCATCAGACAGAAAGTGACGCCGAGACAGTTACCGCTGGAAGAACTGCAGCAGAAACTGCTTCAGACGGGAGCGTTGGGTCAAAGGAAAGCGCCGGAGCTTACGGCAGGGGAACTGCCCGCAATCCACGCACCCGAGGCGCTGCCGGCAGCGCTACCATTATTGCCTGTCGACCAGTTGGCTCAAGAACTGGAGAATGACAATCCTCGCGCGGCCGTGTGGCCACTTTGCCGATACGGCGAGGACGCGATTCCAGCATTGCGGAACGCGCTCGCATCCGACAAGCCGGACACGCGCTTCTGGGCGTCGGTGGGTCTGGCCATGCTGAACCAGCCGGAGTCCGCGTCGGCGCTGATCGAACGAGTACGCGCGAGAGAAAACGACCGCACCGACTCCCTCCGTATCGCGCCCACCTGGTACGGGGCCATGGTGCTGCTTGGCCGACTTGGCGACCGGAACGCGGTGCCCGCCATCTCGGATGTGTTGCAGGATTCATCGGTCGAGCTTGACGCTCTCATCGCGGCCGTCCGCGCCCTTGGTCGCATTGGCGATCCTGCGGGCATCGCCGCCGTTGAGAAGCTGATGGAGCGGGGAGATCTGCCGGTGACACGAACGCTCAGTTCCGGTCCCGTCAATCGCGTGGTTGAGGACGCGCGCTGGCAGATCGACCTCGCCGCGGCGGAAGCCCTCGCAAGAATGGGCACGGCGCGCCCGGACCTTGTGGAGCCGTATGTTGAGGACGAAAGAGCCTATGTGAGACGGTATGCGAACCGCATTCTTGAAGAACGGCTCCTGCGACATCGCGTTGGGGCCGGCGTTTGCTGCACATAGTCCTGAGTGCTACAATCTTCGGCAGAGGAGAGTAGAAATGAGCACGCTCACCGCCGCTCAACGTCGTGTTTTCATCTCAATGGCGTCCCGACGGCAGAAACCCGGCACGGGCAGCAGTCTCGACTTTCTTCGTACACGGACGGCCACGTTCCGCTGGCCCGATCTCAGTTCGGCTCTTGCCCCCATTCCGTGGGCGACGATTGGCGCGGTGGCGACTCGCCACTATATGCCCGAGCGTATGACACACGACCTGGACATCGTAATTGCCGTTGAAGATGGCAGAGCGGCCCAAGAGAAACTCGCGCGAGCGGGCTACAGGTTACGCGGTCCCTTAAGCATCGGTGGGTCAACTTGGACCACACCGGACGGGGGGACGTCCATTGATGTTGTAGAAGGACGCGATGATTGGTGGCCTGCGGCGATCCGGGAAGCCCAAGAGAACCGGGATCAGCAGGGGCTGCCAATCCTGTCACTTCCCTATCTCGTCCTCATGAAGTTCCAGTCCGGGAGGGTGCAGGATTTTGCCGATATCACCCGCATGTTGGGACAGGCGGATGCACCAATGCTGGCAAGGGTGCGGGAGGTCTTCGCCCAGCGAACACCGGATGAGCGCGCCGACCTGGAAAGCATGATTACCCTGGGCAAGATGGAGATACAGCCGTGAACTGCTCGGTGGACCTGGCCTCTCGCATGATTGTGGAACGCGGCGAAAACTCGTGGAAGTTGTGGTTGTTCCAGTTTGTCGATGATTTCCGACGGACTCAAAATCCTGAGTTGATCGATCAACCTCCGGCATCTGATTTGCCGCTGAACCTGAGAAGTCTCACTGCGTCCACTGTGGAAGCCTTATGCGCTGAGTGCCAGGTTGCTATCCCGGATTGGTGCAGAGACGTTCCGCCGCTGGAGCATCCGTGGTTCGTGTCTGGGATTGAGAACCTGAAGGCGATGGCGTTAGTCGAGTCACCAGCCCAATTTAGACAGAGGAATATCTTTGTGCTGGGGAATTTCCCGGATAGGGCATAACGCATGCTGCACGCTGAATTCATTCGAAGCCTGTTCACACAACTCAACGAGGAGCTTTCCCAGCGCGGCGTTGTAGGGGAGATTGGCCTTTGTGGCGGCGCTGTCATGTGTCTGGTTTTTGATGCTCGGGATGCAACGAAAGACGTCGACGGAATTTTCGAGCCCACCCAGGAAATTCGCGCCGCCGCCCGAGTCGTTGCCCGCAGCAACGACCTGTCGGAGGACTGGCTCAACGACGCTGCAAAAGCATATTTTCACGGCGATCCCCCACGGGTGGAAGTCCTGAATCTCTCCCACTTGAGGGTCTGGGCCCCCACTGCCGAATATATGCTTGCGATGAAGTGTGTATCGGCCCGGTTTGATAGTCAGGACAAAGAGGATGTGGAGTTTCTCGTTTCGCACCGGCAACTGCAATCTCCTGATGAGGTCTTCAGCATCCTCTGTCAGTACTATCCTCGGAACCTGATCCCTCCGCAAACGCAGTCCCTCGTGAAAGAATTACTGGTCTAAGAACTGCAAGAAAGGACTCGCGAACCCCAATGACCCATCGTGAACGTTTTCTCAATATCATGAACTTCGAGGCAGTTGACCGCGTACCCAACTATGAGCTGGGGGTGTGGCCGCAGGCAGTGGATCGCTGGTATGGGGAGGGACTTCCCCGGGACGCGGCGCGGTTCAACTGGTTTGAGGGCGAAGCGTACTTCGGGCTCGAGCGTCGCGCGTTTGCTCCCATCGACATTTCCATGCAGCCTCCCTTCGAGTACGAGGTGCTCGAAGAGACAAACCGCTACCTGACCGCCCGACACGCAAATGGCGTGGTCACGAAAGCGTTGAAAGAGGGCACCGTGCGCGGAGGCCGCAACTGCATGGATCAGTACATCGACTTCCCTGTCGTCGATCGTGAGAGCTTCCGCGCTATCAGGAAGCGGTACAACCCCGAGTCGCCGCTTCGCTATCCCCAGTGGTGGGACGAATGGGTGAGAATGTGGAAGACGCGAGACTACCCGCTGTGCCTGCTGACCAACGGAACCTTCGGGCTATACTCGCAGATGCGGTCATGGGTGGGGACGGAGAACCTCTCGCTGATGTTCTTCGACGACCCTGCGCTGATCGAGGAAATGGTGGAGACCCACGTCGATTTTCTGCTGGCCCTCGTGGAAAAGGCGTTGAATGCGGTGGACTTTGACTACTTCAACTTCTTTGAGGATTTCGCGGGGAAAGGCGGACCGCTGATCTCGCCGCAACTTTTTCGCAAGTTCCTGTTGCCGGGGTACAAGCGGGTGATTGAGAAGCTGCGCAGCCACGGGATCAGGCACTTCTGGCTGGACTCGGATGGCAACACCGAGGCGGTGATCCCGCTGCTGATCGAGTCCGGGATCACCTGCCACTGGCCGCTGGAGTTGGCATCGGACATGGACCCTGTTCGGCTACGGAAAGAGTATGGCAGAGCCCTTGCATTCGCCGGTGGCATCGACAAGCGCGAGTTGTCGAAGGACAAGGCCGCGATTGGCCGCGAGCTATACGCCAGGATACCCCCGATGCTGGAATCAGGAGGGTTCATCCCGCACGTGGATCACACGGTTCCGCCTGAGGTTCCGTACGCAAACTTCCAGTACTATCTTGAGCTGAAGGACCGGTTGCTCTCCGGTGGAAGCTGAGGGGAACGCACGGCAGGCAATGGAGCTTGATTACTCTCTTGCCGGAGAGGGAGCAGAAGACCCTCCGCATGACAACGCTCGGGAGCTTCTGGGGAAAATCAAGCCCGAATCCAGTAAGTGGTCAAAACAACTCGCTCCCTGTAAAGACGTGGGTTACGTGAGTGACACTCGTTCAGGTTGGGAATTCACCTTCGGCGTTCTTCATAGGGGCGGTCTCCGACGTACCCACGCATGCGGAAAACCTATCCGTGGTGGGCACATCGAAGACCGCCCCTACGAAAGTCACAAACGGTGGTTTCTCAACCGAAACAAGCGTATCTGTTACCGTTGTGGAGGCCTTTATGCGCGTCGAGGGCGCACACTGGAGTGACGCGGCGCGCGAGACGCTGCCGGCCTGGGAGGCTGCCATCACCGGGAACTGATGTTCGCGCCCTCTTCCGCATGGAAGTCCTCCATGCGCACCGTGGGTCAAACGGTATCGTCTCAACCACAGGTCCTGTGATAGAGTGATTGCCCAGTGATATCCATCACCGCGATAGAACTTTCTCTGAAGAGGGATGACTTGTCGCAACAGGCGCAAGACAGAATGACTCAACGAGCCGTCTTTGGGGCAGCGGCCACCGCCTACCTTCTGCTGGCGCTGCTGTACCTGGTCCGGGTTCCCATCGGGCGGCAACCCGACGAGCTATCGCATATGGAGTACATTGCGTTCATCGCAAATGAGAAGAGCTTCCCCGTCTTCCAGGGACGCGAGAAGGGGATTTACGAGGCTCACCAGCCTCCGCTTTACTACCTCGTCTGTGCGCCAACCTACGGGGTGTTGCATCGCTTTTCCCATGAGGCTCCCATCTTGGCGGCGCGATTTGTCTCTTGGTTGGCAGGCACGGGCATCGTTTGGCTGACCTTTTTCATCGCGCAATCCATGTTCCCCGGCCGGCATCTCGCCCAACTATCGACGACGGTACTCGTCGCGGTACTTCCCATCCACCTCAATATTTCCGCGTCGGTGGGGAACGATGCGCTTGCAGGTCTCTTCTCAACCCTAATCCTGACAGCACTACTCACCGGAACGCCGCGATGGAGCCAGTGGCGGCGTTCCGTGCTTCTCGGCGCCCTGATCGGTCTGAGTCTGCTCACCAAATCGGGAACCGTCTTTCTACTTCCGCTGACGCTCGTGGCCTTTCTGCTGAAGGAGGGAACTCGGGCCGCAGGTCTGAAGACTGCCATCGGGCAATTCGGGATCGTTCTCGTCGTTTGCTTGCTGGTGTGCGGCTGGTGGCTGGTTAGAAATGTCAACTTGTATGGCGACCCCTTCGCCATTCGCGCCTTCAACGAGGGCTTTGCTGGCAGCCCACACCCATCATATTTCCTTGATCGGGGGATGAGTTTGGAGAGTTATGTGCTGATGGTGGCTCAGTTGACCTTCATGACATTCTGGGGAATCTTTGGAGAGGTGAACCAGTCTATCACCCGACTGGGGCAGATGTATGCAACCGGTCAGGGCGTGGGAGTATACCTGCTCCTCGTCACAGTTTTTTTGGTGGTCACGGCGTGCCCTTGTGTTGGCTTGGCCACGTATCTCCGGTCACTACTTCCGGGGAGAAAGACCCGAGGTAACTGGACGGCGGAACTTGGGAAACGCCCAACCGTTCCCATTGGCTCGGTTGTCATTCTTGCCGTTGGTGTGCTGCTGGCGGTTGCCCAGTACGTCCAATTCAACCTCATTTACTTCCAGGCCCAGGCGCGATACCTGCACCCGATGCTGCCCGCGATCTCATGCCTCGCCGCGTTGGGTTCCCCCAAGTCACGCACCGGGGATTCCAGCGCATGGTGGCTGGCCCTGCTGATCACTGGTCTGCTTCTCTCCTCCGCGCTAAACCTTACTGTATGGTTGACGCAACCCACGCTTCCACTCCCATACTGACCCTCGATGTCAACCCGTTGAATAAAAATCCCCAAGCTGTCTTGGAATGTGCCGCACTCTCAGATTTCCTCTTGCGTCCTGCGAGGTACAGGTTTTATAATCCTCGCGGATTTTCCGAGCTCGCGCGGTCAGGAATCAGGGCGTGCTGCAAGGGAGTAACTACTCAGGTACAACATGTTGACAGGAATGACAGGATGCCTCGTACTCTGCGAGTTCGAGTAGATCCTGTCCGAGTACGTGAGTAGATACGCAAGGGAATTATCCATGCCGGTCTGTCGGCACCACGCAGGATGAAAGCTCGACGCGCAAGGATGCGGTCCATTCCGCATTCCGAAATCTACATTTTCAGGGGAGCCTTCCGTCAATGTCAATTCAGGTCAAAGTTCCGGCAACCACGGCAAACCTCGGTCCCGGATTCGACGCTCTCGGGATGGCGCTGAATCTTTATAACTTTGTCGAGATCGCGAAATCGGGAAGCTCCCTCATCGAGGTCGCAGGGGAAGGCGCTGACCAGCTTCCCAGGGACGCGACCAATATCGTTGCGGTCGCTGTGCAGGAGGTGTTTCGAGCTGTGGGAAGGGCAGAAACCTCGCTAAGCATTCGGCTCAATAACCGCATCCCTCTGGCGCGTGGATTGGGCAGTTCCGCCGCGGCGAGAGTAGGAGTGATGGTGGCTGTGAACCGTATGTGCGGGGACACGCTGAGCGAGATGGAATTGCTGGCGCTGGCGACGGGGTTGGAGGGTCACCCGGACAACGTCGCTCCCGCGCTGTTGGGGGGATTGGTCATCTCCAGCGTGGAGGAAGACGGTTCCGTTCACTGCGTCCGGGCCCCGGTCAGCGACCCGCCCTCATTCGTGGTGCTGATTCCCGACGCAGAAGTATCCACCGAAGAAGCACGATCGTCGCTACCCAATTCGTATTCCCGGTCGGACACGTGCTTCAACATCAGCCGGGCTTCTCTTCTCGTTGGGGCGCTGATGACAGGACATCACGAAGTTCTTCGGGTTGCGCTTCGGGACAAAATCCACCAGCCCTATCGAGCAAAGATCATGCCGTGGTTTAATTCGGTCGTTGATGCGGCGACGGAATCTGGCGCACACGGCGCTGTGTTGAGCGGCGCCGGATCATGCATTCTCGCGATGACCCCGGAAGATCGCGTTGACGCAGTGGGCTCGGCGATGCTGACGGCATTGCGGAACCACCGTCAGCAAGGCCGGTACCTAAACTTGAAGATAGACACGGACGGAGCGCGCGTCGTGGAATAGTTGCGCACGTCCGGATAGAAACCTGAGAATTTGCCGGGCGACCGGCGGCCAAGCAGAAAGGAATCTGACAAGATGGACAAAGTTCGGTTTGGCGTATTGGGCGCGGGACGCGGCGCGGGCATTGCTCGCGCAATGAAATACGCCCCGAGTGCGGAATTGGTCGCCTTGTGCGACATGAACGAGGAACGCCTGCGGCAAGTCGTTGCTGCCACCGGTGTGACACAGACCTACGCGCGCTACGAAGACTTGCTCGCTTCGGATGTGAACGCGGTCATCGTTGCGTCCCCGATGCCGTTGCACGTGGAGCACTCCGTGCAGGCACTGAAAGCGGGCAAGCATGTTCTCTCGGAAGTCACCGCGGCGACGGAAATGGAGCAATGTTGGGAACTGCTGGAAACGGTGAAGTCAACCGGATTGAAGTACATGCTTGCCGAGAACTACAACTACCAGCGTCCCTGGAGCATCGTGGTCGGGATGGTCGAGGCGGGGGTATTCGGAGACCTCTACTACGGCGAGGCGGATCAGATTCAGGAGTTCAAGGGGGGGTTTCATCATCCCGACTCCGGATACAACTGGCGCACTTCAGAACTGGCCCTGCGGCAGGGACACCAATACATTACACACAACCTCGGGCCGCTCTATCAGGTCTTCAAGGAGAGAATTAAGACGGTCGTCTGTCTCGGGTCCGGACAGCGGCATCTTGAGTGGGCGAAGGCCGACAGCACTTGCGTCGTGCTTCTGGAAACCGAAACCGGCAGGTTGCTGCGGATTCGTCTCGACTTCTTTTCGGACCGACCGAATAACTTCACCTACCTCGGAATCCAGGGAGTCAACGCCGCCTATGAAGCCCCGCGCGGCCCGCAGGACGAACACAAAATCTACGTCCACGGACGCACAGAACGCGGCGCATGGGAGAACCTTTGGGAGTATCAGGACTATCTGCCGGAGGTCTGGAAAGCGATGCCTGCGGAAGCGGTCAACGACGGCTACGATGGAGGCAGCTCAATCATGGTTGAGGACTTCGCGCGCAGCATCATTGATGATACCCGACCACCCATCGACGTGGTCGACGCATTGAACATCACTGCTCCGGGTCTGCTCTCTGAAGTGTCGCGTGCACGGGGGGGGAAGCCAGTAGACGTTCCCAACTTCACCGGATGAGAAGAACGCTACTAAGGGTTCTTCGCTGAGAACTCCCGCGCGGCGCGCATCTCTTCAGCCGTAAACGGTTTGAGCAATTCGCTCGGAGGCATCACGTGAGTGAAGATGTCCACCCAGTCCCACATGGTCAAACCTGACATGGGATGATCCCACGCAATCTGCCCCCGCAACTGCCGCGCGAGAAACACCGCCCAACTCACGAACAGAACCCGAACCGTCTGTGGAGCAAAGGACGCTCCTGTGGGTCCGTGGTCGAACGTCCATGTTCCCGCCTGCGGGTTGATGTCATTCATGAAGAAATCCATATAATTGCGTTGCGCGGTGAGAGCGGCGCGACCGGAGACTTCACCGGGCGTGTAGGCAGTGGGCGGATTCTCCATTCGGTCCACTTCACGCAGCAGGCTGGTATAGCCCCCCTCACGCACGTCACGCGGGTCGGCGGGAAGTACTTTCTCTTTCGCCATGCGAATGCCTCTGCCCGTTTCGACGTCATAGTAGTCGTGCCAACCGGCGGACTTCTCGTCAGGCGACTCGATGCGGTTGTCCAGCATCCACGCTTTCCACTTCAGCAACGGCTCACGGTACTTTTCTTCTCCTGTCAAGCGGTAGGTTTGTATCAGAGCGCGTGGCACGGCGCTAATCCCTTCGGACAGTGACACGGCCGCTGGCTCGAAATGCCGCGCCACGATGGGGACGTTGTTCTCATCGTACTGTTGCGCCCACCCTTTCGCTTTCTTATCGATGAACGCAGCCACCAGCCAATCGGCCGCGCGAAGATAGGAGGCGAGGTACTTCGCATCCCGGGTGCGACGGTAGGCGAGCAGCATCACCTGCATCTGGTCGGTGGTGGCGTAGTCGTTGATTTCGCCCGCGTGCTTGTACCCTCGCGCGGCCTTCCCGCAACCCTCCTTAAGGTCGTAGTGGTGCGACCAGGATCCATTCGGGTTCTGACCCTTCAGAATGAAGTTGACCCCCCGCTCCGCCGCGTCCGCGTATTCGGCCTTGCTTGTCAGTGTGTGTAAGCGGTAGAGCAGCAAAACAGGATGAGACTGCACATGGTCCTCGAACGGAGCAAGGTCCGGGCTGTACAGCGAGATCGGCTTTAGCTCCTTTGGGTCCACTCGCACCCAGTAGACCCAGTTCCCCTGCGGTTGCTGCACTGCAAGGAGGAGCCTCCCTGTCTGTTCCGCCGCATCGAGGTACTTGCGGTCCCCCAGAGCCTCGTACGCTCCCAGTAGTCGCACCGCCGCTCCCGCGGAGTTCTGGTCTTTGGACAACGCCACCATATCATCCGTGTAGGGGATCACCGTCGACGATGAGAGAAAGCGCATCATGCTGGGGAACGCGGATGAATAGGCCCAACCTCCGCATTTTTGGGACTCAAGAACCCGTCGCAGGTGCGTGCGCAATGTTGACTCCAGCCTTGCCTCCCACGGATCGTCCTTGAGGTGAACCGCAGGCTCAAGCTGCAGAGCGGGGGCAGCGACCGGAGGCAAGGACGCTGGTAGATGCAGACCCACGCCCTGCGATTGGTCAGGCGTGCGGTAATCAATCAGCAGATGATCCATCTGCCCGTCGAACCCGCGTGCCGCGGCATACCCGACATTGGGCGGCGTGCCGACCAGGAGACAACTCCATGCCCCTTTCCTGAATCTAACATCTGCCTGCCGGACATCGTCGTTCACGCACAGCCACACCTTGTTTGACTCCCGATCCCATGAGAAGCGGAGGATTTCCCACTCATTGGCTCGAAGTTTCGCCACCGGAATCCGCAGGGGAACCGCGTCGGGTTCCGCCACCTCGTAGCCGCTCTGCTCGGAACGGAAGTCTGTCCACAGGCGACCATCGAAGAATTGATACACGAAAAGCGCCAGAGAGTTGTCGGCATCCTTGACCAGCGCGAGACTGGTGCCTTCCTCACTGGGGATCTCAGTCCCCCCAGTCCCGTTCGGCACCAGCACTGCCAACCATGTGCGCTGTCCGTCGGACCATTGACGCTTTCCGGACCACCGAATTCGAAGGGAGGCGGTGCCTCGCTCGGGAGGGACGTTCCGTCCATCGAAGATCACCGCCGACTTCTCAATTGCTCGCCGTTCGCCCTGGGGTGTGTCATCGTGTCCTGCAAACTGCGCCGCTCCCCGCTGGTCGCCCTCCAGCGGGACAATCTTCACGTTCCCCGAGGCAGAAAACGGGTTCACCGCGCCCTCACAGGCATGAAGGCTGCTATCGAAGGGGCAGATCAGCGAGAGGTCCGTCAACGACTGCGACCAACTCAGTTTCTCGAAAATGCAGCAGTGCAGGATGAGCAGGCAAATCGTGATGGTGGGTCTTCTTCTCATTGGTTGTGTCATTCCGGCAAACGCTCCTTCTGTGCCGTTCTAATCTACCCCCAGCAATCTCTTCTTCCTCTTCCAGTAGTACACGAAGTTCTCGTACGGCACATCGTGCGGGATGGCGTGGTCGAGGTGGGGGATGTAGCCACCCTGCTCGACAAGTGGAATCTTCGCATCCAGCTCCTCGTCGATGGCGCGATGGTCACGCGCGAGGACGCGCTTATCGATGCCGCCGGTCATCAGAAGGTCGCTCCCGTATTCCCGGCGGAGTTTCGCCACGTCCATCCCCGCGGCCACTTCCATCGGGTAGACGCCGTTGATTCCAGCGTCGAGCCAGAGAGGAATCAGCTCGGAAACATCGCCGTCACTATCCACGAGGATGATGTCGATGCCGCGGCTGCGGGCCAATTCTGTGATGCATTTGTAGCGGGGCGACATGAATTCCCTGAACATGGCTGGCGACAGCAGCGATCCGCTACGGTAGCACATGTCTTCCCAGAAGAAGATGCTGGTCAGCGGCGCGTCCTCGATTACCTGCGGCAGCAGCGCCAGCGCCAGTTCCGTGGAGGTCTCCATCATGTCGTGGACGAGGAGTGGGTCGTCGTGAAACGCATACATGGCGCGTTCCGGGCCCATCAGTTCACGCACAAATCCGAAGAGGCTGGGCGACCGCGGCCCCTGGTAGATCAGGACAGGCTCTTCGCGTCGCCAACGTTGACAACGCTCCGGCCAGTCAACCGGGAAGCGGCCCGGGGTAGAGGGATCGAATCGCTTCTTCAACGCCTCCCAGTCGGCGCGTGACTGGACCGGATACTCAAGATGCTCGGGCATACTCATCTCGTCGGGAGACTTGAGCACCCGCTCGACAATGCCTCGGTCGATGCGACGCGTTACGTACGTCTCGTCTTCGTGAAGCACTTGCTCTTCGTACCGAGGGAGCATCCACAGATCGACCCCGCACAAATCCTTGCCGTCACACTCGCTATATTGCGTCGGCATCCTGTCCTCGCCCAGCGCCTCTCGCTGCCATCGGCGAAGCGTCGACGGCCAGGCTCCCCATTCCCAGAGGGGGTACTGGTCGGCAGGCTGGAAGCGCATATGATTCAGGAAGCGTTCATGTGAGGTCATGTCTTCTGTCCTTCGGGTATCCGTTATTTGTAACCACTGCAGTTTGGCGAATTTGCAGTTCCGGTGGGTAGGAGGCGTCTCCGGACGGCGATGATACCCACCATGATGTAGTCGCCGTCTTAAGACGCCTCCTACACCTGGCGTTCACCAAAATTCGCCAAACTACAATCAATCATACATGGCGACGATATAAGGGTGACACGCGTCGTAGGTTGTCAGCGGCTTCGGATTGCCGACGCGTCCGCACGGGCGGCGGTTCTTCCCCGGCGCGCCGGTGGCAGAGTCGCCGAGGTCCTCGCGGCAAGCCTCTGCTCGTTCCCGCAGATCCCCCATAACGTTAGGGTGGGACGTGGATACGTCTGTCGTTTCTCCAATATCCTGGCGAAGATTGTACAACTCCCCGCTCAAGAGATGCAACTTCCAATCGCCGCTGCGTACCGCCTGCAGTTCGTGCTCGCGGTAGTAGAAGAGCGGTTCATGGAGTGACGCGGCTCCTCGCTGACCGAGAATCAGGGGAGTGATGTCGTGACCGTCGATGATGCGATCACTGGGGGATGCCGTCCGCGCGAGTCGGGTAAAGGTCGGCAGGAAATCCATCGCAGTCGTCACTTCCCGGCATCCCGCCGCGGGCGGAATAACCCCCGGCCATCGCATGATGCACGGCACGCGCATACCACCCTCCCAGGTCGATCCCTTGGCTCCTCTTAGTGGAGCATTGCTCCCGCCGTGCTGTGGCGCGCCTCCGTTGTCGGAAGTGAAGATCACCAATGTGTTGTCGTCGATTCCCAAATCCTGGAGTTCGTGGAAAAGCGCTGCCATGCACCGGTCGATGTGCTCAACCGCGGCTCCGTACTTGCCGTTCCGCGATTGATCGAGGAAACGCTGGGGCGAATAGAGCGGGACATGCACGTACATGTGGGCGAAGTAGAGGAAGAAGCGTTCATCCCGGTTGTCGCGAATGAACCGGATCGCCTCCCCCATATAGCGCTCCGTCAATGCTGCCTGATCAGGTTGTTGCTGAACCACCTCTTCGTCGCGCATCAGCGGCAGAGGAGGAAACTCGCGGTGTCTCTGCGAGATCCCCATGTCGTTGCTGTAGGGAAGACCATACCAACTATCGAAGCCGTGGCGCGTTGGGAGGAATTCCGGCTGGTCACCGCAGTGCCACTTCCCGATGATCTTCGTGGCGTATCCGGCGTCCTTCAGGATCGCCGCAACGGTCACCTCGTCGGAGCTCAGTCCAATGGGCTCACCGGGTCGCAGCACAAGGATTTCGCAACCGGTCTCCAACCCGATCCGTTGCGGGTAGCAACCGGTCATCATCGCCGCGCGGGAGGGCGAGCAGACAGGCGCGGCCATGTAGAAGTCTGTGAACCGCGTCCCTTCCGCGGCCATGCGATCCAGCGCGGGTGTGCTGTGAAGTTCTGATCCGTAGCACCCGATGTCGCCGTAGCCCAGGTCGTCACAGTTGACGAGGATGATATTCGGGTTTGTAAACATGGACGGTTCCTTTCACCGTGAAGAACATGAAGAGCACGAAGAATCTCAAGCCGTCTTCCCCCTACGCCCTCTTCATGCTCTTCATGGTTGATACTGTTTCCCCAACCTCAGCCACCCAAACTCGGAAGAATTCTTGCCGCCACAGACTCCCGGTGTCCACTGCAGCCACCCGCGAAAGCCGTCGCCGTCATTGTCGTTAACGGTCATCGACCACGTGATGCTGCTTGAGGGAGCGACGTTCCGAACCCCAAGCGCCGTCCACGGAATAGCGGCTTCATAGATCGTCGCGTTCCCGTCCCGCACCACGGCCAGCGAACCGTCCTTGAGTGGGCAGGCGCCAGGCATCCATTGGAACAGCAAAGGGCCATGGGCGGTCTTCGTCAATCCAACCTCGTGCTCCGTGCCGTCAAAGTCCCCCTGCCGATTCGGCGCGCCTGGGTGGAAGGCCAACTGAATACAGTCTCCGCGCCAGATCTGGTATCCATCTTCATCCTGATGGAACTGATTGTCGCTTACTTCCGCAGCGATGTAGAAATTCGTGGCGTCCCATCCAACCCGTGCCTGTGCGGAGCAATCCCCTTCACCGCCATACCCTTTGCTGATCTTCACGCTCTCGCGATTGTCGCCGACCAGCGTGAGCGCTACGGCGGCGGGCCAGTCGTCCAGCTTCCCGTCGATTTTCGGCGCTTTGGGCAAGAAAGGACACTCCGCGGATGCACGGGATTTAAGGACCGTCACCTGCGCTTCTACCGCGCTCTTGATGAACCGCAATGAAATGTTCTGCTGCGTCGTTGCGGAACTCACTGGGGCGGTGCATTTGAGCAGGATGTCCCGTCGCGCGTCGGGCGGTAATGAGCCCAACTCAACCTGTGAACCCGGCTCCACTCCCCAACCGTTGGGGAAGCGAACATCCAGAGTGCCTTTCCGCGCGGCGCGGCTGTTGTTCCGCACCTCAACTGGGAGTATGAAACTCTCGCCGCCACGGATGATGGGAATGAATCCCATCGTGACGGTGACGGGCGCCACAAGCCGCAGGTGCACCGGAAAGCGACGCGCGACTTTCCCCTGCGCCAAGTCCAGTGACACCGTCATGCTTGCGTCCGCAACATCTCTGTCCGTTTCGCTCGGCCAGAAGACGTGACTCACTTCGGTCGCACCCATCGCCGGAACTGCGCGGGTGGTTTCTTTTCCGTCGGGCCACTGGATGCGAACTTCCCGCTTCGTCGCCGATTCGTTGCGAATCGGCACCACCAACTCCGCGGGTTCTCCTCTCGCAACGCGCAGGAAAGATTCGCGCAATTCCACTTTGAAGGATGATCCACGCGCTGCCTGCTGGAAGATGAACTCGCGCGCCGCCGCTCCCAACGCCGATTCAACCGGATGCTCCCGCGCAATGAGAATGGCAGATTTGCTCAGCTCTGCCATTCCTGTCAGGGGGCGCAGGGTGATTAGGCGGACCTCACGGGGAGAGAGAATTTCATCCTGCTGCACGCTGTCACCTTCGGCAATCCGCCAGGGGGTTGATCCCTGGGGTGTGAGTCGGGAAAGCGCCCATCCCGCGGTCCGAGTATCCGGAACTGTCCATTGCCGGGGATCGATGCGGTAGGCGAATCGCCGTGGCTCGTTGCTGAGGTTGGCGATGGCCATTCCCAGCGATCCGTCCCGCGCGCGCCACAGAGTGCCCATCACCGCCGGGAGCGTCGCTGTGTGTCGCGCTCTGCGGTACCACGTGGACGTGGAAGTCGGCACTGGATCGATAGGACGGATTTCGTCCAGCAGTTCGCCATAGATCAGATAGTCCTTTGCGGCGAGTCGGTACTGACAGAGCTTGCCGAGGTACTGGGTCTTGTCCCGATGCTGCTCCTCCAGCATCCACGTGCCATTCCAGCCCAGTTGGCAACCCCAGAGAAAATCGCGTGCCTGCGCGGCAACAAAGGAATCGAGAGCATCCTGCGGGTCCTGAGGACTGGAGTAATAGATGGTGTAACCGGAGTAGATGACGGGGAGGAGCGGGATGTCGTTCTCGTCACGTTCGCTCCAAGTGAGGAAACCTTCGATGTTGTCCATGTAGGGCTCCGCGGTGTTCTCGGTGGTGAAGGCGACATTGTTTTCCACGCCTTGCGCCTTCACCCGGTTCAGCATTTCCCGGTAGCCATCGACCCAGTGCGTTCCGCCGCCAACGGGGTGCCCGTGAGTCGCGTCAAAGCAGAGAGCGGGACGCGCAGCGCCGATCTGATCGAGGTATATCGCGTTGACTCCGCAGTTGTGGATGAGTCCATGGATTATCTCATTCACCTTCTCCTGCCACAGCTTCGTTGCCGGGCACATGGGCGCGAGGCGACGGCCCGATCCGTAGACTTCGGTGTAAGGCTCCCCGCTGCGTTGTTTCGCGGCGCCTTTGATGCCGACCTCAAAACTCGGGATGTCACGATCCCACAAGCGACCGTTGGTGTAAGGCATCATCACCTGTCCGCGACCGACCAGTTCGCGGACCACCTTGTCAAAATCCGGTTTGGTCGGGAAGTACTCGGGGTAGCTGTTATCGAAGGGAATTTCGTGCCAGTTGTACCAGTGCAGCCCTACAGAGACCGGGAAGGTTTCCTGCGTTTTAATCATCCACTCCCGTACATCCTTCGGCATTCCGCCGCCCAACATCCAGACCCCCAACTCCGTAAAGTGACGCGGCACATCCTTGCGGTCTGCCAGCCATCCTTTGCGGGTCCATGGTTGGTGCGCCGCCCACTGTCTGTAGATGCGCGCCGCCTGCCACCAATCGCCACGATAGGCTTGGATCACAACCGGAAAAGGAGCGGCCACGCTGGAGCCGGGGACCCCCATGTTCTCAGCCGCGGTCACGATGGACGCGTCTTGGTCGGACGAGAGCACCAGACGCTTGGCCCGCGCCGCGCCATCGTGAGCGGCAATGTACAATCCGGCGTCCCCGCGGTGGAAGGCCATCATCTGAGTCGGGCACGCGGCCGATGGATAGGATCGATCAAAGCTACCGCGGAAGTTCCGTTGCAGCCTGGCTCCCCAGTTCCCGCCGGGCACGACCACGTCAGCAGCGCTCTTGGGAGTGACCGTCGGCAGAACAGGAAAATGCGTTTCCCACAATCCCAGCCGTTTGCTGCGGTTCCCCACGGATATCTGCCATTCACTACGGCCGGCTGATGGCGCGAGCCTGATTTCCACTGTCACGTCAACCACGTTCGGTTCACCGGGGAGATCGAGACCGCGGTAGCTGATCGTGAGTGTTTGGCCCGCCGCGCTCTTCTCCAGCTTCGCTGCGCTGTCAGCCGCTGAGCGGTTGTCCAGGAAAACGCCCTCGTCCTTTACTCCTTCACCTTCCATTGGGCCGCGAAACTCGATCTTCCACAATCCCGGCGCGCCGTCACGTGGGTGGACAAATCGCGCGCCTCCCGCCAGACGATTCTCAATGCCGAGGCACGCGAAGCCCTGGACTTTGTCAGCGAACGCAATGCGCAGAGCGTCGTTATTGAGTTCGTACCCTCCCGAGGGCACCGTGATCGAGGTCGCGCCACCGGTGCCCGCAGGAATATCGGCGAGGACTCGCACCGTCTGCTTCCTCCCCGCCCCAAGCCAGCGAGAGAACCATGAGTAGTCGTCCGCGCTCGGCCCGAAATAGAGCAGACCCGTGAATGAGACTGCCGTTGACGCCCACTTGGATGCGGGACCACGCACGTAGTAAACGAACTCATTAGAGGCATCCCAGCAGGTTACTCCGGGCTGCCCAACTCCAACCGCGTCCTGATCGGTAGCCATGATGCCCCAGTGGCGACCCGTGTAGCTCCTGCTTTTTGTTCCTGGAGTGGCCATGGTGTACTCTTGAGGGGGGTCGCCAACGACAAAGCGGTTGTATTGGAAGTCCTTCCGGGAGGGGTGGAGAAAGTGCAACTCATCCCAGAGACGTTGAGCATCCTGAGTAATGGCACAGGACACTTCCACAACCGGCGAACACGGCGAGTAGACGTAGCGATACTTCGCCCGCGGATTTCCTGGAGCGTAGTCGCTGTCCCAGTACCCAGATTCTGTTTCAATCACCACGCGGGTGGAACTCGCGAAAGCGACTCGTGCAGTGGCGTTCGCGTCCGCATCGGCCTTATATCCGCGGCGCAACTCCTTCGAGTGGAGTCGGTCATAGAACGATAACCGCGTCTCCTCGTTTCCGGACAGACGGAAGATGATCTTGTCCGGGAAACCGCCGTGGCCTTTCTTCGGATGACGAATCCGGAAATAGGAGTTCTCGATGACGATGTGGGTGTCTGTTTGAGTAAGCTGCAGATCACTCGTGGCGGATACCGGAGACGACTTCTCCACAAACGCGTAACGACGCACCTCCCCCGGAGCAGTGATGCCCGGTTGCAGCCACGAGAGAACAGGTTCCGCGGCATTGCTTGTGTCCACGGAGAACTCGACCGGGGCCATCGGTCGGCCACCTTCGTTCATCTCCACGAGCCTCCGTTCCTTGACCGCTTCGATCTGCTCTGCACTCAGCGTGATACTGACCGCTGCCCGGAATCTCTCCCAGACTCCGTTGCGCACCTCGAACAATACCGGACGTCTCTCATCGGCGGACGCCACCTGGCAGGTGCGTGACAGAAAGACCCCCAACAACAGCAGAACGGCATAACGGGTCGGGAAGCAAGTTGTTCTCATGGCGACTCCTCTTCAGTGTGCCCGGGCACTACTTGATGGACCAAATATAGCCGATTCCCCATTACCTGACCAAGGTTCTGGCGACGTCTTGTTCCCTACGGGGAACCGTCGGTTTGTCGATTTGCGGCGTCTCCTTCCGAAAATAGATGCTTTGAACCGCGAAGACACAAAGCACGCGAAGGGTTCTTCTTAGCGGTCTTCGCGGCTTCGCGGCTAAAAAGAACTCTCTCCCGTTTTCATCCTCCGTGGTGCCCGAGCGGTCATGGGCGATTCCCTTGAAAATCCGGATGGAGCCTGCCCCGACACCATCGGGGGAATTCGACGGTTGGTCGCCAGGAGTAGCGCAAACCGAACAATCCCCCAAATCGAGTTCGGGGGGATTCGGAGTTAAGTGCATAAGCATTTCCCCTTATTTCTGTCACAGGAACAACGGCCGCGTCTTCCGCACACGAATCACGACGACGCGGAATCCACCATGCTGAGGTTCTCGGATTCTCCCTCAAACAGGTGCGTTGCGGCATCCGGTCGCAACTGTTTGATGTCAGTGAACCGCACGTCCTTGACTCCCGCCTTGACCATGACGGAGAAGGAGGCGCCGCGGGAAACGACATTCCTCACGGAAATGTTGCGCAGGTTGCCTCTTCTATATCCGCTGCCGTATCCTGTGTAAATCTTCACGCAGGACTCGCGCGAGGACGCCTCCTCCTCGAACACATTCTCGATGGCGATGTTGTAAACCTTGGGCGACGTAGCGAGGCATATCACCCCGTGGCAAAGCCCTCCCGTGCGGATGTTCCGTACGACGATGTCATGAATGTTGGCGGCATCCCCCTCGAACTCCCAGCCCATGGGCTGCATGGGAAAGATGTACCGCGACGCGGGGGTGATGAGGGTGCCGTGCAACGCTGTGCATGCCACCGTGTCATCGCTGGTCGAGCCGGAGATGCTGTCGACCAGGCAGAACGAGCAGCCGTTGCGGAAGTTGATACCGTCGCCGTTCTTCACGTCGGTGTCGAACACGATGTCGTGCAGATACCCGTGGGAACACTGTTCCTGCGAGATCGCCCAGCAGTGCGTCTTGCGCATGGTGAAGCCCGACATTTCATATCCCGTCACCCTCGAAAGCTGTATGCCGACCGTGCGCCATCCGAAGAAGTCACCCAGCCACTCCTCCACAATGCCAGTTTTCGGGTTGGCCGCCGTGTAAGGATTGTCCGCGCCCTCGATCGCCGCGTTGTTGCGGCCAGTAATCCGTATGTTTGCAGTTGGCTCCACCGACAAGCAGACGCCAAAGGGATCAGCGGGATTTGGCAATATTCCGGCGGCGCGGATGATGTTATCATGCACGCCATCAGCAAGCTTCAGCCGGCAAGCGTCGATGACCAGCTCCGTGTTCGACGGCAGCAGGATCGTCCGGTCGATGATCCAGTCCTGCGAGTCCAGCACGACGATGCGGGGCGTGGCCGACTCTCGCGCCGAGGTGATCGCCGACTCAATCGCCTCGGACGGTGAGCGGCCCGGCAGGAAATCCGCTGCCCGCACGCAACAACCGTGAACGCGCTTCGGGATGTAGCGATCCGCGAATTCCGCGCTCGACAGCTTCGCCAGCTCCCCGCAATACACGCCTCCCGACGTACCGGAGCGCCGGGACGAACGTGCAGTCCCCAGGTTGTCGAAAGCCTCCATATACCGCGCCATCGCGTCG
>Ga0100394_1001183_pt1 | contig 21717 bp, 9 predicted proteins | sample CryGeymeta201518_FD_81549 | JGI IMG/M metagenome (GOLD analysis project Ga0100394, IMG submission 81549) | Groundwater microbial communities from Crystal Geyser aquifers in Utah, USA - Crystal Geyser metaG 2015-18 | ecosystem: Environmental > Aquatic > Deep subsurface > Groundwater | place: USA... | reverse complement strand
GAGTGCTCGTCCCACCTGCTATTATCGTCGCGGTCAGCCATTTTTACGAGAGCTCCACGGCAAGAAAATGAATCTCCTGAATATGATTGATTCTTTTCGAAAGACGTAGATGACACAATAGATGCATCTGAAAGGGGCGGTAGAGGTAGCTGGTTTTCTATTTGGAAGGAAACGCACACAGGGAACAAGGTGGTAGCAGGAAGTTCAGAGTTCCCGCCAAATACTTGAAGAAGACGAAGATTTTTCTTCTGAGCGGGCAGCGTCATTTGATTTTTCTTCTCGTTCAGTTTCAAGCTGGCGAAAAATAGTGAATGATATATGTCTTTATTGTTTGAACTACATCATTTTTCATTATTTCGCTGGGCGTTGGTCGCAGCGAGGGGAGAACCTTCGTTTCTTGAAAATAAGGTGGCGCTCGCGTCAACAAAGACACGGTCAACGCATTATCTATGCAGCTTTCGAATTGTTTTAAACTGGATGGAACGACAGAGGTGCTTTGGATGTGTGACAATGACATGACCTTGTACTGTATCTGCAGGACGCTAGCTATGGGAATGTTTCCCACGCTGAGTTTCATAGTATTTTGTTACTGCAGTATGCAACCTGGTAATACTACTACGAGTACTTGGTTCCATATTCCCCCTGACCCTAAAGAGCTAAATCTGTTCTCTTTTTTCCTTTCAGGAGTGACGATCTTGCACCTCAACATCTCGCCGTGCTTGCTGAACAACTTTGGTTGGCTACAAAAATCGACGACAGAGCGAAATCTTTCGAAGCGTCACATACAATTTTCAAGTCTCCATCTATCCTTCTAAAAGACCACTGTAACAATAGAGTAGTAAGAGTAGGGGTCTACTTCACAAAATTAATAACCACACCACCAAGAATAGCAACATACTCGTACAAACAACGCAAGAGGCAATTAACAAAATTGAAGGAGCCTCAGGAAGGAGGCACCACAGGTCGTTAAAAATCTGGGAAAGGGATAACAAGAAGACTGGGTCATGTCGAACCTTCCGCCCTATTCGACCTTTCGGACGGATAGCAAGGTACGTTTTGCTTTTGGTTAACCAGTGTTCTAGTAACTATTAGTGGCAACGCCGCTGGGATTCTTCCAAGTCGGAAGCAAGAGATTTTTTCGCCAAGAGAAGGCGACAATAGCCCAGAAATTCGGCATCTATCCCTCCACGAGATAAGACATGGAAGTGGCAGAGATCCGGTTTTTTCTTGGTGTAGACGGCTGAAAATTTCCGTATCTTTGCTTTGGCCAGATAGAAACCAACGCCATTGCGAAAGGTTTTCATTCAACAAAAATAAATTCCATTTTTGGTCTGTCCTTCGTTCTGATTTTCATACGTGGCCAATGTATTTGATGTCCCAGCACCACTCCGGGAAGCCTTTCATTGGCCAAACGATGACTTTTGCACGAATGAGCAGCGGCGTTGAGCAAAATCTTTCTGCGTTTGCCCCGGACTCGAACGCTAATAGGTTGCAAGATTAACCCTGGCACTTGATCTCTTGTGGTGGCTGCAACCGAATTCTAAATATTGAACTAGACTACTCCGTAGTTGACAAAAAATGCAAAACAGTTTCTAATATTTTTGTGCGTTCATTTCCTATTTCTTGCCCGGTTTTTAATTGCAGCAAATGATGTACCCGCAGGCTACGTCCCATGGAAATATTTTGAATTTTACACCGCCGGGATTTCAGCATTCTCTGAACGTCAAATTCCCTGACTCGAGACTTCCCGTCTGCGAGAAATGCAAAAAAAATTTCAAAACAAGAGACATGTGCCGCGTCCGTAACGCCCACGCCACAGCTCCGTGGACGACAGCCTACATTTGCGTCACTCTGGACGACACTTGCACTGACGAAAATGGAAAGTACATTGACAAACCCATGACTGTGCGAATGGTTCAATGGCAACCTTACTGTGTCAAAACCCCTTTTGAATCCAAAACTCCTGTATGTGCCGCTTGTAAGAAAACTAATCGTACGCGATCTTTCTGTCGGGAACGTCATAAGCACAGACAATTGCCGTGGTGTACGGTCTACGTACTGCTCAGTGCTTTGGATCGCGCTGACCCAAATTCTGTAGTGGCCGCGCCCAGTACTCTTGTCAAGAGTGAGAGTGGTGGTTCAGCTACAGGCACGGAATCAACACCAGCAAAATTGGGGGGTGGGGTAAAGACAACAGATGCTGCTCAAGGGACTCCTGCTGCGAACGCTAGCTTTGATTCCACAGCTACCACAGTGCCTACTTCCGACGAGTCTGAACGCAAAAAATCCGGCGATGAAAACGGCGACAATATCAATGACATCGCGGAAAGTCGCACTTTTCTAGCAAAGGTTTCGGGGAAGTCAACAACAATTCACTGGCTTGATCATCCCGAATATGATGCGAATGACCCAACTTTTCACGTTGGCTATGCTGGTGCTGAGGCTAGTGCTCCAGTAGCAGCTACGATGCCGGCAAATCCTGCCATGGCCGACCCGAATCAGTACTATTATGCGCATCAGCATCAACTCAAGTCGCACCAGCAATATTTTTTCCAAATGCAACAACGAAATCAACAGCCATATACATGGTCTGGACAACCTTATCCTGGACCACCGCAAGAAATGCCTCCACTTGATGATCAAGAAAATCCTTCGCACCACTCGCACCAGGTTCAATCACAAAACCCTCAAACTGCCGCCCTTCAGCCAGTACAGCCAAAACCGCCGCAAGCAGACGCACAGAGAGGTCCTGGCGGTGAAGCCTCAGAAACTCCATCTTTGACGGCAGGAGAAATGGCCGCTCAGCGGCGACGAAAGCGACAAGGTACTCAACCGTCGGCATCTGAATCAGCAGGCTCCCCTGAGAATGGGTCTCAGCAGCAGGAGCAGCCCAAACAACACGCCCTACGGCAACACCCACCTCAACAACAGCAGTGGGCTGCATACCAACCTCAGATGTACGGGCACCATCCACTCGCTCCAGCTCCACCTCAGCATGGAGTTTCTCAACATGGTGGGCAACCACAGCAACATACGCCACCTCATGTACACGGCTATTATGCTGCCCATTATCAGCCCATGCAGGGCGGACAACCTTCTCCACCTCCAAATCATGGCAGTCCAGCCGACGCTAGGAGCCAGCAATACCAACACCTGTCTCCAGCTCAGCATCTGCAACAACAGCGCACTCATACGTCGAATCCTCCAACAGAACAGTCCGAAGCCGCAGAGACTGAACGGCCGATGACAGCAGGAGAGATGGCAGCCAAACGACGGCGTCTAAATAAATAGACGGAGTATCTTCGCGGTGTCAAGCTTGCTTTTGCAGGAGCGTGTACATATGTTTGCTGCAGTCAAAGAAGGAAAATCGACTTATTTTGCTCGTCCGAATGATCCCTTCCGACAAGTCAACAACTTCTTGGAGCGCACCCTAAAAAACAATTTTGCAATCATTATACAGGCTAACAACAATGGCAAATAACGGGGCTTGGGAATCGTAAAATTTAAATTATAGAAGCTCATATGAGAGCAATAAAGAATATAGAGATCGAAGATAATTTTCAAAAATGATGTACTAAGATGTAGTGTCGTAAGTTGTGCCGCACGACTTGCATTTGTGCCAATTGCTGGAGCATTGACTTATTGTTTCGCGGGACGTTGAGTATCAGCATTTCACCCACCGAGGCGCCCCTGCCTACCTCCAAACTCCCAAGCTACCGTGAGAGAGCTCATTATATTTAAAAATTCATTTGAGGTAACCAAATTTTTTCAATTTGTCATCCTTCTTTCTCCAATCTTTATCGACCTTGACTTGCAGAGCAAGATAGACTTTGGTCTGAAAGAAATGTTCCAGTGACGTCCGAGCCAGTATGCCGACTTCTTTGATTTTGGACCCCTGTTTGCCAATGACAATAACTTTTTGACTGTCACGCTCAACAAAAATGTTGGCCTCTATTTTAATAAGTTTTGGATTCAGACTACCTTTTGGTTGCTCTTTGAACGACGTAACTTGAACCTCACAACAATACGGCAATTCCTTCTTGAATGTCTCCAGCAATGCGGCTCGAATCATTTCCGAGGCTAGAAAGCTGTGCGGGTTATGGTTTGGTTTTGCAAACAAACAAAATGGATTGTAAGATTGAAAACAAAATATAACTTCTACGATACTCAAAAAGAAATCGCCTTTTTAAAAATATGCCCAGCAGCTTACCGTTCCGAACGATCTGTGTACATATCTTCATCGTACAACGGTGGACCTAGGGGCAATAGGGCGCGTGCCTCGTCGTCCCCAATAAAGGCAACACCAGGTCGGAACATGCCGGGAATAGGTCGTCCCAGATCTCGAATGGCTGCAGCTACATCAGGTCCTCCCAATAATATTCGACGCAAAAGTACGACACCTGGATTGGTTGGACCATCGACGGCAGATATCGGTAATATCGCCAATGCGTCAGGAAGATATTGTCGCCATCGACTGACAGCATCTGGGATTGTTGCAGTCTTCTCGAGTCTCTCGTCGCCATCTTCGGCAGCTGTGTAGTAGTTGTTGTCGTCGTCGTCGTCATCATCACTGTTTTGATCAGATGTTTTATCAGTTGCATCGCTGTTGGAATTGACTTTGTGTGGTTGCAAATCAGTTTTATTGATGACTACAATGGTAGGTTTAAAGGCGTGTAATTTTTGCACTCTGGCAAATAATTCATCATTCGGGATGGGAGTACTAAAAATATCCGTCACAACCAATAGTACATCAGCATCCTTCAGAGCTCCCTGTACTGCTTCCATCATTCCCTCTTGCAATTTGTAAGCCGGTGTTTCTATAATGCCAGGAGTATCCAGTAAGCACAGTTGACAAGCATTGGTGGTCAAAATTCCCAAAATGGCGTGTCGTGTCGTTTGTGGACGTCTCGTGGCAATACACAGCGATTCTTCCAGCAGACTGTTCACGAGAGTACTTTTTCCCATATTCGCTGCTCCAATCACGCTGACGTAACCGCTGTGAAATTGATTATAATCAATGGAGTTTTTATTGTTGCTGGTGTTGTTGTTGCCTTGATGAGACGACTGAACGCGACCCTCGTAGTCGAACGAACTGTCCAAACTTTCAAAGAGTTTTCGTTGTTCTGTATAAGCGTCGTTTGCTGTTGTTGTTTCCGACTTGAATTCATTATTTTGGGAAGATTCCGATGCAGGCGAAGCAAATAATGGTGGTGGAAGTCTTGGTCTACCTCTGCTGCTAGCAGTGTAATCGGATATTCTTGTATGCACTAGCGAGGATTCGACGTGGAAAGCTGGGACATTTTGCAGCAGTGTAGAGAGTAGTAGAAAAAAAATACCAATAAGAGGATTTATTCGGGCTCTTGTCCGCATTTTAAGTATATGCGTGTATTCTCAGCAGGTGCAAGGAGAATGATGACAGAAGAGTGTGGCTGCAAATAAATAAAAAATATGGTAATAAATAATAAATGTCATTAATGAAGCACATCAGCAAAATAAATAATTGATTGGTAAAAGTAAAGTATTAGTTGTCATATCATAGTAGACGGGCAAGGGACAGACTTACATTCTAACGAAAATGTGAAGTACTAATGCTCTCCTTGCTTGCACTACTGAAATCGCTACACTGGCGATCACAATTGAATTCAACTCCTCTAATTACCATAATGTATAGTTTCTACTAACCGACCGAGAATCTGACAGAGGTCAGATTCTTCCTTCCTGCAACATATCTTCCATCCAAGCGTTGACGTGAAGATCGATTAGGACGGAGCATATCTAATCACAGTGACTTCAACGGACCAACAATTCCGTTCAAGATGGATACATAGCAATCTTGAGAGCCGAAATAGGATAGAATAGTACAGCTCAACAGCACAAGGTCCTTCAAACAGTACAATATCCTTTCATTTTTTTAGTTTTGCATCAATACGAGAAATTCACCTTTATCGACTTGCACATTGAAGGGAACGATCATACCACCACCCCAAAAGAAAATAAACCAGCAGTTCCTTTCAGCAAATAATGGTGGACATGAGATCTCCTAATGCTGTGGCTACGGCGGTTATTACCAATCCGGAGGCGTATCGTGATGCTGGTATTCCCAAGGTGGCTGGAACGCCACTGGAGGAAGGCAGTAACTCATTTGCCAATCAAACCTTTGGTCCTTTCAACACCAGCAGAAATAACAACAGGAAGGAGGATGCTAGTACCATGATTTCTTCGGCGTCTACCAAGAAAACGGTTCGTTTTGAAGGATTTGAACAATATGCCCAGGATGCTGCTGCTACTGATCAACCTCAACAGGAAACTGAGGTCGAAGAATCGCACGATCCTATTGAAAAGGCTTTTGATTCCATCTTTTTGTTTTACGACGATGTTCGCGAGGCCTCCAGTACGCTCCGTGAAGATGGTACCGGTACCGGATGTGGTGAACGACTGGCGTTCGAGTGTGTCACGGATGGACTTCTCTGTCGCAACCTCTGCGATGATGCTTGTACTGACTTGAGCATGTCACCACCAGCAGACTTGCTGTTGAAGGTGGAAGATATTCATGATGATGACGACGACGACGATGACAAGGTCAAGGCTAAGGAGCACCAACCTGTCGAAGACAAGAATTCAAAGAATGATGTCAACAAGGAAAGCACTGCATCTTCGAAGACGACCACTGAAAATGTCGTCGAGGAAGCTGTATCTACTTTCAAGGCTGTCTCTGCCGATAAAGTATCGGTGGAGTCGGCCAAAAAGAGTGTCTCCTTTCTATTGAGCAAGGAGAACTCAGTCAAGGACTTTTCGGATGAACCAGAGCCAGCGAGCGAAGGTGTCGAGGAAACCAAGGAGGAAGAGGAGGAGGAGGAGGAAGTACCACCCGAGAAGGAGTTCCTCATTCCTGAGTGCGCTGAAGTGGATGCCATTATGGACAAGTTGCGAATGGCAGCTGCCCAAGATATTTTGCAGCAGATGATCGATAAATTTGCCGAGCAATACGGAGATGCCAAGACGACAGACGAAGAATCCAAGGAAGGTGATGATATTGTTGGCTCGGGTGATCCCTTTGTGGACACTGTTGATGCCCTTATTTTGGCATATGATGATTTCTCCGAGAGTCTTGAAGAACAAAAAGTCATTTTTTTGGAAAGGAAGGATGTCTGGATCAAGCAATTGGAAGAAGCTGTGACGGAGTGTGGCCATGCCGCAGCTACCACCGCCAAATGCGAGACTGTCGAGTATGTCACAGCAGAGGCTATTGCCGGTGCTTTTGAAAAGGAAGCGATGGAAGCAGCAGGCAAGAGATCCAAAGGTAAAAAGATCAAGCCAGCTTCCGCTGCTATGCCACCTAATAAGTACGCTGAAGCACTTGAATCCGCGGCACACATTTTATCCGAAAATGCTCCTGAGGAGGATTTGATGAAATACAGCAAGGAGGAGCTCCACCAACGAGCAGTCGAGAAGATTATGGCCGAGCAAGATGATTCTTTCTCGGAAGGCGAATACAAGACCGAGGAGATGCTTTTACGCGAGCTGATGGCAGATGCCGAACAAGCCATTCTGGAAGCTAGAAGCATGTTGAGTACCGACGAGTCGGAAAAGTCTGTTCAGAAGTTTGACGAGGAACCTGTGGAACCAGAGGAACAAATGATCGTTCTTGGCCGAAGTCATTCTGCCACTTTGACGCCTATTCCAGAAGCCGATGAAGGCAGCACCGGTTCACCATCTTCCATGTCTAGATTTAACGTTGGAATCGAAAAGGGTACGGCCCCGGAGGTTCCGCTTGCCACACTATCAATTGAGGAAGAGCCAGCATCGTCTGTGAGTGTTCCGATCATGACAGAAATCCTTGAGACTGAAGCTCCCGAAGCTTCTGTAGCTGCGACCTCCGAGCTTGAGTCAGAAATCAACCTGCGTGAGGATCTTGGTATGTCCAAGTCCACGGAAGAACCCAGACAGGAATCTCCAGCGCAGAAAAAGGAAGAAGAGGACGCCGAAGAAGCCGAAGAATACACCGATCCTTTTCTAATCAAGATCATTGATAACATGTTTTTGTGCTACGATGACATTCAAGAACAAAAGGCTGCAATCTGTTGTAAATCTGACCCAAGTGATCTCGACACTTCGGATGACATCACCATGGCCAGAGACGACACTGAGCACGGACGAAGCACTGCTGAGCAACTACAGGCAGACATTTCTTCTGCTCCCACAAAAATTGCACAGGACATTTCGGAGGGTCAAAGCATGATTGAGGATGCCTTGAAAATGGTGCAAGAGGCGAAGAAATTGGCGAAGCAGAGCAACGACGAGGTGAGAATTGCTAAATCTGTTGACGAGTTAGCCGCAACAGAAACTGCTGCCACCGGTGATTTCATGAGCCAAATTCACGGCCTTCTGAGCGTAAGGGGTGATGCCGAGCAACGACGCATTGCAGAGTTTGTATTGCAACGACACACCAAAATGGAATTTGATATTCCGGAATCCGTTGTTAACGGACAGGACTCTTACGCAGCCAGTGCTTGGGGCGGCGATGATAGTGAATTGATGGCAAGCATCAATGCGGACCGAAAATTGTCCGAAAAGGAGCACGTCAATATTTTCCGTGATGTCACGAAAGAGCCTGCTGGAACAGTAGGAGGTGTTACCCTCTACCGAGCTCCCGCGTTCAGTGCCGGTAAGAGCAGCAGCAGTGCCGAGCTCGGTGGAACGGAGAGAGATCTTACGCAAGCAGCCTTGGAGTCTTTGTTGGCTTGTTCCTCAGATGCTGGCGAGCAGGAACAATAAACTATGGATGGTTTTTGTCGAACAAACAATGCTCGCTGCTGTGCACACAGTTTAAGATTTATCTAATGAATGTTTTTGCATAAATCTACTAAATGTTTATGGTGTATGTATGCCATCGATGCATGTAGCCCGTCGATGCTTCTCCCTCCTTCACTTGGCTCACTTTTGTGGCTCAAGAATCATGATGGCGGAAGTAGTACTGGGAGAGGCTTGCGGATGTCGATCAAAGTACAACACTGCATGAAGGAATCGATTCACAATGTGAGCTCCATCTTGATTCACATCAAAGCGATGAGAAAGTCGTGTTATCAGTTTTCGTCGTGCTCCTTCAAAGTCTCTTGTGTGTGCAGCATAAAAGGTATCGATCATTATCATGGACTGCTGGTCATGTGTAGTCATCCACTGTTCAGCTTTCAGAGCGGAAATGTTTCCGCCGTCTTTCGCCATCAAATCCAAGCGATGATCTTTATGTCCTGCATTCAGCAAAAGGTATTGCAAGACCTTTGTACGGCGCTCAATCGCTTCTATGCCGAGAATGGGAACAGCTGCCTTTGTTGGCACCTTGGCACCAGGAGCAGAACGAGTTCTTGTCCTGGATTCTTCTAGCTCTGTGGACCAATTGGATCCCATGATAAAGATCTTTCCCGTGGGTGCACTTTTTATTTCTTTTGTTGCCCTTCCTCCGTTGTTGACGAAAGTCCTATATCCCATACAAGCTGCTCCTGTGACAGCTACGGCACCTAAGACCAAGAATCCCAACAACACCCGCTTCCACCAAACACTCAAACGACGTTGACACAAGTAGCGTCGCATGCTTTGTTCAAATTCATTGACAGCCCGTGCAAAGTCGTCACTGTTACTGCTATTGCTATTGCTACTACTGCTGTCGTCATTGTTCAAGGACTTGCTTCGTTTCATTTCAAGCAGCGGCTGCGGCTGCGCTTGTCCAGCAGGATGCAACCCTGGCAATGAATTTGTGCGGGGCAATCGGCCTTGTCGCAAGGCTTGCAAACCATTGTGAATTCGTTCAAGAGAATCTCGTCGAGGAGGCCTAATTCTCCTACTGCTGCTGCTGCTGCTGCTGTCATCCGCCAGAGGTTCGTCGCCCTCATAGGCATCACCATATTTGAAGGCCGAACTGCGGCTATAGTCATCCAACAATTCTTCTTCTTTGTGATTTCCAGTTTCGACATCCATGTAAGGATTGACGCTTTGATCGACTCGATGCAGTCTGGAACTGTGTGCCAGATATTCTCGCATCGAAGTGGTTGTCATTGCCGTTGAAGAAAGCAAGGTATCTATCTCATCCTGTCTGCTGCTGCTATTGCTATTGCTACTACTACTATTACTACTACTATTGTTTGGAGTAGTTGATGGAGTGTTGACTGTCGAGGTATCCTTTCTTTCCTTGATACATATTTTAGCCAATTCTGTTTGACGTCGAATGCTTTCTGCAGCGGCCGCCATCATGGTAATTGCAAAATAAATAAAAAATAGTAATTCTAAACGAAAAAATGCTCTGCTTGTTGACCGTTGACCGTATAAATGAAAATCGATTTCGTTTCTCCTCAACTACTACATGCAGTATACAGTATACTATTTTATTATTATTCCTCTGTCCATCACACAACGACGACCGACGACGTCAGTGGCAAAAAAACGTTTTAGGAACCTTTCTCGCCTTATGTTAGCTGGCCAAACTTTACTACGTACTGTAGCTTCACTTAATTCCTTGCTGACCACCGTCTACTACCAGGTAGTCTACTATTAAATTTATATAATAACAAGTTTCAAACAAGCGTAACAAAGGGGGGGAAGAAGGGGAAGTCATGATCACCGGTGATGATTAATCGTAGTTTTCCTGTGAGATTGAACAAGAAGTAATGTTGAAATTTTGCATCCCACCACCATAGATTCGCGGCGTTCTGTTTATTCATGAAAAACAACTCAAAACCCCGGGCATGCAATGACGGACAACAAAATAATCCTTCAGTAGAGTTGAGGATCTGAAAAGTGACCGTTGAGGATAATTTTTTATTTCTACTTGTCTGAAGACTAATATAAACTTATGCCAGCTTGTCTTGTAATAATCCTCAGCTTGCTTCAGCAAAAAAAGTCAACAATCTACTCGTCAATCATTGGAAGGCTCTAGGTCTAGTGCTAGGAATATTCAGGATGCACAACGAAAGTTAAGGAACCTACAGGGGGGCCTCCTATTACGTGACTCAATTTTGAAGCGGTAGTAGTCTACTAGTAGCTAGTGGGAAACAAAATAAATATTCGTGATTCGTCAGCCAAAAAGCTAGCCTCTCTTTTTGGGAAGAGTATGCCATCACGTGAATTTTTGAATGTTATGGTATGATTTTCTACGAAAACCGACGCACAAACAAGCACGCACGGTAGTGCGTCAGGCGTGTTTTGCTGCCAAGAAGCTCTCCACGATCCGACGTGTGTGTATGTACCGTAGTCTACCAGGTAGTCTAGTAGTAGTAGTAGTAGCTAGAAGTAGTAGACGACCCTACTAGACTACTACTAGTAGGGGAGGAGAGCAATGCCTCTCTGGCTTCGCGACCTCACAACGCAACCCACACACTACTCTCATAGCCCAAGTACTAAATACTGTAGCACTGTTAGTAAGTAGCACAACCGTGACAAAGAGTTTGATCTATCTGTTCAACTCTCTCTAGCTGTTGCCAACAACAACAAAAACAAAAAACAAGAATTCGTAAAGATGGCGGCTCCGGTACCCCTCTTGTGCCAAGAAGCTTTAAATGTAAGTTAATAGTATAACCTCTTGTGTTAGCGTCCTGCTGCTCATGGATTTGGTGCGGGAAAGAGCAAGAGGCATTGGATCTCCTACGAGTGACGATCTGCGTAGAATTCTACGTAAGATCCAGTACTGCGTAACGGATGGATTGGATTTTATTTTGGAAACTTCACACGATACCCAAGACTTGGCAGTGCGACACCAACCATGGTTGATACTATCTGCACTGTATCCATTTCTGGTGAAAACGAGCTGCAATGGTTGAGATCAGAGTGGCTAGCTGGCTGGCCAACACGAAAGGAAGAGCTTATCTACGTGTCAGGGAGAAAATGACGAAAGTGCCAACCCGCCAAGTCCCGATAAATCTTGCCGTGGTATACAAAAAAGGATTAGCTGCAATATCCAAGCCGAGAAACCATTGAAAAATACTATTACTGCCCCTACCACCGCCAACATGTTCAACCAAGCAGCTTCCACCATTCAGGCCGATGGAGGATAACATCCATCAAGCGCCAATGACCCGCATTTCGCTGGTTGGGTAGCTGAAATACATCAGTACTAGAGGCCTCAAAAATGTGTTTTGAAATGACTTTATGCACCATCTCACCTATTGCTTGTTATCTGTTGCATCTGTAAAAATTACCAACCATTATGATGCTATTATTAATGCTTATTATTTGTTCTCAGCTTCAAGCACTCGCCGTGCCCGAGGCTTCCATCAAACATGGTCTCACTACCATGGAATCCGACAGGTGGATCGTCTGCGTCGAACCCACACAAGTGGCCATGATAGATTTGCACAATGGTGCAACTGTCACTCGTCGTCCCATTCAGGCCGAAGCTGCCATTATGAATCCATCAAAAAACATTCTGGCTCTGCGGTCCGCAACGACACTTCAAATTTTCGATCTGGATGCCAAGGCCAAGATCAAGTCACACAATATGCCGGAGCCTCTGGTTTTCTGGAAGTGGACATCCCCTATCAACCTGGCACTCGTTACAGGCACGGCTGTTTACCACTGGAATCTTGATCCTCAATCTCCACCGACCAAGATTTTTGATCGTCACGCCACCCTCGGTGCCAACACCCAGATTATCAACTACCGCGTCTCTCCCGATGATAAGTGGTGCCTGCTCGGAGGGATCTCTGCCGGGGCAGGTGGAGCTGTCAATGGTAACATGCAATTGTACAACATTGATAAGAAACTGTCGCAACCGTTGCAAGGTCACGCGGCCGCGTTTGCTACCCTCAAGCTTCCAGGACGCGACGATCCTGCCCACTGTATCGTTTTTCACGAAAAGAGGGCAGACAATCCAGCCGAGCCACCCAAGTTGTACATTCGCGAGGTGGGACGCGATCCTGCCAAGGGCGCTGCATTTGGTATTCAGCCTGCCATTATTCCCATTCCCGCCGATGCTGCTGCCGATTTTCCCGTGAGTATGGCCATTGACCAAAAGAGCGAAATTGCCTACTTGCTGACCAAGATGGGATACTGCTACATGTTCGACTGTCACAGTGGAAAGACGATCTACCGTGCCAAGTTTACCGCGGATACTGTCTTTGTCACTTGTCCTCAAGAATCGACAGGATCCATTTTCGGAATTACTGTTCGCAAGGGAGCCGTCTATCAACTCGGCTTGAATAGACAAGCCTTGGTGCCCTATATCATGTCCACTCTCCGTGACAATGACTTGGCCCTCAAGCTGGCTGGACGTTTGAATTTGCCTGGAGCCGAGAGTCTCATGACTGCCGAGTTTGAACGTCTCATGGCATCCGGTCAGGTAGCCGAAGCCGCCAAGATTGTGGCTGCCAGTGGAAATGTTTTGCGAACTCCTGCTACGATTGCACGCTTTCAGCAAATTCCCGCCGAACCCGGTCAGGTCCCTCCCCTTTTGCAGTACTTTTCGACTTTGTTGGAATCTGGACGCCTCAACCAACAGGAAAGTATCGAGGTTGCCAAGCCTGTCTTGCAACAGCGCCGTCTGCCCCTCATGGAGAAATGGTTGAAAGATGACAAGCTTGAATGCTCCGAGCAGTTGGGAGATCTTATCATGCCGCACGATGCTGGAATGGCGCTCAGTGTTTACTTGCGCGCTGAATGCCACGCCAAGGCCATTCAATGCTTTGCCACTCGCGGAGAGTACGAAAAGATTGTTCCGTATGCCAACAGCGTTGGATTTAAAATGGACTACTCGCAGATGTTGAACCAACTTCTTTTCAGCAACCCCCAAGGAGCACTGGAATTGGCCAAAGGACTTGTGAATGCCGATGGTGGTCCACTGATCGACATCCAAGCCACCGCTGAAGCTTTCTTGAGCAGTAATCGTGTCCAAGAAACAACCGCCTTTTTGCTGGAAGCCCTGAAAGACAACAAGCAGGAACATGCTTACTTGCAGACCAAGCTTTTGGAAATTAACTTGATTGGAGGCGCTCCTCAAGTAGCTGATGCCATTATGCAACAGGGTATCTTGACGCACTACGATCGTCCTCACGTTGCCAAGCTTTGCGAGAAGGCCGGTATGTGGCAACGAGCTGCCGAGCACTACACTGAGATTGCCGACATTAAGCGTGTCTTCAAGAACAGCCACCAGATGAACTCTGAGTTTGTTGTTAGCTTCTTCGGCAAGCTCAACCGTGACCAGAGTATCTCTCTTCTGAAGGACATGATGTCGCGAGGACAACAGAACATGCAAGTTTGTGTCGAAGTTGCCAAGAAGTACCACGAGGAGCTTGGCTCCGAACAACTCGTCGAGGTCTTCGAAAACAACCGTGCCACTGAAGGTCTTTACTACTACCTTGGGGCCATTGTCAACATTTCGGAGGATCCTTTCGTTCACTTCAAGTACATCCAAGCGTCTTGTATGCTCGGACAATTCAAGGAGGCCGAGCGTGTCTGCCGTGACTCTAACATTTATGTCCCTGAGGAGGTCAAGGAATACTTGAAGGGCGCCAAGCTTCCCGATCCTCGTCCATTGATTCACGTTTGCGACAGATTCGACTTTGTGGACGAGCTGACGGAGTACCTGTACACCAACAGTTTGCTTCAGTACATTGAGGTTTACGTCACCAAGGTTTCTCCGCCCAAGACACCCATGGTTGTTGGCAAGCTATTTGATCTTGGTGCTAATGAAGATTTTATCAAGCGCATCTTAATGGCCGTTGGAACTGCATGCCCTGTCGATGAATTGGTCGAGATTGCCGAAACACGTAATCGTCTCCGCCTTCTTCAGCCCTGGCTTGAAGCTCGCGTTGCCACTGGATCCACCGAACCTGCTACGCACAATGCCATTGGAAAGATTTACATCACGTTGAACCGTGATCCCAAGTCGTTCTTGACGAACAACATGTTTTACGACCCAAAAGTTTTGGGACCATATTGCGAAGCCCTGGATCCTCAACTGGCCTTCATTGCCTACAAGAAGGGCGCTGGCGAGTGCGACGACCAACTTATCCAAGTTGGACATACGCATGGACTCTACCGCGACCTTGCCCAGTACTTGGTGGAACGCCAAGATTTAGAATTATGGGCCAAGGTTTTGACCAAGGGAGAAGATAGCGACGAAAAGAATGAAACTCAACGTCGCTCTCTCATCGACCAGGTCGTTGAGTGGGCCTTGCCTGAGAGCACGAATGCCGACGAAGTGTCCTGCACTGTAAAGGCTTTCATGGCTGCAGATCTTCCAGGAGAGCTCATCAGTCTTCTCGAGCGTATTATTTTGCAGGGATCGGACTTTTCGGACAATAAGAATTTGCAAAATCTACTCATTCTCACTGCCATCCGTGCCGATGCCACTCGTGTTGCCGGATACATCGACCAGCTCGACAACTTTGACGCCAAGGATATTGCTCTGATTTGTGTCTCTGAGAGTCACATGTTGTACGAGGAAGGTTTCAACATTTATGTCAAGTTTTCTCGACCTGAGCGCACACCCGACAAAGAAGAACAGGTGGAGATGCAAGTCCTTGCCATTGGGGTCCTTGTTGATTACATGAAGGATTTGGATCGTGCGAAGGCTTACGCTACTCAGTGCGACGAGAAGCCTGTTTGGTCCAAGCTTGGTAAGGCTCAACTCGAAGAGAAGTTCCCTGCTGATGCCATCGAGAGTTTCATTGCCGCGGAAGATCCCAGCGAATACGTTCTTGTGTGCAGTGAAGCCAACGAGGCTGAGATCTGGACCGATCTCATCCCGTACCTCAAGATGGCCCGCAAATCCATGCAAGAGAACCTTGTTGATACTGAGTTGATTTACGCTTATGCCAAGATCAACAATCTTTCTGAAATGGAAGTTTTTGTCAACGGACCCAACGTTGCCAACATTCAAACCATTGGAGACAGATGTTTCTCGGAAGGGCTTTATCAAGCTGCCAAGATCTTGTTCATTAGCATCAACAACAATTCGAAGCTGGCTTTATGTCATATCAACTTGGAAGAATACCGCGAAGCTGTTGCTGCCGCGACCAAGGCCAACAATGTCTCCACTTGGAAGGCTGTGTGTTTCGCCTGTTTGCGTGCCGACGAATTCCGCTTGGCTGCCACTTGTGGTCTCCAAGTCATCAAATATCCTGACCATGTTGACGAAGTGGTCAACTACTATTCTGATCTTGGACACTTCGATCACCTTGTCTCGCTCTTTGAGCAAGGCTTGGGTTTGGACGATGCTCACGTCGGAATCTTTACCGAGTTGGGTATCTTGTACACCAAGCACGTTCCCGAAAAGGTCATGGAGCATTGCAAGGTATTTTTCAACAAACTCAATGTGTCGAAAGTTGTTCGAGCATGCGAACGTGCTCGTCTCTTTTCTCCTGCTGTATACTTATACATGCACGATAAGCAACACGATAATGCCGTCAAGATTATGATCGAGCGAGCGACTGCCTGGGAGAATGACTTGTTTCTTGATGCCGTTACCAAGGTCCGCAACGCTGAACTCATGTACAAGGCTGTCAATTACTACCTTACCACGCATCCCATGTTGTTTACTCGATTGATGGAAGTTATGGATGACAATATTGACCATGCGCGTGTTGTCAGTCAGCTTCGACGAACTGGAGACTGGGCCCTACAATTGGGACAGCAATACTTGAAGGCGGTCCAAAAGAACAACCTCAGCTCTGTCAACGAGGCTCTCAACGAGGTATGCTTGTGTTCTGCGTTGAATACTCAAGCATTTTTTAATTTCGTGCTCTCACCTTTATGCTTCTATTTTTATCAGCTTTATGTCGAGGAGGAAGACTACGAGTCTCTCAATAAGTCTGTTGATAGTTACCAGAATTTTAACATGATTGCGCTTGCCTCCAAGCTTGCCACTCACGAGTTGTTAGAGTTCCGTCGTATCTCTGCTTATGTTTACCGCAACAACAAGAAGTGGAACCAGTCGATTGAACTTTCCAAGAACGACCGTATGTGGAAGGACTGTATCGATACCGCCAACGAATCTCAAGATGCCGAGATTATCGAGGGTTTGCTTCGGTTCTTTTGCGATTCCTCCGAGAAAGAGTGCTTTGCCGCCTGTTTGTATACTTGCTTCTCTCACATCAGCCCCGATCTTGCGTTGGAGCTTGGATGGGTCAACGGCTATCACAACTTTGTCATGCCATTCCTCATTCAAACATTCCGAAGAACTCATGTTCGTCTTAAGGCCTTGGAAGAACGTACTGCTCCTCCCAAGGAAGACGAGAATATGCAAGACACTGTTGCGGGAACCTATGGAAACTTGGGTGGATTTGGAGGAACGTTGATGATTGGAAATGGAGATCCGATGAGCATGGGAATTCCGGGTGGAATCCCAATGCCCGGAACTCCCGGCGGAGGCCAAGGCAACATTGATATGAGTGGCTTTGGTAATCCCCAGATGAATGGTGGAATGAATCCTGGCATGATGGGCATGAACATGGGAATGCAACCGCAGATGTAAATCTCTCGTCGCAGGAGTTGAGATTGCATTTGCAAGGTTTTGCCAGTTGCCAAGAGATACACACGCAAGGAATATTTGCTTTCAGAATATAATACGATTATTTGTTTGTGAACCCTATTCAGTACTTGTTTTGATCGGTAACACCCATGTCGTATTGTTAGCTCGGGAGCATGGATGGACGAGGGTACCAAAACGCCACGGCAAAACTCTTTCCTGTCGACTCGAGTTTTGTCCATGACGTGGAACAGTTCAGATGATACAATCACGAGAAGGCTCCAAATCGGAACATAGAAGTACGAGTCTCGCGCAAAGGAACCACCGCCATCACCAGCACCAAGTACAACAAGTGAAAGTTGAAATGCACTCAGTACTCAGTGGTTGCATTGAATCGAATGCCAACGGCTGTTGCGTCGGCTGCCTCTATTAAAGAATCGTATAGTAGTAGTCTAGTGAGCTATGTGCAACAGAGAATAAGAAGGCTGGTAAGGCGAGACTGCAGCCAATGCTGAAGATTTGAATATTGTAACAAGTACCACTGCACCTGTTTGTTCTAGTAGACTACTTCACTGCTTCAAGTTGGTGGAAACAACATCTGCTGTCTTTCCCTTGCTGGTTGTTGCCGTTGTTGCAGTACTGGTAGGTTTTTAAACTACGGTATTATTTTTAATTCAAATTTAGGCCTGAAGTGTTTACTGGTACTTTAATGAAAGAGTTGCCGCGACCCTCTGGTTTTAGTCATGCATACGCGGTCATAGTACAGTAGTACAAAATAATTTATTTCCGAGAGTCTCCAGGATCGAAGAAGAATGGCAGAATTCAGTTTCTTTTGTGAACCAACTCTTTCATTGTTCTCGATACCAGCCACTCCTATTAAGAAATACTACTACCATAGTACTACCATTACCTACTACTCGTAGTAGGTCTACTGTAATAATCCCTTTGTGCTTTACCATGGTTCGGTAAAGCACCACAACAATTTCCCCACTTCAGCATCAACATTGAGATAGCTTCGATCCATTATCTATTAGGTACAACTCTAGTTGATTGCCGACATGCAAAGTGCATAAAATTAGACAAGAGAGCATTTTATAGTATAAAATACGAGCTATAGACGCGAAGCAAGCAAATCCACAAGATCTAATAATTAATAATAAACAATAGTCGGATGCACAACAGTCTGCTTGCAATAATAAGATTGCGTCTCTTTATCTACCATACACAATCATATGAAGAACCTCCGAGATTACCTGTCCAACGGCCCACGCAGGTATGTACTCCTGCTCCTCTTGGTCCTGTCCTGGACCTTTTGGATTACTGCGGTCTTTAGCTGTCGGTTCATGAAATTCCGACCGGACTATGAGCACGTGTTCGAAAGTGAATATGGATTATTCTCCGAAGGATCCTACACCGATGATACAAATGACTTTTACGGATGTCAAGCCATTCATCCGGACGAGCTCGATGACATGGGCATTTTCTTTAAAGCTGCTCGCTCTTGTGGTGCACTGGGATTTGCACTGCACTCTCTGGCTCTCATTAATATACTATGCGTGGAACTATTTGTTCGCCAAAAGGCCAGAGCCAGAATGTTGTGGTCACTGGGAGGTATTCTCATTACTGTATCCTTCGTCTGTTCCATCTTGATCTTTCTAGCGTTTGGTATGGACGCATGCAGTGGAAACCTTCCCGAAACTGGCTGCAAACCGGCAGCAGGTAGCCGGGTTGCCATGGTAAATGTCCTGCTCTTGTTTCTCTCTCGTATCTTGGCATTGCTCATGATGGCCCCTCGACGACCGTTATTCTACGTCAGATTCTGGGATGAGTTTGATGACGAGCAGCACGGAAACGGTAGTGGCGCAGCACGCAGTTCTGATGCCGTTGCAACAGTTGCTGTCGAAGCAACAGAATCACCAGCCTCTTCTATACACTTGGTTGTAGACGACGACAATGACCATCGCACCTCAGATGACAGTGGCCGGCAATTGAAAAACGAAGAGGAAAAACATGCGTGGACGCATGAAGCGACGAAGTCGATCACATCATCACTCAAACTTTGACATTGAGTACGGTTGCACAATAACTAATTACGACCCTCTGCAGAAGTAAATAATAATAAAATCCGTTTGCCGCATGCCTGTCGTCTCTTGGCTGGATTATTTCGCAGTCTTCTACGACTCTGGGTTTATTAGCTAACTCGGAATTTTGCTCGTCTTTTTGTTTCAGCGTCGCGGTGTTTTTTTCCTTTTGACCCTACTGTGCACACACTGCTGCTATCCTACATGTGTGCACAGCATCAGAGTACCTCTCGAGAAGCTTCAAACAAGCAACCCACAATCCACATCTCCGCATGGCTTGGGCGGGATCAGAGCGAGAGAGCGAGATTAAAAAACACCAGCTATTTGCGTGAATAGGCTCAACGACAGCAATAATTTTCGCGTTGTAGCCTGGCAAGAGCACCACGAGGGATTGGCCATAAAATTCTACAAACGTAATGATCCCATGTCGGGTAGGGGGAAGGAGACGAGGGGAATTGGTGCTCACAAGTTCTCTCTGCCTGGAGCTGCTTCACTAGCACTAGTAGCTAGCTAGTAGTAGCAACCGTAGCTAGTAGCAGTACGAAACTCACTCCTTAGCTACTTGGGGCAAGCATCTCTCTCGGTACACAAAGTCTTAAAGTCTGGTACCACAAGCAAATTCCCCGAATCCAGAACCTGCTCGGTCAACGTCGTGGGCGCTGCCACCACCTACCACTATTTTAATCACGATAGTCTACCATCTTCCTACTAGCTAGTAGTAGTAGTACGCGGTACGGAGTAGTAGTGGTCTACCAGGTAGCACTGCTCTAGAGACTACTGATGAGAATAATGGTGAAAGGGCCATACCGCGAAACGGCATACGAGAGAAAAAAAACGTGATTGCATTCTTGCTTAGTAACGTTGATACGTACCACTCGTACAACTAGACTACCTGGTAGTAGAGTATGGTACTACCGGTAGTCTACTAGTAGTATTATAAGGAACGTACGATGACAGGTTTACCGTTTGATGGGAAAGTGCAACAGGTTTCAAGCTAAAAAAGTTTATCATACGCACGTAAAGACTCTAGTAGATACCACAACACCAATGAAAAAGATATCACATGAATATTAATCAGGGGAAACAGAAGGGCAGACAGGCAGGCAGTTAAAGGCAGAGAGGCGCACACGCCACACACGCCACACACAAAAGACACGAGGTTTGACACGAGAATACCAATATTCCTTCTGCTTCCGGCGTGTTATTCAGAAAGAGTACTGTACAGTACTAGTCTACTCTAGCTACTGAATAATAGACAGTAGTAGTATCCAAAGTTTGACTACACAACTAACCATTACGCACGCGTCTGCCTGCAAGCACATCAAATCATGATGTACTACTAGTACTAGCTAGTAGTCTAGTAGTAGTCTAAGTACGGTAGAAAAGTACGACGACCTTCAAGGCGAACAACTAGACTGCCAGTGCCAGTACCAAAAAGACTACCACTCGTACCACTCTAGCTATAGGAACTAGACTACTACTAGACTACTGGTACCCAACAACATCATCATCCCATCACCACACACACAGAAACAACATAATAATAATAATATTATTATTTACTGTAATTTCTCTCAAGAAATTTGCTACTGAGTAAAAAAGATTACTGTTGTAATATCAAGTAAGGGAGGGTATCAGGTATCAGGTTGATCGTTATTCTTTCTATAAATAAATAGTATTGGAGTGTACTCTACAAGATCATGGCGTCGGTATCCTCTACTCCATTGAGTTGTCATCGCCCCCAAAGAACAACAACAACAAGAAGAAGAAGAACAGCAACAACAGCAATACGATGGCAATCTTCTTCTTGTCGTGTTATTTTTCTCGCGACGGTAGCAGCAGTAACAACAACTGCCTTTCTAACCATTATTTCTTCAACGGTCCATGTTGGTGCCTTGCAACCTCAACGTTTACCCATTGCTAATCCTACCACCAGCAGCAGCAGTAGCACTACCACCAGCAGCAGTAGTAGTAGCAGCAGCAGCAAGACATCAACAGCTCTTGAATACGTTCTGTCTTCTGACAGTACTTCTGATTCTATGACTACCACCAGTAGTAGTAGCAGCGGCAGCAGCAGCAGCAGTAGCAGCAGCAGCAGGAGGAGGACCAGTAATAGTAATGAAAATGCAACGAAGTTAAACCAGATATTAGAGCTACAATTGGTCATGGAAAAGAAACGGCCCT
>Ga0100394_1001178_pt1 | contig 21754 bp, 20 predicted proteins | sample CryGeymeta201518_FD_81549 | JGI IMG/M metagenome (GOLD analysis project Ga0100394, IMG submission 81549) | Groundwater microbial communities from Crystal Geyser aquifers in Utah, USA - Crystal Geyser metaG 2015-18 | ecosystem: Environmental > Aquatic > Deep subsurface > Groundwater | place: USA... | reverse complement strand
CGGATCGCACAACAGGGCTTGTTGTTCTGGGGTTAATGCTGAAATTTTACCGCCATAACTGGCAAAGTTGCGCTTGCTGCCACCGGGAATGCAACCCAGTGCGATATAATCGCCAACACTAGGCAATACCGGCACCGTATGAGTGTCCAGTAAGGCGCTTAGGCCACTGCCCTCGCACATTTCGACTAAATGGCCAAGTAAACCAAAACCGGTGACATCGGTCATCGCTGATATCCCCTCGAGCTTAGCGATGTCGGCACCAATCTGGTTTAACTGCACCATGCTATCGCGCGCCAGCATGTTGTGTTCAGGTTTTAACTTTTTTTGCTTTAGAGCTGTAGTTAAAATGCCCACACCCAGGGGTTTGGTTAAATACAGTCTATCACCTGCTTTAGCGGTATCGTTGCGGGTTAAATGTTGCTTGGCAACCCGCCCGGTGACCGCCAGGCCAAAAATGGGTTCTGGCGCATCGATACTATGGCCACCCGCCAGCATAATGTTAGCGTCTTTACAGGTTTGACGCGCCCCTTCAAGCACTTGCTGTGCTAGCTCAGCCGGCAATTTATTCACCGGCCAACCCAGAATAGCAATCGCCATAATCGGCGTGCCACCCATGGCATAAATATCGCTAATCGCATTCGTCGCGGCAATGCGACCAAAATCGAACGCATCATCAACAATAGGCATAAAGAAGTCGGTTGTGCTTAATACGGCGGTACCGTCTCCCCAATCGTAGGCGGCTGCGTCATCTTTACTGCTATTACCAACCAGCAAATTAGCATCTGAGAAGCTAATATTACTTTGTAGAATTTTATCTAATACTTGAGGCGAAATTTTACAGCCACAACCGGCGCCGTGGCTGTATTCTGTTAACTTAATGCTGGAGAAGTCACGCATAATAAGGCTTTGCTAATGCACAATAGCGTTAACATAACCAAAGCCATACCTAAGCACAAGGGCCTGGCTTAAATACCCAGCGTGAAGTTAACCTCATTTCACGCTGGCAACTAACACAGGTCCCCAGAACCTTATCGCTACATTCGCACTTTTACTTACGTTATGCTTAAGGCGTTATTTTATAAATAACATTAACGGTTTTGTGTAACGTAATATGCCGCGGTAGCACCAAACTTGGCCCAGCGTCTGCCATTTCAACGCTTTTACGCAACATGCCGTAACTTACGGCACCGCCGCCGAAACCAAAATCGCCAGCCAGCTGGCCAAAGCCGGTACCTTCTGTGATAGCAAATACAGTTGATAGTTTTACCCCCTGCGCACCCGCCAAGTGATTTGCCCGTTGCCTTGCATCGGCTCCGGCCTGCTCACTCAGTTTACGTTCAACTTGCTCCCGTTGGCTGCTATCAAAGCTGCCCTGGATCGAGAACACTTGCGGCTGCTTAAACAGGTAATCCATGATAGCAACATAATGGGTTAACTGGTTTAACGTTACGCTGATGGGCTGGCTGGCCTCATAACCTGTAATCGTTCTATCCTGATAATCTTTATACATGGCCTCTTTGTTAATTTGTGCCGCATCAACATCGGTGTCTGTAACGCCGTGTTTGGCAAGAAATTGCATCAAATCATGCCCTTGTTTATACACCGCATCGGTGGCGGCATCTGCTTTTGCTGCCGTTTGACGAATCACAAACTGGATTTTTGCCTTATCCGGCGCAACCTCTAACCGGGCTTCACCGGTGACATTTATAAAAGGAAAATCAGGTAACGGGCTGGCACTAACATTGGCGGTAAAGCCTAACGTAGCAGCAGCGATGATCAATGCACGTTTCATAAATACCTCTTCAAACTAGCTGGGATGATGGAAACCTTAGTAGCGTATTACAGCAAAAGTAACGCCATTAAGTTGTCATTATTTGTAGCCTTGTGTTTGCGACAACTTTGCCTTTACACTGCGGCATCTGTTCGTTTTAAGGAAAAACGCATGTCTTTAAAATTATTGTCTCTTGCCTTTGGCTTACTTAGCAGCTCTGTGATGGCAACCACCGATACCTATACTTATGCCAACTACGACGACGTAGTCGTAAAACACCTGCATCTGGATTTAGCCGTTAACTTTGAGCAAAAAGCCCTTAGTGGCTTTGCCGATCTGCAATTAACGTGGTTGAATAACAACAGCAACACCATTGACTTAGACACACGCGATTTAGTCATTGACCGCATTTATGCTAAACGCGCCGATGGCAGCTGGCAAAAAGTACCGTTTAATTTGGCAAAACGCGATGAGGTTTTGGGCAGTAAACTCAGTGTTACGCCCTCGTTTCGTGCAGAAACCTTGCGTATTTACTACCGCTCTACCGATAAAGCCTCTGGCCTGCAATGGTTAACGCCAACGCAAACCGCAGGCAAACAGCTGCCCTTTATGTTTAGCCAGAATCAGGCTATTCATGCCCGTAGCTGGATCCCTATTCAGGATACGCCCGCCGTGCGTATGACCTACGACGCCCGTATTACCACACCCGACAACATTTTAGCGGTAATGAGTGCTAACAATGAGCCGAATACCGCGCGTGACGGCGATTACCACTTTTCGATGCCGCAGGCTATTCCACCCTACCTTATTGCGATTGCCGCCGGTGATTTGCACTTTAAGGCCATGAGTGATCAAACCGGCGTCTACTCTGAGCCTTATATTCTGGATGCGGCCACCAAAGAGTTCGCCAGCACCCAACAAATGATAGATGCCAATGAACCCATTTACGGCGATTACCGTTGGGGCCGCTATGACTTGCTCATTTTGCCACCTAGCTTCCCATTTGGTGGCATGGAAAACCCGCGCTTGTCGTTTATCACCCCAACGGTTGTCGCAGGTGACAGCAGCCTGGTTAATCTTATAGCACACGAACTGGCACACTCATGGTCTGGTAATCTGGTCACTAATGCCAGTTGGCGCGATCTGTGGTTAAACGAAGGTTTTACCTCCTATGTTGAAAACCGCATTATGGAACAAGTGTTTGGCACAGACCGCGCCGTAATGGAGCAAGCGCTGTCGGTACAGGATTTAAAAGCTGAACTGGCAGAACTGCCTGCCGACGACAGCATATTGCATATCGATTTAATAGGCCGCGATCCGGATGATGCTTTTAGCGGCGTACCTTACGTTAAAGGACAACTGTTCTTAATGTTTTTAGAGCAGAAATTTGGTCGTGAACGGTTTGACAGCTTTGTTAAAAACTACTTTGATCAGTTTGCTTTCCAAAGCATCACCACCGATACCTTTATCAAATACCTGCAACAACATTTATTGCAAAAATACCCTGGTATTGTAAGCGACGCCGAAGTACAGCAATGGATATTCGAGCCAGGCTTACCCGCCTCCACACCGGCGCCGGTATCTGGCGCCTTTGATAACGTCTCCGCGCACATCACTAGCTGGCTAAACAACAGTAGCAGTTTGGCACAACTGCCTACCAAAGCGTGGACATTGCATGAGTGGTTATATTTTATCAATAACCTGCCGGTAGATATGCCATTAGAGCGTATGTCACAACTGGATGCTGCCTTTGATTTAACCCATTCAACCAATGCAGAAATTGCGCATGCCTGGTATCTGTTAGCTCTGCGTACGGGGTATCAGGAAATCACCCCGGCATTGGAGCAATATTTAATCAATATCGGTCGTCGTAAGCTTATTGTGCCGTTATATAAGCAACTGGCAGAGACTGCCCAAGGTATGGCTTTTGCCCGTGCCGTGTACGCCAAAGCGCGGCCTGGGTATCACCCTCTGGCGCAGGGTACGGTAGATGAGCTGTTAAAGTAGTTTAATCAAGCCCTTATTTATAGCGCACTGATCTAAAGCCCACAGACCGCGTATTTGCTGGAAGTGGGCTTTTTTATGAGTAAACAATGCAAAAACTGTTTTATGACGGCAGCTGTGCGCTATGCCAGCGTGAAATAAACTGGTTGGGGCCAAAATTGACACCCCATCTTGAGCTGGTGGATATTAGCACTGAGAGCTTCAGCGGCTTTGCCGGCGTTAGCAAAGCCGCCATGATGCAGCAAATTCATTTGTGGCAGCATGATCATTTTTTAATTGGCATTGACGCGACACTGCACTATTGGCAGCTGGCTGGCCATAGCTGGATGGTAAAGCTGCTACGCTTACCACCTTGTTATTGGCTGGCAAAAAAAGCCTATGCTTACTGGGCAACAAAACGCAGTAATTGCGCAAACGGCGATTGCACACTGTAACCATGCGACGGCGAACCTTAACCAAACAAAGCGCTGCAACCGATGCGCAAATCTTACGCCTGCATAGTGCCATGGCCGATAAGTTACTGGCAGAGCCCCAGCGACTGGGGCAAATATTAAACACGCTTGAACAACGTTATCAGGCCGGTTTACTGCGACATAGTGGCTACATTCACTGGTTTAGTATTTTGGATTGTATTGATCAGCCGGAGTTGTTTAAAGCAGCACTGCTGGATAGCGGCGAACGGATGAATAAACTGCGCCGGCGCACAGTGCTGGTTGGCATTTTAACCGAAGATGAGCGTCAGGCTATTTTAATGGAGAACGTATAATGTCACGCCTATCCGTATTGGGTTATGCCGGTTTAATTCCTTTTATTACCCTGCCGCTATTGTACCTGTACCCTTTTTACTTGAGTGCAGACCAGACACTTGAGCTCTATAGCTTTTACAGCGCACTGATATTAGGTTTTATGGCCGGTGTATTGTGGCCGGTGCTACACAGCAACGCTGTAAAACCGTTAAAAAACCAACGCTTGGCACTGGTAGCAGTAACCTTTCCGGTACTTAGTATCTTTACACTGCTACTTGCCAGCGAATACTTTTTGCCGGCCCAGGCTTGCTTGTTTGTGTTATTGCGTCTGGCAGAATACCGCAGTGGAATAAACCGGCAATACCAAACCCAATACCGCGCCCTGCGTAACCATCTGACAGTAGTGGTTTGTATCAGTCATCTGCTGCTGTATTACCTGCTAACAGCAGCAGGCTAACCCGACATGCTGCGACAATATGTCACACCCGCATAACAGCTTGAATTTATTACACTAGCAGCCGCACATTTTTTGTTAAGGACTGCTATACGTTTTACGAGCCCCACGCCATACAAAGCCACCAATGCCCTGCATGGCGCTACTCCGCCATTAGTCTGTTACTGTTAATTTCTTGCAGTGCGCTGGCTCAAGCTAGCAACACTGAACTGGAAGTGATTGAAATTAAAGGTATAAACTGGCAAACCAACCAGAGCAATAGTGAGCAGTTATTGCGCACCAAAGGCGTTGATTTCTCTGCCGCAGGTGGAGTTTCAGCCTTGCCGCTGTTAAACGGCATGATGGGCAACCGCATTAAAGTATTAATTGACGGCAGCGATATCGGCGCGGCCTGCGCCAACGAGATGAACCCGCCGCTATCGTATATTTCTGCCAATCAGATAAATGCTGTCACAGTGGTAGCCGGTATTTCCCCGGTGAGTATGGCTGGCGATAATATCGCCGGAGTTATTAGCGTCAGCAGCATTAACCCTACTTTTACAGACAGTGCCAGCCTATCTCACCAACAAAGTTACCTTGGCAGCCGTTATCAGAGTAATGGCGACGCAGTTAATATTACTGGCGGCACGGAGTTTTCTAGCAAACAATTCAGCCTGAAATATGACGGTGCCTATAGCGATGCCAACAGTTATCGCGATGGCAACGACGATAAGGTGCCAGACACCTTGTACCGCGCGCAAAACCATCAGTTGGTTGGCGCCTGGCAGGATGGCAAAGAGCAGTTGGCGGTAAAACTTAGCCATCAGTACATTCCGTTTCAAGGCTTTGCCAATCAGTATATGGACATGACAGAAAACCAGAGCTTTGGTGCTACGCTGCAATACAAGCGTCCTCTGGCTGATGGAGACTTACTGGCGCGGGTAAACTGGCAAGGCATTAAGCACGAAATGGGCTTTTTTACCGCAGAAAAGCCCGGCACCATGCCGATGCTGACCGACAGTGACGATTACAGTTATCAGTTGCACTGGCAAACTATGCTATCAAGCGCAAGTTCGCTAAAAGTCGGCCACGAGTTTTATCAGTTCCGTTTAAACGATATCTGGCCGGCAGTACCAGGCTCGATGATGATGGGCCCGAACGATTACATTAATATTAATGATGGTAAACGCCAACGACTGGCGGTTTTTGCCGAACTTAACCAGCAATTGACGGCAAAATTATTACTTAACTATGGCGCGCGACTGGAGCAGGTTAGCACCAATACAGGTACCGTGCAGGCCTACAGCAATATGATGATGGGCATGATGGCCGCCGATGCATTAGCCGCGCAGGCGTTTAACCAGCAAGACCGCAAGCAGCGCGATACGCTGGCAGATCTGACTTTTTTGGCTGGTTATCAGTTGGATGATGTGCAGCAACTGCAGTTTGGGCTGGCACAAAAAAACCGTGCGCCTAACCTGTATGAACGTTACAGCTGGGGTCAGGGCCAAATGGCCATCAGCATGATTGGCTGGTTTGGTGACGGCAACGGCTATATCGGCGATATTAACCTGAAGCCCGAAACGGCCCGCACAATAAGTGTCGCTTATCTGTACAGCAGTGACAATGCGATACTGCAACTGCGGCCATTTTACACCAAGGTAGCGGATTTTATCGACGTGAACATCGCTGGTAGCTTTAATACCGGCGACAACCTGCGCCACCGGCTGCAGTTTGTTAATTTAGATGCCACCTTGTATGGTATTGAAGCCAGCGGCCAATGGGCTTTGGGCGGCAATACTTACTTTGGTCAATGGCAATTGCAGGCAGATGTCAGGCTAAACCGCGGTAAGCGCGACAGTTCCGATGAGCCACTTTATCAGCAGCGACCACTAAATAGCACGCTTAGCCTGCAGCATCAGCTGGGTAAGATGCAAACAAAGCTAACATGGCAATGGCAGGATGGCAAAAACCGGCTAGATAGCCGCCGGCTGGAAAACCCCACAGCCAGTTACGCCTTGTTGGATTTTAACAGCCAGTGGCAACATAAGCAGCTAACCCTAAGTTTTGGTATCAGCAACCTGCTGGATAAAGACTATGAGCTACCTCTGGGCGGCGTAAATATCGCTGAATATCGCCAGGACAACAGCAACGGCTTCAGCCAGCTAAAAGGCGCGGGCCGTTCGGTAAGTGCTGGTATCCGTTATAGTTTTTAGGAAAATAAGAGCGCGTAACTATTACTACACCTAGGCGGCACCTTCAGCCGTGCGCGGTATTCTGTCGGGAAGTTGGGGCTATTCAGTAAGCGGCAACCATCAGGCAGTTACAACGTAGCGGCACCGCCTACTACCAGCAAGCGCCCCACTTTGTCCACAGTTGCCGCGTTAAATACTGAGTTAAAAAATGGACATAACAAACGCCAGCACAATACGCCTTCGCCGCTTGGCAAACGCGGTATTAAAACGGCGCCGGATACTGGCGTAAAAACAGCGCCATGTCAGCCATTTGCTCAGGTGTTAACGCTACAGAAAATGCGGCAATATTCTGCTGCAGCTGCGCCATGCTGGTGGCGCCAATAATGGTAGATGTCACACCATCAACCTGATTAACCCAACTTAGTGCTAACGCTGCCGGGCTAAGGTTATGGCTATTTGCTAACTCAACAAAAGCGGCTATCGCTTTATTCGATTCAGGAGTGTCACGAAATAAACCGTTACGTTGCAGCATACTCCAGCGCGAGCCTTGCGGCCTGGCGCCACCTAAGTACTTACCACTGAGTGCGCCACCGGCTAAAGGCGACCATGGTAAATAGGCGATGTCTTCATGGACACATTGCTCAATAAGATAAGGCCAATCTTTAGTGTGTAACGGGCCAAACTCATTTTGAATCGACACCATTTTAGGCAAATTATACTGCTGGCTGAGTTTAAGATACTGGCTAATCCCCCAGGGGGTTTCATTAGACAAACCACAGTAGCGAATTTTGCCCGCATCAACACAGTGTTGTAGTGTCTGCAATATAGCCAGCATATCATCAGTTTGCTGCTGGGCATTAATGTCTGAAAATCCAATCTGTCCGACGCCGTGTTTGCCAAAATGTGGCGACACCCGGTTTGGCCAATGCAGTTGATAAAGGTCGATGTAGTCGGTTTGTAATCGCGTTAAAGAATCGTCAATGGCACTGACAATACTTTGCGGACTAATACCTGTTCCCTCGCGGATATAGGGCAAGCCGCTACCGGCTATTTTTGTTGCTAACACCATGTTTTGGCGCAGTGCCGGATGACGATGTAACCAGTTACCAATAATACGCTCGGTTGCGCCATAAGACTCGTCCGTTGGGGGTACCGAATATAACTCTGCGGTATCGAAAAAATTAACACCTTGCTCAAGTGCATAAGCAAGTTGAGCGTCGGCGTCAGCCTGCGTATTTTGAGTGCCCCAAGTCATAGTCCCTAAACACACGCGAGATACTTTTACACCGCTGTGACCCAAATTGGAGTATTGCATTCATGTTCCTTTTACTACGTATTGCTTTTCAAAAGCGAAAATGTGAGATAAAAACAGGCACCTTGGCCAGGCGTTGAATCAAAATGTATACGGCCATGCATTGCCTCTACCAACTGCTTGCTTAATGCTAAACCTAACCCTGTTCCCCCTTCAGCACGCGAATCACTGGCGTCGGCTTGAGAGAATTTATGAAATATTCGATGCTTGAAATCATCAGCAATACCAGGACCGTTATCTTGTACGCTAATACGTATAGCGTCATCAACAACCTCGGCGTTGACAATAACCCTGCCATTAGCAGGTGAAAACTTAATAGCGTTTGACAGTAAATTGGCCATAACCTGTAAAAAGCGAAACCGGTCTAGCTCAGCAGTTAGCACAGCGTCAATTGCTGCAGCGGTATTTTCAATAATAACCTGTTTTTCAAGCGCATAAGTTTGATTTTCAGCAATAGCCTGCGCTAACAATGCGGTTACAGAGTGCGGTTGCAGTTTAATACGCATTTTACCGGCCGCCAGTTTTTCGATATCCAGTAAATCATTAATTAAAAACGTTAATCGCTGGCTATTGTCGCTGGCTAATTTTAATAAGTGTTGATTCGGCGCTGACAGCGGGCCCAAACGTTCAGACAGCACTAAACCCAAGGCGCCTGAAATGGCCGTTAGTGGCGTGCGCAGTTCATGGCTTACGGTAGATACAAACTCGGTTTTCATCAACTCAAGCCGATGCCGCTCAGTAATATCTTGGGCGGTGGCATACAGTTTACCCGTATCCGGATCGGGTGTGGTAAACCATTCCAGCGTGACATAGTGGCCATGTTGATGCTTTAACCGGTTAACAAAACCAAGTGACTTATCGCCATCATACAGCCGCTTAATTTCTTCGGCGGTCTCATCAATATCTTGCGGATGAATAAGCTCAGCATAAGGCGTTAACAGAAGATCTTTTTCAGAATATCCCAGTATTACCGTGAACGCATGATTTACCCGTTCAAAATAGCCTTGCAAACTGATAATACACATTAGGTTTTGGGACAAATCAAAAAACTGTTTTAACTCAAAACTAATGTGTTCTTGCAAGGTAATATCACGCGCCATGCCAAGGTAACCCGTTAATTGCTTTTGGGCGTTGTACATTGGCGTGACCACCAACTGCACCCATAATTCAGTGCCATGTTTGCAGCGGTATATCCAGCGCCGGCTCTCTTTGCCATCACGCCTTGGCAAATAAGCAAAAACATCAATGCCAGTAATAGTGCATTGTAACTCTTCAGTTAGCTCTTTTGCCCGCAGCGTTACTTCATCGCTATCATGAAATTTCATCGGTGTGTGTTTACCTACTAACTCGTCGGCTTTATACCCGAGCATTAATTCGGCGCCACGGTTAAATAACGTAATAACACCTTCGAGGTCAGTAGCAATAATGGCAATTTCCGAGGCGGCATCCATAACATTGTGCAAAGTACTACTTAGGCTCTGCAGTGAATCATAGGCCGTTTTTACTTGAGTAATATCCTGAAATAACCCATAAACCCGAATACACTCACCATCATGAAACTCTGGAATACCAATGCAGCGTATCCAGCGAGGTTCTCCTTTTGCCGTGATGATTTCAAATTCTTCATCGTAGGTTTTACCTTCGCTCAGCGCTAAAGCAAAACAATTCGCTATCCGCTCTCTGCTGTCGCCAGCTTTAAAAAAGGCGATAGCATCCTCTGTATTACAACTAAAGTCATCAGCAACCTGGTGAATACGCCGGGTTACCGCATCCCAGAGCGGTGACGTTGGCGGCATAGCCACCTCCCAGGTACCGATATTAGCAATATCGCCGGTCCGGGTTAACAAATCATAGGTATGCAGGTGCTGTTGCTTGGCTTCTTCGGCTTGCTTAATCGGCGTTATGTCATCATGGGTACCAAACATCAGTATCGGTTTACCGTCAAGATCCCGTTGTACAACTCGCCCACGCATGCGTATCCATACCCAGTTACCTTGCTTGTGCTGCATCCGGGCTTCAATATCGTTAAATGGTGTGACTGCGTTAAAATGCTCGTCTAATGCTTTTTCTGCTTTAGCCAAATCGGCAGGATGTATAAGATTGCGCCAAATGGTTAAACTAAAGGGCATTAACTCGTGCAGTTGATAGCCGATCATTTCGGCCCAATGATTGTTAAACACCATGTCCCCGCTGGGAATATGCCACTCCCAGGTAGCTATATTCTGCGCGGTGATAAGCTCGTTTAGTTTTTCATTATCTGACAGTGCCATAGCGTAAAGTTAACCCTTCAAAACGGGGGAAGCTGTCGCACTATAGCAATAGTGCACCAACTTGACAGCCTATGCAGTGCAATAAAACTTGGCCATACTAAAAGCACTATCTATTCTCGTTATACATCCACACAAATTGAACCGTCCATGTTATCAATACTTTTACTGATGATACTGCTGTACCACTGCTAACATAACTGAGAAAATGACGATTACTACTTACCAACGAAATCATTTCCTCTTCAGCACTAACATTGTTGGTGTTGGCCGGATAAGCAATGACAACAATGCTAGCAAGCGCTGAGCCCATTAACACTACGCAAAGTAAATACTGCGTGTTTTCAAAATGTATTTCCACGTGGCATCAAGGCTAAAAAATAAAGTCATAGGATAAGGCGGCAACCGTGGTGTTTCCAACAAAGTCATACAAGGACCTGTCGTTAAAACGGTTTATTTGCGCTTTTATCGAGCTGCTGTTGTTAATGTCATACCGCAAGGTAAAAGAGGTGTCAGTAAAGCGCTCAGGTTCGTATAACTCTAAATCATTGGATTTGTCCCAAAACCTTGACCAACTGATAAAAGGCGTCCAGTTACCGTGACGATAACCGACACCTAGCATACTGGCTGGTGATCGAATAACTAAACCATCTGCTTTGTCTTCGCGTTTATTCAGGTTCATTTCTGACAAAATAAACCAGTCGCCAAAATCCGCATTAAGTGACAACCCCATCACCGTTTGATCAGTAGGCGGGCTATAAAATGCATTGCTATCAGGTCGCTCGGTAGTGCTATTTTCAGACATCATATATATAAACCGCGCAGTGAACCAATCACGCGTCAGTTCCACATCAAAACCGCGGATTTTGTCCCATTTACTGTCTTGAGACACCGTATCGTATAAATCGTTGTAGGGCGCATCATCAACGGTCTCTGCACCCGCATAAACATTGGCAGTTATACTCCAGTCGGTATAATTATCGGTATAACGTAGATTGGCGCCATTGTAGTTACTGGCTTCCCAGCCATAGAGCGTTTGCGGCGGTCTTAACCAAATATAGGCGAAACCGACATCCTGAAACTCAGAATAGTAATACAGTGGGATGCGTTTTCGCCCCGCCTGAATCGTAAGCTTATCGGTTATATCATATGACAGGTAAGCCCATTCCAGACTCAATTCACTGTCAACTGCGCGCGCCATTACCTGAGTGACTAATGACAGCTTGTCAGTGAAATTGACATTTAACTGGGCACCTAAACGGCTTTCTTCTTTTAAGCTCCAGCTATCATTTTCCTGATAAATACCACCGTTGTTATAATCTGTAATAAAACAAGGGCATTGATAATTTACGTAATCAGCTTCTGCCACATCACCAGATAATACTTTACCCACAGCAATGGTGCCAAAGCCGTTAAAACTATAACTTATTTCAGCTTGCAGCGGCGTAACCACAGCAAAGCCGAAGACGACAAAAGCAGAGCGTAAAGAACTGATTTTATTGCTGCGTTTCATGCAAACCTCTAAGTGAATTCCAACTGAACACTTTATAAAGGTAGCTGCAGAACAGTGACTAGCAATGAAATTGGTCGACAAAGCATGCAATTACAGCCCAATTGTCTTTTTAGACATATTTTCTTATCTAAGCGTTAAAAACTTTCCCCATTTTCATTACGCTCTTTATCACAGCACTGGCAGACACTGGCTATTTTGTTACATAATTACGCTTTAATTATTCGCTTGGAACTAAGATATGCCTTTTATCCGTATGGTAGCCATACTACTAATAACTGCCGGTCTGCTAGCCTGTACCGACACACCAAGTCAAAGCAAGCTGGAGCAGTTACTGCAACAACAATTTGACCAGCAACACGACGGTTTAATAACAGTTGATAAACTAAAGAAACTTAATGGCTGGTCTGAACGCGACAAACATTACAGCGTTGAAGTCAGTTACAACATAGTGTTTAACACATCGTTCAAAGCCTATGTAGACCAACAAACTGCTAAACCAGGTAACCCGCTTGAAAAAATGGCTAAAGGCATATCAGCAGGTATGTTAAAGCTGCAATACGGTGATTTTAAAGCCGGTGATGAGTATCAGGTTACGCAGCAAACACTTAGCTTGCTTAACGCTGAAAATGGTTGGCTACTGCAGCAATAACTATTATCCAGGTATTAGATTGCACTAATCAGGCAACGTAATCTCAAAGGCAACTTTTCTCGCTGCAGGTATTGACGATCATTAGCCGGATATTGTTGGACCAGTGTTTCAGCTTACGACAGCACCTGTTCGGCGAGATCAGTATGTTTAATACCGCTACAGCAGCACGGAGCGCAATAGCGGCGACTACACATACATTTATTAATCTTTACTACGATTCAAATACCACGGTAAGTTCAACCCGACGATTTGCGGCTCTGCCCTGAGCCGTTTTATTGTCAGCAATAGGCTCTGCCGGGCCGCGTCCTTCAGCACTGACGCGATCAGTTGCTATACCTTGCTTAATAAGAAAAGACCTAACCTGATCTGCTCGTTGTTGTGACAACATATTATTATGAGCTAATTTGCCAGAACTGTCGGTATACCCAAGCACGACGACTCGACTAAAAGCCACATTGTTAAGTGCGTTAGCCACCTGAATTAGCTGTTGCTGTGCCTCTGTACTTAAACTTGCGCCGTCATGAGAAAACATGGTGTTTCCACCAAACGCCACTTTCACACTATTATCGGGTGCATCAAATGTCTTTAAGCCCTCTACCGGGTATAGTCTGGCAGCAAACACAGTACTGGCTGGCGGACTGTCATTCGTTGCAGCTTGAGCGCTGTCTTGGGTTTGGTTTGCTGTGTTAACACAGCCTGTTGTAATTAGTGCCGCTATAACTGCAGCGGTAAGCAATGACGTACGCAAGGTTGCACTCCGGGTTAATCAATGAGAATAAATGTTAAAAATTAGACTCAATTTTAACTTAACCATGTACATTAATAAATATTAATATTTACATATGGCAGACAATATCTTCTTACAAACATAATCATCTTTTTATAGCAGACAAAAGACGAGTAAACGCTGATGCAGCGCGGGTTGATGTTGCAGTTCTGCTGGCAATGCATTATGGTTGCCGAATGCAAACACGTACTCCATCTCAAGCATTAAACTGCAGCGTTTACTGCCATAACAGCAACATTATCACCTGCCATTCCTAGGCCGGTTTTACTCTGTGTGAAACCGGCGATACCTGCTTTTTAATCTAACCACTTTTTAGCGTTATTCGTCTCTGTTACCCGGAGCTATTATGCATTTTTTATACCCAAATCAGGAACCATCGATATTGGGACGTTGTGTTGCACAACTTGCCTGCTACCAAATACTGCCTACAACGGCGCCTCAGCTTGCCTCGGCGCTGCATTTTATCGCTGAGGATACACAGCGCAAACGGCTGACAACAAACAGCAGTTGTATCCGTCCTGGCAGTTCAGTAGAGCTGTTTAATACCAAAACCCAACTGCGTGGCTGGTTGCAATTAGTGTATCCGGCACAATCCAGTTTTCGTCTGGCCTGTGTTTCAGTGTTATCGCCACTGGGAATTGCACTAATTGGCAATGCAACTGGCACTGACGTTCAGTTAACACTGCTACGTCATCGTTTTCATTTTCAAGTACTAACGGTACTTAATGTTAGACATACTCAACTAAGGAGCTGTACATGAATACCCCTGAAATAGTGCTCACCACAACCGATATCGACAGATTAGAACAACTACTTGATACACTTAGCTCCAGCGTTACCGGTGTAGATACATTGCGTCAGGAGCTGGCGCGTGCCAGCATCGTTTCGCCTCAACATTTGCCCGTTGATGTGGTCAGCATGAACTCTACAGTACGTTTTACCTTGGGTGATGGAAAAAGCAGTTGCTTGACGCTGGTTTACCCTAAAGATGCCGATCGAAGTGGCGAAAAAATTTCAGTGTTAGCGCCCGTTGGTAGTGCTTTGCTGGGACTTCGTACCGGTGATAGCATTAACTGGCCACTTCCAAGCGGCATCATGTCTACTATCAAGGTAAATGAAATTATTTATCAACCTGAACGCGAAGGAGCCTACCATCGATAATATATTGACACGGTGCAGTTGCCCGCGGTCATCTCAATACAGATGACCGCGGCTGTAGGCCAATAGTAAGCAAAATGATACAATAGCCGAGCTGTTGTATTGTTTTACATCAGATACTGTTTAACTATTCTTCCATTAACTTACAGAGTTGTATATGCGTTTATTTTTTCGTTTAGTTCGTCTTATCTTAACCCCTTTTATGCTGTTGGCGGAAAAATTGACCACCCCCAAAGCATTAGAGCGCAGCCCGGCAGAACAATACAAAGTAGACCTTGCCTGTCAACAACTGGCTCTGTATCAATTTAAGGCTTGCCCATTTTGCATTAAAGTTCGCAAAGAAATGGCGCGGCTTGGTCTTAATATTGTTAAATATGATGCGCAGCATAACCGGCATCACCGCAAAGAACTGGAAAGCGGCGGCGGAAAAACGAAAGTTCCCTGTCTTCGTATCGAAACCAGTAATAATGAGGTTCAGTGGCTGTATGAGTCTGCAGACATTATTGCTTATTTACAGCAGCGTTTTGCGGCTACAACCGACTAAACATAAGTACAAAACGGCTGTTATATTGGCACTTCGCAAACGCAGTAAACTACTATAAAATGCGCCACCGAAATTCAGCCCGAGCGGCACTACCTTATGTTGTCCTCTACTGCGTTATACACCGACTTGTCTGGCTACTATGATTTAATGTGCTGTGATATTAATTATCAAGCACAAAGCAATATGGTACAGCGGTTACATCAGTTGTTTGGCAATGGCGGTAATGCTCATCTGGATTTAGCCTGCGGTACCGGGCCACACATACGCCATTTTATCGACTATGGTTACCGCAGCAGTGGGCTGGATATTCATCAGCCTATGCTGGATATTGCCCAGCAACGCTGCCCTGAAGCCAGCTTTACACTGCAAAATATGTGTGGGTTTGAACTAACACAGCAGGTTGATTTAATTACCTGCTTTTTATATTCAATTCATTACAGCCAATCTATTGCCTTGCTAAAACAATGCATTGTAAGCGCCTACACAGCGTTAAATGCAGGTGGTGTATTTTGCTTTAATGCCGTAGATAAAGACAAAATTTGTAACCACAGCATTGTGCGCCACAATACAACCTTGGGTGACAACCATTTTGAATTTGCGTCGGCCTGGTATTACAGTGGCACAGGTGAGCAGCAGACACTAAAGTTAAACATTACCAAAACCACAGCGAATATTACGCAACACTGGCAAGACCAACATAGCATGGTTGCCCTGCACTTTTCCGCACTTACGGCATTGCTCGCTCCCTACTTTGATGTGCAGATACTGGCGCACGATTACGACAAAATACAACCATGGGACAACAGTGCAGGTAATGCGTTGTTTGTTTGTGTAAAACGCGACAATTAAGCAGCGCAGATCTGCGCTGACTGTTATTTTACGTTTTCTGCAACACGGCTACTGCAAGTTTTAGTTGTGGGGCTCTCCTGTCTGATAACTTTTTGCTGATTTTTTTCATTTACTGCATCCAATTACATAACTCAGTCGTTTCTGTGGCTGGGGTGAGCATTTTTTACGCGTGCCGGGGTTAGTGCTGTCGGCCTGTTGTTCACCAAACGCTATTGATAATGTAAGGAAAACAGAATGAATACAGTAAAACCGACACGCTATATTAGCGGCACACTCTCTTTGAGCGCATTAACATTAGCCATGGTAATGGCCCTTTCTGGTTGTAATGGTGATGATGGAATGGACGGAGCAGCTGGTCAGGCTGGCAGCAACGGTGAAGCCGGCCCCCCAGGCCAAAATGGCACTCCGGGTTTTAGCGCCGCTAATTTTTTAGTCTCTAACAATGGCTCAAGCAACAGCGGTACTGTCGATGTAGTCGATCAAAACGCTACTGCCTTAAAACGTCTACAGGGACTGAATAATGAAGGGATCGCTCTGGACCCCCTGGGTAATCTGCTGCAAGCCGGTGACAGCACTAATGGCAGCCTGAAAACTTTTTGCCATATTGCCCAGCGCCCAGATGGCGCCGCATTTGATAGCAATGTCGATCGTGAAATAACCGGTACTGCCACGGGGTTGGTGAATCCTAAAGGGATCGCCGTATCGAAAAAATTGGGTTTAGTGTTTATTGCTGACCAAAACGCCATGCAGGTAACTGTTTATGGGGCCGCAGCTGCCGGTAATACTGAGCCATTAGCCACCACTACCACCGAAGCTATGCCGTGGGATCTGTTTTATGATGACATGAACGACCGCCTGTATGTTGCCCTGACCAATGGCGTATTGTCAGTTTACGACAATTATGTCAGCAGTGATTATGCCGCTATGCCAACACGCAGCATTACCCCGGTTAATGCTGAAGGTATGCAGGTATCGGTTAATTTGCACGGCATTGCCTATGACAGGCTGTCAGACAAGCTGGTTCTATCAGACGTCGGCAGTGCTAGCGATGCCAGTGACGGCAGTTTATTTGTACTAAATAATATTTCTGTTGCCGATGGCGAAGTGATACCTTCCCGCGTCATTACTGGCCCAGCGACCCAGTTAGGTAATCCGGTCGATATCGTACTATCAGGCACTGAGCTGCGCGTGGCAGAAAAAGCCAATGATGCCATCTTGGTATTTGCCAATATTTTTTCCGGCCAAAGCGGCGATATTGCACCAGATTTAATCACCTCTGCGCTTAAACCAGAATCACTGGTACAACTGACAACACCCAAACAAGATGCCGATATCTCTGATAGCACTAGTCCTGTGGTATTACTGGGCGTCGCCGTATCCAGTAACCCCGCAGCTGCGGGCCCCACCACTGGTCAAATTAGCCGGATAAATGCCGCACTCACCAGTGAATTGAGCCAGTATAATGCCATGCAGAATATCGAAAGTGTGACGTTTGATATCGCAGGCGACAGCTATACAAGCTTTGACACCGCAGATAGCGGCGGTATTGTGATATCAAACCGCGTTGCCACACGACGCAATGGCGAGCAATATACTGCGGCACAGGATCGTATTATCAGCGGCAGTAATACTGGTTTAATTTCGCCAAAAGGTTTGGATGTTGACTCTGCCACCGGCCTTATCTTTGTTGCAGAAAATAACGCTACCAGCCCTGGCGTACTAATTTACTCGGCTTGCGCCAGCGGCAACGCCGCGCCACTGCTGAGCTTGAATACCGCTCCCGCCAGGCCGTGGGATGTCGATTACGACCCAGCAACGGACAAAGCCTTTGTTGCACTGACAAACGGCACAGTCGCAGTATTTAATGAAGTCAGAAGCAAATGGTTAGCCGGTGTCACTAATATCAGTGCCGCCAACAGTATTATTACGCCGGCCATAAACGGCACCGCTGTGGCAGCACCCACTAACCTGCATGGTATTGATTATGACTTCGCCAGTGATGTATTAATGTTATCTGATGTTGGCAGCGCCGCAGATGCCAGCGACGGTAAAGTGTATGTGTTGAACAATGCCAGCTCTGCCAATGGTTTAACAGAAATAGCCGTGAATATCGTGGGCAATAACACCGCGCTGGGCAACCCTGTCGATATTATGTATAGCGGTCAGCACCTGTATGTTGCCGAGAAGTCTAACAACCTGGTGCTGCGTTTTGACAACATCCTAAGCAGCGGCGGCGGTAATATAGCGGCTGATGCCAGCTATGTATTTACAGCGCCAGAATCGGTCGCCATTGTACCGGTTTACCTTAACACACCTTAACCAACCATCCCGGTTATGCATGCCACTGGAACACCTGTTCCAGTGGCAATTTAAACTCAGCGACAACAATTACATCATTACCCCCTAACCACACCAAAATATAAAACATAAAATATTTTATGTTTATCATAAATATTTTATTGATATACGCAAAAAAATCAGCTACAGTTTGCGCTATGAATATACAAATTAATCTCGATATAGAACTGGCTAAAAAGAAGATGTCACTTACTGAGTTGTCACAGCAGGTTGGTGTGTCCATGACCAATCTTTCGCTGTTAAAAACCGGCAAAGTAAAGGCAATCCGCTTTAGTACGCTAGCCGCCATTTGTCAGGCGCTGAACTGTCAGCCTGGTGATATTTTGCAATATGTAGACAATGACTCCGGCACCGACTAAAGCCGGCATATAGGAGGTTTTTATGTTTAAAAATGATTATGCTGCCCCGGGTATTGCGGCGCTGATACTGGCAGTAGCCTTTCCAATATATTGGCTTTATGCCTTTCATATTGGTTCAGAGAATTTTGTTGAGGCCTATCGTGCAGATATGCTTAGCTTAAGTTTGTCTGACTTAGCGTTTGTATTTGTTGGCGCCTTAGAGGTTTACATTTACGTCAGTTTACGGCGAAGCTTTGCTGAGCGCTTAAGCTCTGCCACCCCAGCTGTTTTATTACTATTAATGGCAGTGCTGGTAATTATTTTCCATGCGACAGTGTTGGTTGATGTTGCACTTGCAGTTACCGCAACAACGCTGTCAGAACAAACTATCAACACTATTGGTGAGTTTACCGTGGTGGTTGCCTTGGGGGTGTTATTTGCCTACGCATTAGTGGGGCTCGTACTAAGCGTAGTGCTACTACTTAACCGAACTGGCGCGCCAAGTGTACTAAAGTACTTCGCAGTAATTCTGCTGGCAGGCTGTTTACTGCAACTAAGCATTATTTTCAGCCCGGCAAACATCTTTATTTTTCCTGTTGCTTTGCTACTACTGGCTTATTATTTTCTTGCAGCACCAAAAATGTTAGAGGTGGTATAAATAAAAGGCTAACAGTTCAACTGTTATAATCCGAGTAATGCACTACCACCGCAGTAAACTGCTATGCTCGTTGCGCTGATACAACTTATTAATTAAATGTCAGCATGACGAGCTAATTTCTTTTCTGTATAACACAGCATCAACTTCCCCCAGCGCATCCTTATGCCTATAACGCTTTATAAAGTGCATGCCTAGTTTACGCATTACACCAATGGAGCCGGCATTTTCAACCATTGCCGTAGCCGACAGATAACGCACCTTTGGATTTGCTTTTACTACCGCATTCGCCACCGCTGCCGCGGCTTCACAGGCATATCCCTGGCCCCAAAAGGGCTTTTTAAAACGCCAGCCAATTTCAACGTCATTGTTACTTGGCGTTTCGGTGTCAAACCCCATGGGCCGGATCAATACCCACCCCATATAGGCATTATCGTCAGTCCGGAGTACCTGCCAAATCCCATAACCCAGCTCCGGCTTACGGTACAGCGCCATGCGAGGTAACATAACGTCGATAATCTGCTGCATTGACGTACGCTTACCGCCATTGAGATAACGCATCACATCTTCATCTTGATCAACCTCAAACATAAGGTCAGCATCTTGATCACTTAGCAAGGAAAACGATAGCCTTGCACTAGGTTGTACCCGTATTACCATATTGTATATCCATCTTACTGTGTTAGGCTAAGCCTCTGTTTTACAGCTGAATTATGACTATGCCTTTTGCTATTTCTATATGTTACAGCCTGCTGGCGCTGGCGTACATACTGCTTTCTTATCAGGGCGAATTTGCTTTGAACTTTGCAGTAAAAATTATGCCGTTGCTATTACTGTTGGCTTGGATAATACATTCGTCAGCCAAGTTACCTCGTGGGCTTATTCTTGCCCTGCTCTGTTGTATGACAGGAGATGTGCTACTGGCTTGGAACGCACAAACGCTGTTTGTTTATGGCTTAGCCGCGTTCTTGTTCGGGCATATAGGCTACTTATTGCTGCTACGCCCTTTTGTCCGCTTTAATGCTTTATTATTAATCCCCTATACACTGTTTGCCGCAGTTGCGCTAAGCCTGATGTGGCCAGCCCTGGGGGAAATGGCAATACCGGTGTTAGTTTATATCGGAATTCTGGTAGCGATGTCGTTTGCTACCTGGTGCAGCCGAGACAGCAATAACTGGCTTATCATCGGCGGGCTGGTTTTTATCAGCTCAGATGCATTGCTAGGCCTGAACAAGTTCTATCAGCCAATACCAGAGGCCGAAAGCCTGATAATGCTGACATACTATTTGGCGCAATACGCGCTTATACGAGGGTTTATGCGTAGGCAGGAAAACAAAATTTACTAGCTGAATCCATAACATAAGCCCCAGTCAAGCTGGGGCTTATAAGCATGAATAATGTTATTTTGCAGTAGCCTGATGACGTTTACGCGCAGCGCCTACAAACAGCAAGCCCGCACCTAAAATTGCAATAGTAGCAGGTTCAGGAACCGACGCTGGGGTATTGTAAGTTAGGTTGTCGTAACGCACATTGTAAGAAGTGCCTGCGTTCTTCGCATTAAGTATCACTTCACCAAAGTAGGAATGACCGCCGTTTGATGTAGTAAAAACATTATTACCGTTTACCAGATAGCTAATTACGCCACCACTGATACTAAACGCCAAATTGTTAAAACTATCTAGCGCTGCGCCACGAAAACCAATATCGACCCAACCGTTGTCACCGTCCCAGGCTTGTAAGCTACCCACACCGTTAGTAACAAAATACTCTAAAATTGGGTAATAGCTAATGGCATCTGATGCGTCATACGCCACACCCCAAATGCCGCCGTAACGACCATCAGCAGTCCAGTTGGTGCCATCTATAAACATATCGATGCCAAGATAGTCAGACATGCCCGTGTTCAGCTTCATGCCTTGGGTAGAAAAAAATGGGTCAGCATCACACTTGGTGACTTCAGCACCGTCAATGCCTAACACCAACTCATTGTTAGAGATAGCAAAACTTGCCGGCGCGCAGCGATCGGTTTGCCAGGCAGATAAATCATCACCGTTATTAAACTCGTGAGTAACTACCCCAGCACTAACATGCATTGATGCCGCACATGCAACCAGATAAAAAAATGTTTTCAGCTTCATAAACGTCCCTTTTCGGTTGTTATTCAACATAAATTTT
>Ga0100394_1001177_pt1 | contig 21762 bp, 18 predicted proteins | sample CryGeymeta201518_FD_81549 | JGI IMG/M metagenome (GOLD analysis project Ga0100394, IMG submission 81549) | Groundwater microbial communities from Crystal Geyser aquifers in Utah, USA - Crystal Geyser metaG 2015-18 | ecosystem: Environmental > Aquatic > Deep subsurface > Groundwater | place: USA... | reverse complement strand
TACTACTACTACTACTACTACTACTACTACTACTACTACTACTACTACTACTACTACTACTACTACTACTACTACTACTACTACTACTACTACTACTACTACTACTACTACTACTATGGGTCTCTTAGCTGTAGTACTAGAGTCTAGCTAGTCTACTAGTAAGTAGCTACCAGTGCCCGTAGCTAGTACGAGTACAATAGACTTGTCGGTCGTCTAGCTAGACTCTAGTAGTAGATGCGTACAGTAGTAGTAGCAATGATGAGTTTCCTCCCTCTCATCGTCAACCTCTCCCGCGTATTTTTGGGGGGGTATTGAATTTTATTATTAATATCTATCCGGGTGGTTGCGTCCAAAGACACACCCAGCAAGTCATTTTTTGTTGGTAAACTTTTAAAAAGAGCCGCCAGAAGATACCTACTGCATTTTATTATTTTATTATTATCATTGGTATTTTTTACCCCGAGCAGACTAATCTACTATTACCGTTACGATTATTTTATACAACTCAACTCGATTGTTAGAATTATAAATCGTACTGTAGTACTACAGCAGCTCTTCCTTGGTATTGTTTCTGTAGCTTTTGAAGAGAGATAATAATAGACGAAAAAGAAATAATAATAATAATAATAATAATAATAATGGCATCCATGGTACCCCCCACCACCAAAGTAACAAAAGATGGTCCATTGTTACTACCAGTAGTAGCCGATAAGAAAAGCAGTGATGGTTCCAATAGTACTAGTGGAAAAAATACAACTATATCAGCTTCCGATATGACCCGACGGATGGTTTGTGGTGGTCTGTCGGGTATGATTGCCAAGGTAATTAAAACGCTTTCATCATCTTCTCACTTATTTATAAAGAGAAGACTAGCTTTGTTCACATACTAGTACTGCTGGCATCTTTGGCATCCATGATATCTTACCACCTTTTTTTTTCTTCCAAAAAAAAACAAAAAAGACGGCCACCAATCCATTGGAACGTATCAAAATGTTATCCCAAACAGGAGAACATGGTGTCAAAGCCACAAATTCTACAGCAACAAAAACGACTACTATCACCACCACCACCACTTCGTCATCGACGTCGTCGTCGTCGTCGTCATCGTCGCATCCTTCTATTATTCAAATGTATCGTCAAATTATCCGCAAGGAAGGCTTTATTGGTTTGTGGGCAGGAAATGGTGCTAATTTGTTACGAATTTTTCCGGCAAAGGCCATTGTCTTTTCTACCAATGATGTTTACAAAAATTTCTTGATGCGTACTTTTCACAACACCAACAACAACACCAATAACAGTAACAACAATAATCCTGTTGGTTTGTCATTGGGAACCATATCTTTCTTATCGGGAGGTTTTGCTGGAATGACGGCTACAGCAGTAACGTATCCATTAGATTTTGCAAGAGGACGTATCAGTGGAAAATTGGCAGGTACAACACCACCACCATCATCATCAACAACAACAACAACAACTGCAACAACAACAATACCACAACAACATCGTCGACCAGTCAAAGCGTACAGTGGCATTATGGTAACGCTTGCCTTGACGATAAAAGATGAAGGATTCATGGCACTGTACAAGGGCATGACACCAACTATATTGGGTGCCATGCCCTACGAGGGCATTAAATTCGGAACGGTCGGATTGCTCGAAACTGTGTTTCCACCTCAAATGGGTGACGACGACGATGACGGTCATCATCATCACCACCAATCCAGCAGTTCGTACTACCACGCGACGCGAAAAATGATCATGGGAGGCATTGGTGGTGTCATGGCAGGTTTGATCACGTACCCCAACGACACCATCCGACGACTGCTGCAACTGCAAGGAAGTCGAGGCACGACGTCACAATATTCGGGATACGTAGATTGTGCCATCAAAACATACAACGAACACGGCATTGCTCGATTCTATCGTGGTCTGCTCATTAATACCATACGAATGTTTCCCAACGTGTGTATACAATTTGGAAGTTACGAGCTATTGAAACGGTGGACTGCTGGTCTTTTTTAACAAATTGAATGGATTTAAAGATTGCGTTTATTTAATAATGTTTTATAATAATGTAGAAGCAATGGTTCTATCAAGTTTCTATTCTAAATTATCAAAGACCCTGTACTTGACGACAAATATGACCAAGGATACTTCCATGAGCTCCCGAGTGACTGTGTTGGAATTTCTCACGACCAAATACATCCACCACTTTCCCGTCTCGCTCGACGTGGATCTTTGACGGCATTGACCAAAAGACACTGACTGGATCGTTGCGGCTGTAAAAAACATTCACTTGCATGTTTTCAGGAAGCTCGATTTGGATGACAACCGCAGGTTGTCCATACTCGACAACGCTTTCGACGGATACGTCGTGTAGCTCGGCAATGTCTCGAAGGCTAAGTGCAGCCAAATCGACACGCCCAATCACTGTGGAAAGACAAAGAAGAAAGTCCTCCACGTCCTCTGTGCCAGACAAAAGTTTATGAAATCCTGCTTGAAGCTGTCCAACATTTTCCGAGAGCATGCCCGTGTACCACTTGGTCATAATATCGTGACCCACTTCAAGACCATCCGAAGCAACCTGGGAAACCACAGAATTTCTCGAGTCCAAGTCAATCCTAGTTTCAACGCCATCCTTGAGGTGCTGCACAATCGCATGCGTGCCTTGGTGCGTCATTGCTACTCCAAACGGACTTAAGAAGGAGAGGGCGCGGTATGATAGGGTGGCAAACAGCACATTTGTGGTACTTAGCTGCAAATTAGCAACGGTTTGACAGTATGTCATCGACTCTTTCGTCACGGTTTGCTCGGCAATGGCTGTTTCCAAAGCCAAAATGTCTTTTTCGACAGCTCTCGTATGCGTTTGTGTCGGACCAGCAGATGCCTCACAAGGAAAATCCAGGTATTCGACCAAATGTGCAGCTTTTGCCATCGCCTCCTTGCAATCTTCAATAGATTTACTCAACTCGCGACAAAATTGTTTTTCGAACAGGTTCCATTCGTGCTGCGCCTTTCGTTCAAATTGTTCCCAAATGACCGAGGGAACATCCTCAAGTTGCTCTTGTTGTTCGTGCTTGTCGGAAGAAGGACTCACAGCAGCAACCTTTTTAGAGAGGGCAGCCAAGCAGTTTTCAAAGGGTTGGTTGACACTAGCATGCCAAGACAGGGCAGCGCTCTCGAGCAACAAGGAGTTTTGTGACTTCTTCTTGTTTGCTTTCCATAATGAAATGGGAGCTTCCATCAGATTACCAAAGACATTTTGTGAATCCCATTGTTCAACGTCACTGTTTTCGGCGGCTGCCTTACAAAAACTGTTTGCAATAGCATCTTTGACTTCCAACACAAGGTTTGCAGCTGGCTTAGTCATTGCCAAATCATCAGCGGCGTCTTCCTTAAGAGACAAGGACTCTTCGCTACACATCATACTATCCGAAGGAGAAGGCTGATGTGGTGATTCTACGGACAACCCCACCAGATCCATGTCGTTTGAGCCTGTACTTTCTTGCAACGACCACGGAGAAGTCTCATCCTCCTCGACACCACCAGCCGGATCATAAAGGGCCTTGGCTTGACCAGGAGCAGAAAAGACAGAGCTGCGTCGGCGTTCGCTCCGCTTCGATCGACTGTTGCGAAGTCCACTGCTGTGGGTGTGCTTGCGATGACTTCTTTTAGAAAACGAAGGTTTGTAATGGCATTTTTTGGAATCACTTTGGCTGTGTGTGTGGTTGTGGTTTTCATTATCATCATCATCATTGTCATCATTACTGTATTCGTCAAAATCGAAATCAAACGCATCGTCCCATTCGGCCAGCACAGCAGAATTGTCTTTGGTTTCGGCAATGTCTTCTTCCTCATGTTCTGTTCCATCCTTCATGTCCAAAGAATATCGCATTTGGGCAAAAGCTGCAGGTAGGGGAGTCAATTTGGCGGATGGGGCATCCAAATCGTATTCCGCCGCCTGGGCGACACCGAATTGAACCGATTTGGAGTGAGAGCATTTGTGAGTGATGGCATTGGTATCGTCTTCGGGAGATCCTCGAGGTGTTGAAAAGCCTTGAGAACTCGTGTGATTAGCAGTATTACTTGGGTGCTGGGGTGGAAAGGTTGACGGAGTTGGAGATTGCATCAAGGAAACAGCTGTTGGCATGAGAATACGAGCATGAACCGGTACTGTTCGGTTTGGCTTGGAATGGGATAAACTGATTGTATGGATTGAAGTTTGCATGAAAAAAGTGTTAGCAAATCAATCATTGAAATTCAACGTCAAATTCAATCTGTGCAATCAAAACCAATACTCAATACCGTACCAACTCTTGGTAGGAGCGGCTCGTCTGGCCGACCAACTTTCCTGTTTCCGCAGAACTTCCAGATTCGTACTATTGGTACCATAACACCGTTTCCAATATTCCTGGGCTCGTTGTGTGGGTGACAAGCCTTCTGGTATTTTCATACTGTCATCTTCATCGGACGACGATGACGAATCATAATTGCAAGAACCATTCGCACAACCACTAGCACCACCATTAGCACCACTGATACTATTCCTAGTCGTACGAGGTCGACGAGGACGACGTCTCTTGGTAGAATAATTCGGTCGAACTTTCGATCCTGCTCGTTTGGCTGCCACGACAAGTGGAGCTGGAGCTGTTACAGGTGGTGTCAATGTAATCATTACGACGTCATTATATTTGTTTGCATTGGCAGCACTTTCGTCTTCATCGGTAGTTGAAAGCAAATTTCGCGGCGTCAATGGCTCATCATCTACACCGTGGTGATTACTAGGATCTATCGTGTATGTAATGGTCGGAGAGTGCCGTTGTACTAGCGGCGGTGGCATTGGTGATGATATTGTTGTTGTCGCAAGATTGGTATTGGCAATATACGTAGAAGAAGGCGATAAGGGAGGACAGAGAGTTGTCGTAGTCGTCGTTTGATTGCCTTGTTTTTGCTGCGGCTTCTTTTTCTTTTTGGAGGAACTGAGCGGAGAAGTCATTATAGAACTACCAGCGCAACTAATGAATGGCTTACTTTCCAACATAGCAGTGGAAGCCTCGGGATGGTTGTTTTCGAGTCCGTCCATACGGCGACTCAAGGAAAATCCCAGACCACCATCATCAACATTATGCTCATTGTTTTCGTGAAATTGGTACTGATGTTGCGGCTGACGACCTCGAATAGACCGTCTTGGTGTTAACCTAGGAGACGGGGACTTGTGGCTTCGCAATGAAGGGATACTTTGTAGCGTGGCGTTGTCTACCATGGTCAACTTAGAAAGAAATTGGATGTAATGACTACTGCAGGAAAACTGAGAGACGAGTAGACTACTATTAGTAAAAGTTGTTGTTGCTTTTGAGAGGGTGCATTGGCCGATTGGCTGATAGATTTACTGTATTATTATTTATTTATTGTTGGTTGGTCCAAATTTTTGTGGCGCGAAAACTTGTCGGTTAGCGTAGCGTCCACTAAATAACGGATCAATATCAATAATATGTCCGGGTGGATTTGACTGACCAAGGCTACGCCCATAGACGAGGCCACTACTACTAATAGTAGTACAACCAACATCTTCTTAATAAAGGTTTACAAGTGCATACTACATTTATTCAAGATGAAAATAAATAATAATACAGTGTACTACTAGTACGTACACACAGGCTTTAAAAACAACCAAAACCATTAGCTAGCTAGCTAGTAGCTAGCCTATGAGCAACGTCTGAATGGAACGAGCTGGAATGGATCCAGTGACAATCAATCTTCCATTATCGCGAACAGCGTAATTGGCAGCACTGAGAGCCTCGTTGAGAATGACCACTGTTTTTGCCGCCTCGCCATTGGGCGTCTGAAAGGCGCCCATTTGCAAAAAGGGCCAACCAGTGGTCATGCACACTCTGTTGTCGTCACCAGTCTCGTCGTCGGCATAGTAGGTCGAGGAAATCTCGGTCGTTGTCTCGTTGTAAACAAATTCGGAAATGTCACTGTCGCAAGGACCAATGCCAACCTGCGCTCCACCCCGGGGACCATAAGCGCCACCATCGTTGTGTAGTGCCTCGAGAATGAGACATTTGCCTTTGTGCACACCATTGTTCAGACGGAAGTTGGTAAAGTTCTCGTATTTGACCAGATCAAAATTGGCAGCTTTTTCCTCATCGTCACAGGATACCAAGACCACTCCCAATAAATCCAGGTGTAGGTTATTGCTGAAACACGACGTAGTGGGCTTTCCCAACCAATCGTGACCATGCACCTGGAGTTGACGGGAATCGGCATCCCATTGAAATGACTGACGTGTCGATCCTTCGCAAGGCCACAAGGTCAATTCGACATCAGGTTGGGCCAGTCCATTCTCACCTCCACCTGGTACAGTTTGTCCCATGGGTCGAAAAGTCTGACTTCCGTCATTGGATTCAGCACTGCTTGCCAGTGCCATGACAGCACGGGAACCAGGTCGAACGTATCGTGATATATGGCCCATGTAATAGTACATGGGTTGTACGGCAACGCCAACTTCCAAATACTTTGCAGGAAAGCCCAAGGCATTCAATTCTGCCAGTGTACGACCGTCGCCGTTATTGGGACCAAAGATGGCAGATGCATTGGTCTTTTCCCACTCCATAAGAGATGGGAAGTCCTTGGAAGCGTTTTTGGCACGATGTGGTACGGCCAGAAGAGAGGAATCGCATAGATTGCCCAAGTGGTTGGGACCGCCCTGAGAATCGAGACTGACCGGATAGGTAGACGGGAGAGGCACGCAGAAATAAAAATTGAGGCTACCTTTGGAAAAAGAAATTCCACCCCAAAAACTGAGACTTACATAAAATTCCATTCCAACCACCCGTTACTGCCTGCTGCCAAATCTGATAGAATCGTATGCGCGTAGCGCTCGGCACGAGCCCAGTAGACTTTCAGGTCGCCGCCTGCGTATCCAGTGTAGGGGCAGTGGCAGGATTCAATATTAATGAGAAAGTGCTCGGGATCAACCTTCACTCGATCCAACTCCGTCTGCAATCGATGCATATTGGGGGCTCCCAGTGCTCCATCAAGGATGCGGTTATTGCCACCAGCATACCAGTGATAGGCAAGGCCCGAAATGTAGGGAGCCGAAGCAGCTGTTGGACCCAGCAGTCCATCCGCCCAAGTGACAATGTGATCTTTATTATGATCAAAACCTACAATTTTGACATTTGGATGATCCTTTTGAAGTTGTGGACCCAAGTGATAACCCACAAAGTTTTCTTCGGTGATGGGCGTGTGAGAGCAAGCTTCCCAGGGAGCGGGAAACTCGGGTTCATTTTGCGGTGTAACGCCAAAAAAAGGTAATCCAAGAGTTTCGTCTTCAATTTGAAAACACAGACGAAAGAGGTTAGAACATTCTTTAGTTGCAAAACACTCTCGACGGAAAAAATACACGTGTATATGCTACTTACAGGCCGTGAGAAATTTGGAAAAATACAATGCCCACGCTTGAGCGTAGGGTGCTTTCTCCCCGGTTCCTTCTTTAATACAGGTTGGTGGAGTTGACCCCGTCATGCTTTGTGCATGAGTGTATCCCATCGCGAGTTCTGTTCGATTCGCAGACTTCATCCAACTGGGAGGCGACCAAGGACTGGCGTAGAGGCGCAAGGTCCCATCGAGGCCATCTTCGCTGGACCATGCTCCCTTCAATTTTGACGTTGCTCGCAAGGCCATATCGACCATTCCAGACTCAACATCATGCGTCACTTGCGTATCAAAATTTTTCAATTCAAAGTCACCATCGGTATCGTCAAAATTGTACGATTCCACGGAAAAGTCACAGGAATTCATGTGTATGCGTCCTTTGGAATAACCCAATCCTGTTTTACCAAATAGCAATTCCAATACAGCTTCCTGTCCCTCCTTATCCAAGGAATGAAAGTTCAACGAAGCAGCCTCGGTAAAGGCACCACCAAATCCTAAAATGGGAGTCTCTCGTTGAGGAAAGGCCCGCCTCGAAAAATCAACCTGAAAAATCGAGTCGGGAGCACCGAATGATGCAGAGTCTTGAGAGGTAGGCTTGGAAAAAAGTCCGGTGCGTTTAGTTTCATCGCGATAACAGGGCAACAAAGACCACTGATCGGATGGGTTTTGCATGCTGGTCTGTAGGAGCTTCACACGAGTTCCTTTGGAACCGTAATGAACGCAAAACGGACGAAACATGGTTGTGGTGGAGGTAGCATCAGTACTGGCATCAACATTCGCCTGTTCTTGTGGTCGTGACACGGGAGAAGCTTCTGGATCTCTGTTTAACAAAGTGGTAGAGTTCTTCGCAGGATATCCAAGGTACAAGGCCAAAACTGCTACCAACAAAAGGGCCATGACCAAATTGGATTTCGAGCATCGACCAAAGGTACCTCCTTTTTTTCGACTGTCATCATTTTCTTCAAAGGCATCGGATGGATTATTCGATACCCCAGTCGTTAGGGGAGTGTCTTCGTCCGGCGGCATGATTACTATTATTATTTATTTGTTGTTGCTGTTGTTGCTGCTGTGCTAGTTTGGCGCTGACTTATATTTAGTAATTAATTGTTTCTTTCTAATTATTATTTGTTTCTTTATTACCGGTAGACGACATGAGAGCAGAGAGTCGATGATACTTTCGCTCGTATTTTTGCTTTTGGATTGGAGGAGAACGCGAGAAGGAAGTTCATCAAAAATGCCACGAAGATTCAACCCAAACCTTCGCAAGGGACTCATCATTGGTCACGAACATTAGAAGATCTCGGAGTAGTCATATAATATTACGTCATACTCATGACTTATTTTCTTTTGATGACTGAACTTTGATGGCTCAAACGTGTCGTCCGTGTTCGTTGGTGTGGAGTTTTCTAGAGAATTCGAAGGACATCGACGACCTCTTCGACTCTCCACAAACCTGCTTGCTGTTGTGCACTGTACCTTCTTTTATTACTAGTCGCCTACTAGTAGTAGTAGTATGCCCGAAATTGAGGTGGTCTGAAAATGCAATTGCAAAAACTACTCATCATGAAGCACTGCTAGCTAGTCTACTACTGTGGTAGTAGGGAAAGACTACTGTAGTATAAACTGACTAACCTGCGGCATTCGCACAAAGACACACCGATGAATTTTTTTCGATTTAATAATATTCAGATTGATTATTATGACTTGTAAACAAGATCCTTTGCCCGCACGAGCTAACTCGGGGTTGCATCGCAACACAAACCAGATCCGTCATCGTCTACTGCACCGTCTTGGTTTCAATTCTGGGTTGTTAGCTACCAGAGCCGGGCCTGAAGTTGTATTCAAATCAAAACGAAGTCGATCGGAGAATAGCAGTCTCGTCCAGGTTCCTCAACAACGTCGACAACATTCACAAGAAAATTATGATGAGCAACAACAACAGCAACAACATCAACATCAACAACATTGTGCAGATCGTTGCGTCACCTACGAACAACCCCTACACGAAGACAGTAGCAGCAGCAACAGCAACAACGACCCTCCGTATCGAACCGTTGTTCGCTTTGCTCCTACAACGACCGTTACTTTGATTCCTTCCTATCGCGACTATTCTCCGGAGATTCAAAATGACATTTGGACCAACACGTCTGATATTGCCAAAGAAGCGCAGCGGAATCGCGTCGAATACTTGGTTGATGGTTGTGATCCCGAAAAGGTGACGGAAGAACGTAGTATGATGCCATGGAAGGGTGAACTGGTCCATCCTGCTACGTACTGGGTACTATACGAACAAGAGCAACAACAGCAGGAATTGCAAGCATTGGCTAATGCCGAATTTGACAAGGTTGTTGCTGACGTCGTTGATGTAGATCCGACCATGAGTATAATGAACAGTAGCAGCAACAGCAGTAGCACTAGCAGCCACATAATGTCCATTAAGCGCAGCGAGACGGCGTCTTCTTTGGTAGGACTTGCTGCCTAAGGGGCAAACCAAACCAAACTGTTCTAGTTTTGTACATAACACATACTAGTATTTTTGCATACACAGAGCAACTACCTTACTATCTAGAGTGCGTATCTTAGCAATCATCATCGTTGAACCAATTCAGCTAGAGTACTAGTCTCCTCTAACTATCTACTAGTAGCAGCTACTCGAGTAAGATGCACTGGAATGCAGGTACAGAAGTCAAACGTGCAGTGCAACAAAAGAATTCGGCTCAGGCCACGGTTCTTTTGCTATCTCCGAAATTAGTCTTAACTCTACTGTACTATTCAGACTTCACTCGACAAAAACCAATTATTTCAAAAAAATTTCATAGCTGGATTGGTCATGTATGTATGCGTCCTGTGTCCTGTGTCCTGTAGTAGGATTTGTTTCATCTCAGTAATTACATTGTTTTATGTATCTGTGCGATCTACAAGCCAAACGAAAGTACCAAAAACTGAATGAAAAAAGCATGTATGACTATTGAAAAAAAAAAATAAAGACAATGGTAGTGGTTGATGTGGATGAATTAGCAGAGAAGAAATACATATTGGAAGAAATCTTCGAAGAAGAATTGGGAGTCCAAAGAGAAGATGATGAGGACGAATATGTGGAAGAGGAAATTAGTTCCACAATTGAGGAGGAGGAGGAGGAGGAGGAGGAAGAGGAGGAAATCATAGAGGAGATGATGGAACAAGAAATCCTAGAGGAGGAAATCATAGAGGAAGTGCTGGAAGAAGATGCCCAACAAGACGAAGCAGAAATGGACCAAGAATCCAGCGTTTACTGGCTTGACGAATCCTGTAATAAGAGCCAGCAATTCAACTTTGCACCATGTTTAGATATTACAGAGGAAAACGAAGAAGAGCTGACGGAGCGATTGTACGGAGCTATGCATTTCGCATTAGATGCATTGGATGAACACTATCCGTCAGATTTTCTGGAACCTACTCTATCGTTATTGCTACAAACGACCCAAACGACCCAACAACCTACAAGAAGAACACCACGCGGACCTCCTCAATCATCGGATTTGGAATGGGCTGCCCGACAAACAATCAATGCGATCTATCCCGACAACTACAGGATTCCTGATATTGCATCATTACCTCCAGAAAAAGAAAGCAAAGAGAGACTGGAAAATGTTATGCCAAGTCCGACACCTTCATCTCAATTGGCCAGTGAGAGCATACAAGGAGAAGAAGAGCCGTGTATATCAACGTCAAATCGATGTGACTCCATGGCAGCTGTGCCTCCTTCGCAAATCGATCCCGAATCGGCATCACTTGAGAGCAGTCCAACAACGTCATCAGCAATAAGTAGTGAGGTTGTTGACCATACGCCACTTATCGCAAACTCTTCAGATAAACTCTCGCCTACATTCATTGAAGAGGAGAAAAAGGAGCAAGAGGATGAAGACGACATTCCCTTTGATGAGGTTGAGTCTGCTTGCCAAAAGCCAATATTGCCGCCTTGTAGTGAAAATGACAGTGACAATACACCGCTGAAAGAAAACCGCTCTAACGCTGTGGTCGACGGCGAACATGAATTATCTCATATAGGGAAAGAGTCTCCCGACGAGACTTTATCGAGTGACGAAAATATCGACAGACCGGCGAAATCGCTTGACTTAGACGATGCGGTCACCAAAGTGGCTAGTCCGGAAAGATCACCTGGAGACCCGACATCTGCGGCATCTTCTTCGGCGATAATGGAATCATCTGCGCTTTCTCAAGAGTATCATTGGAAGTTCCCATCGATTTCACAAAGATCACATATCGACAAGTCAGCAGCACATGCAACACTATGGCAGGCTCAAGACTTGGAAGCTTCTCGGGTGGAGGAATCTGCTCCAGCCTATGTACCAAGGAACGCCTTGAGCCTTGAGGAGGAGATTTTTTCAAGGGAATATGTAGAGAGGGAGCGCCAGAAAGCGCGCGAGAAACTCGAGCGCATCAAGCATACGATCCGCGTGGTCCTATTGACGCTTTTATTTGTATTACCATTTGCAATTGGGGCTTATCTCGCACTGATAAAGAAAGATGATGACGATGATTGATTACCGATTGCAGTGTTTGTAGCGGTCAGGGACTCTGGCAAGAGGTGATAGCGAGGCTGACCAACCAAAAAGAAAAGGATCTAGGTACCGCATTTGTTAGCCAGTGGTGCGTAGTTTAAGGCAGAATAATCTAGTGGAGCTTTCAAATCGTTCTATGAACTTTAATTTACAATTCTCAAAGACGTTCCGGGAGAAGACAACGGGAAGAAAAAATCACGATTTCCATTTTCTTTTCTTTTGACGGGAGTTGGCATCAGTTGGTCCACTTTCCCGTTCTTGGAGGGAAGGCTAGCCGCAAAGCGATCATGACACGAAAAGTTGGTCATGTCAGGAAGAGATGCCCGTTTTGCCCTGGGTTGAATACGGCCATCTTCTCTTGAATTTTCGCTCTCTGTACTCGCCACATCATTCACCAAAGATGATATATTCAGCAGGGAATGTCTCCTTCGTTGGCTGATGTTACGACCACTTGCTGACAAGCTGAGTGGGGTGTCTCTCGAGCGGGTTCTTCTCGCTGGGATTTTGACTCGAACGCCCTTCGCCACTGGAACGTACTCGTGACCGAGCTGGAAATCAGCTGGAAAAGAGATCTCCATACCGATCAAAGGATCGCAGGTGAAAATGGATTCCACAGGCTGAAATACTTCTTGTTCGCCTGAAATTACCGAGCCATTGGCGAGATACATCCACAGATTCCTGTCGCCAGTGGTGGACTCATTCTTCATAGTGCTAAAGCTTTCTCGGTGGTGACTTTCGCCGACGCGATGAACGTGGACAACGCTCTCAAGTTTGGAGGGCGTACATTGCATTTGTGCTTGATTCATTTTTCGTTTCGCTTGTCTTACATTAAAAATTTATGATGATTTTAAAGCAGATGGACTTTTTACTCAAGAACTATCGCAGTTCGTTTTGCGACCTTCCAGGATTTTTGAGGATTGAATTTCAGAAGAATCTTTGGAGGAGCAAAAGAGCCTATTCTTTTGGGGAACTGAATTCATCATGGAATACCAGGTACTGGTAGTACTAGTACTATGGTACATAGTACTAGCTAGGGTACCTGGTACCAAACGTACCAGGTACCCCCAGTACCAAACGTATGGTACCATAGTACGAAATTTGTCATATTATTATTTCAAAATGTCTTGCTTGTTACCTTTCTTATGTTCAAGTCATTTCATTTCGACTCAGTGAAGCTGCGTGCAGAGGAGATTGTTATTATTACCTACCGGTAGTACCTAGTACGACAGTACTATCTACTACTACTAGCTAGTACCTGTTATTATGTGGTATTATTATTATGAATTCTCATATCCGATCTGGTTTATCTACCGTAGTATTGGTACGTAGTACTACTACTATTACTCCTGCGGTAGAGTGCTCGAGTGCCAACGTAAAAAGAACTAGTAGTACCCCTACGCTGGTACTGCTACCAGGTAGTAAATAGGTCTATCTCCATAATAGAAGTAGACTACTAGTACCAGTACTACTAGTACATTACTACCAGGTACTAGACTAAGAAGAGAACAACTGACTTGTTTTACAAACTGACTTTGATGTATTCTTACTACAGTACAGTACCTGGTACTAGTACCAGGTACCAGGTACTACTACTACTAGTAATAAGTAATTAGGCCTTCGAGGGAACCTAGTATCGTAAAACCAACAAAAGCTGCCTCTAAATAGTAGTACCTGGTAAAGCCAAAATCTTGCGTCATTTTTTGGAACAGGGGAACATAATATCGAATTTAGAGACATTTGATAGCTTCATTCAAGATTCTACTTGGATGCAGTTATAGCTATTGTGTAGAAATGGACCATTTCGATGTTCAGCAGACATTACTGTTTTAGAAAAAATTCTTTCAAGGATTCGAAGATATTTTTCTTGGCAACCCAAAAAGCTACCAACAGCTGGAAGCCAGCCATGGTACAGTTCCACTAGCTACCTGCTACTTCAACAAAGACCAAATTTTAAATAGAAGTCCTTAAAGATAAATTCATTCATTTTTCCTTTGACGAAGCCGCGACTTACTGTACTGGTAGTGTATCTACTACCAGTAGCTACAGTACCTGGTACTACACACAGTGGTACTACTAGTAGTAGTCGTAGCAGTACTCCTATGAATCATAGTAGGTACTCGTACCTGTACTGGGGTGGCTACTAGCTAGCTACCTGGTAGCTACAGCAGTAGCTGGTAGGGTCTAGTCCTACTACTACCAGGTAACAAGTACTAGTACTCTACTCTAATACTAGTACTAGCTAGTAGTCTACAGTAGTTCCGGTACAATATTGCAAGCTCAAGTATGAATCCAAATTCGGGATTGATATTATTGTCATTACTAGTACTGTACCTGGTATTATTATTACCAGGTATTTCACAGTTTTAATAAGAACGAAATTTGTCTAGTCTACTTGGTAGTACCTTGTAGTCTAGTATGGTCTAAGTGATAATACTACTGGTACCAGTGCCTGATAGAAAATCTGACAAGAGCTGCGAAGAATTATTGAGGTTGGTACGGGATGTTCGGAGTTCCAACTACTGGCTACAGTACCAGGTAGTACGGTGCGTAGTCCAATGCTGGTACCATAGGACCATACTCGTTCACTCGGTTTCGAACATTTGGCATTCCTTCAGAATTAGGCTTCAAGTTTCGTCTGACACTTGCTCACTGCTTTATTGCTTTAGGACTAGAAAAGTCTAGGCCAGGCCATACCATGATTGTTCTACTAGTAGTACCAGAATAAACTGGCACAAATACAAGTAATAGTGGGCCATTCCTGAAATTGACTACCAGGTAATACCAAATTCATTGAGCCATTTTGTTCACAGTACTACTACTAGTAGTAGATACTCGAGTACTACGGATCTGGTACCTGACAGCTGCTTGATTCAACAAACGAATGTTCAAAGATTCATCGACTTGAAATTTTAGCAGTCCAGGTGGTCTGAAATAAAAGTCATATGCACCTGTACTGAGTCGTAGTAATAACCTAGACCACACCAAAAGCAAGTCTGACACCACACAGATACAAGCGTTGGAGCTAGCTACTAATATGATATTACAGGCACTGGTCGCAGCAATCGCAGTTGACCTTGTCGCAATCCAAGGCAATAAATTCGAGATCGTGTGCCTTTTTCAAATCACAAACACCTTGCGGGAGACTCCCGGTCAAGTCCGTATCGTACGCGCGAAACTCCAACAGGGAGGTCATTTCTTCAAAATTAATGGGTATGCTGCCGTCGAAATTGTTGTGGTCTAAAAGCAGACGCGTCAATCCCGTCAGTGTGTGCAACGTACTTGGAATCGACCCGCTCAGGTTGTTGCCTTGCACGCGAACCTCCTTAACTTTGTGAATGTCGTCAAAGACATCTGGCAACGGTCCATGTAGCTCATTGTTGTCCAAAGCAATAATGTGAATATTCTGACAGGATTCAATCTCGGGAGCGATGGTGCCAGTAAGCCTATTTTTTGAGAGACGAAGCTCCACCATAGTCCGTAAACGAAAGATTTCGAAAGGAATGTGTTCGGAAAGGTCGTTGTCGTTGAGCTTGAGAAATTGTAAACTGGAGAGTCCGGCCAAATACGGAATCGATCCTTTTGCAGCATATGAACACGAACCAAATACGGTGCAAAATAGAAATGGTGAGACGAGCTATCACCGCAACGCAGCTAAACAAACATACCTTCTTATCGCATCGTACCTGTGAGCTTGTTTTCTTGGAAAGCTATTGTATCGACCTTATTCCAAAAGTTCATTTCCGCAGGAAGAGTTCCAGTGAGTTCGTTGTTAAAGAGTTGAATACTCTCGAGATCTGTCATTGTGCCAATCGTTGAAGGAAGCGTTCCTGTCAACTTGTTTTGTTGAAGCCAGAGATATTCCATGTCGGGCAGCTGAGAGAACAGCGACGGAGGTAACGTTCCGGTGATAGCATTTCTGCCTAGATTTAAAATTCGAAGTTTTGAAAGAGCTTTTAATTCCTCTGGTAGCTTTCCTTTTAGATTGTTCATTGTCAAATTCAAATGGACAATGGTGTGGTCTTCTTCGCACCTAAGATATGAGAAAAAAGTAAACCGAGAAATAAGTAAACGCAGGAAGTACCTTTCGCAGATACATTAAAAAAAACACTTTGATCAGGCAAAGCACGACATATTGAGGTGAGCTTACTGTACACCAAACCATTTACAAACTGGAACATGTCCTCGCATCCAATTTGTATTCTCGCGCCATATCGTCGAAGCGGACGGATCACTGGAAACATTGTAGGTCAAATATCCGTTGGTCTCAACTGTGAGAAGAGCAAAGCAAATGCAGTGTGGTCAGCAAAAGCGCAGCAAAATAAAATTAGAGAAAATAAATCATTCCAAAATCTACTCACAGTACAGCACGGCCAGAGAATAGACTTCCAATTTTGCTTCCATTAATAAATCTTCTTGTTTGTTGGCCAGAATAGGATGATCCAACAGTAATGATGGATCTTCCAAACTCGATATCCAATGCAACGCCAAGTATTGTGATGATTTTTCCTGTTGCAAGTCTTCCGAGGATGATACATTGTGTTCTACCAAATATGCTTGAAAATCATCCAAAATAGATGATTCGGGAACGATAGTGACAACGGGTGTGTCAGTATTAGCAGGGCTAATAAAGTTGCCATCAGTCTTGGTGGTAAAAGCCCCCATTTTCCAAGCAGCAAATGCTCCTACAAGTCCCGCCATAACAAGGACAAAGGACAACCAATTGCAGCACAATTCTTGGCAATATGGTCTGCCACGTCCTTGATGACGTTGCTGTGGACTAAACATACCGCCGCTGCGTACATTAACCTTGCGGCGCCGTCGTTGACTCCGCGTCGTGCGATATTGCTGCTGTTGCTGGGTGGATTTGGTATTGTGACTACGTTCATCCAACCAAATATCGACCAGACTCGACTGCATTTTTCCCAAAAAAGTGTTCGGTGCTCTACCAGAACTTGCATCATTGCTTTTGTAATTCTGGCCGTAGGTACTATTATTACTATCGGCATAGTAGTCCCCCAACGATGCATCCATGAGATTGATGGTTTGATCGACATGCCGCAAATCTTGGCGATTCGCAAATAAATTGGTAGAAGCACTGTCCACAATACCAGCATTGTTTTTGTTTTTGATTTTGGAATGATGACGACCAGCGATATCACCGAGTAAACTTTTGTTTTGCTGCTGCTGCTGCTGATGAGTAGCAGTCACATGTTTTGCTCTGTTTCTCCATTCTTCTTGCTGTTGTTTTTGTTCCTTTGGATTCCAATCCAAATCACTAGTGTTACTGTTGTTGTTATACGCATTGTGTGTTGAAAAAGAGTCGTGATGTCCTTCCATGTCTTGACTGTATTCGCTTGAACTTGCACTGCCGTGTAGAAATGAAGTGTTCGAGTTATGATAAATGGCTTGATGTTCCAGCTTGTGGCCGCGTTGTTTTTGGTGTCGGAGTGGTTCATCACCATAGTAAGACTCATAGTTTGTATCATTCTCGTAATCGTCCTCATCACTGTTGTTGTTGTCATTGTCGAGTAAAAACTGGTGTGCAGTTTTTCTTGACTTTGCAGTAAATGATGAGGATTGTATTTTCTGTAATGAAATCAAATCATTGTAATTACTTTCACTACTGCCATCATTACCACCAGTGGCTGCTGTGGTTGTTGCTGTTGTCACCATTTGTTGAATGGTAGATGCCAATGCATTGTTGTTACTAGTACTAGTACTGGTACTAGTACTATTAGTAGCACTGTTGTTGCTTCCTACTACTACGTTAGAAGTCATGGGTGGTTGTGCAGTTGTAACGCCTCTGGCAGGTCGTTGTTGTTGACTTGTCAATTTTGTCAGCGCGTCTAATTTTTCTGTTTGTGTCATGCTCTCTCGATGTTGTTGTTGCTGCTGCAAAAACAATGCGGCCGAAGCTCTAAGGCTGCTGCTAGTGCTGTTGTCGTGAATGCTATGCAATGCCATTGAGTGTGGTGGAGTAGGCGACGTGGGTGTAGCCAGTGCAATGGCTGCTGCTGTAGATTGATTTTTCACACTGGTAGTGTTGGAGGCAGTCCTTCTACTACTAGTATTAAAAGTAGTATTCCATTCAAAATTGCTATTGTCTCTGGTATTGGTCTGCAAACTACTCCTGCTAGCAGTACTTCTACTAGTCCTAGTGCTAGTCCTGTTGTTGTAATGACTGCTCCTACTCCTGGAAATGTCCCTGATCCGACTGCTGCTGCTGCTGCTGCTGCTGCTGTTGGCGGTGTTGGTGTTTTTCATTGCACGTGATTGAGCTGAATCGGAAGAGCCCACCTGTGTCACGAGCAAAGTCAGATGACCTGTACTTCTTCGTCCTGATGACGTCGAAGAAGAATGCGTCATGGAAGTTGCAGCACGCACCGAAGAGGACATAGAAAGCCCTTCTCTTCCTTTACTCTTGCGACTACTGCTGGCGCCACTTCTCCCGCTGCCTCTCTTGCCCATTGCTTTCATGTGCGCGCTGCTACTAGTCGTAGCAATTCTTTTGCTGGCCAGTCCCATCAGATTTGGAGACGACGAGGACGAACCCCGCGGTTTCGATGAGGTCGACGACAATGCAGATGACGACATTCCCATATTGGAACGCATCATCGTCAAAGCGGCTGCTTTTTGTCGTCCTTCTGTTTCTGGATTTGTCATGATACTCTTACTGCTACTGCTGGCAGCACGATCGCGATCACGATCACGATTGCGACTTCTGCTACTTCTACTAATGGCTGCTACAGCATGGTCATCGTCATCATCATCATCATCATCATCATCATCATCATCATCATCATCATCATCATCATCATCATCATCATCATCATCAGAATCATCATCATCAGAATCATCATCACCTTGATAAAGTTCCATCTTGTGCAAACTGTTACTCGGAACACGTTGAAAGTCGCTATTCTTCTTTGTCATTGTAAATGTTGTTGTAGAGCTTTTGGAGGTGTTCTCAGTAACTTAGAGTTGGTGGTGAGGTGTGAGACTGGTTATTAAAAAAAAAATAGAAGACACTTTTGTTATTATTTACTACTCTACTATTAAAATAATTATAGTGTCTTTTGGGGGGTTGACTCTACTACTAGTAGATTACTAATAATAGACAACTTCTCAAGTACGTAGTAGCTACCAGTACCAGGTAGTCTACTGTAGAGTACTTTAGTACCAGGTAGAGGACTGCTACTAGAGACTCTAGTACCAGTACACGTACAGTAGTATTTGATTGCTACTCGTACTACTGTACCAGTAGTAGGTATAATAATTGTACCAGGTACCCCCCTTCCCCCCAAAAAGACTGACGACGAAAGCACATTCTTTGAAAGACATAGATAATGACCGTTTCTTTTCCAAGTGTTCCAAGGTGCAACAAGGTGCAACAAGGCGCAACGAGGCGCAACAAGGCGCAACAAGCGTGCTTTTTACTGGTCTAGTGAAAAAAAATGTATACGTCTGTAAAGTTGTGTGAAGTTGTGTGAACACACTACCAGGTAGACTACCCGTACTGATAACACACATTAACACAAGACTATTATAATATGTCAACCAATTCCAAATGCAATCACTTCCAATGCAATCACTCTACTACTCTATTAACTTGCCTGATCTTTCCTATAATCGATAACAGATAACAGATAACAGATAACAGTAGCATTATATTATGTATTACGGTATCACTCTGCGTATCATGATTCGTGATAGTTATTATTCGTCGCCCACTTGAATCATGAACGATAAAAACAAGAGAAGGACTGGTACTGGTACCCGCTGCAAGGATATCATTAATACATCTATAATCTATAATCTATACGCGCAGTACCTACGGACGTTCTTGCACACTGCACACATCAGGAAAGAGGAAGAGATGCATTGTGTCCTTGTCCTTCTGGTATTCAACGGTCAACAGTCAACAGTCAACAGTCAACAGTCAACTCTTAGAGTTTCCGTCAAACGATCTGTTTGATTCCTTTTCTTCCTCCCATTTTGCTTTAACACTGCGTTTTGTTTTGTCGTCACTACGACTACGACAGCACGTGAGCGCGATCCGTTGCCAATCCATCTATCTATGCACAATCCAACCACATCTATCCATTCATCCTGGGCTATCACTTCCGCACACATGGACACGTACATGTGCAGTGACAGCAACCTTGCTTGCACAGAAGAGACATGGCTTGCTGAACACAAAATGCACTGGCTGCGTATTTACACTATTTTACACTGTTTGGAATATGTGCACAACAAACAGATCAGATATCGTAGTAAGTGCAAAGAGATACTTGGTGATAATGAGCCAAGGTCGAATGTGCAAAGCAGCTTAGAGAAATAATAGTTGAAAGTTGAAACTACGTGACAATCCCATTTTTTAGAGTGACATGATGCTGCACAAAAAACACACAAAAATTATTCGGACCTTCCATAGGAACCCTTTCTTTTCTTGTGCGTTTGCGTACATTCAATTACACGTAAACGATGCCCTTATCGCTAGAAGCACTCGTCACAACATGTGCAATTAGAAACGTGTGCACAATCCAATGCAACCAATTGGAGTTCAAACTCATCCGCCAAATGACACAAACCAGCAGGTACTACACCTGTCAACGCGGTATCAAAGGCACGAAATTCTTCAAGAAATGTCAACAATCCAATCTCACTAGGAATGCTGCCTGTGAGCATGTTGTGATCCAACAGTAACAATTGCAAGTTCGTCATGTTGTTAAAGGTTTGGGGCAACGAGCCCGTTAATTGATTCTTCTGCAAGTGAAGTTCCACTGAAAAATTGGAGAAAAAAATTGAAAAAAAAAGACAATGAAAAATGGACATTAGAAACATAGGTTATACACGGAACGAGCACGCACATGTACATACACAACACTCAAGATAGCTAGGGTAGTCACCACAGCTTGTACGGACCCAAATTGATGTTTTCGACAAATTTAGTTTCAATATCTCCTTCGATCAAATTATTGTCCAGCTGAAGGACGCGAAGATCACGAAGATTGTCAATTTCGGAAGGGATGGTACCCGACATTCTGTGTTTATATATATATATGTATATGTGTGTGTTTGTGTGCATGTGCAAATGTTTTCAAAACAAACCGTACATGAAAGTGTGTCGGTTAGAATCATCATATCCATAACTAGAGTATTAACGAAAAAAACAAGAACTATCTATGAGGACGAACCTACCTATTCTTGTGACCACGAATTTCCACCATTTTGGGAAGCCGAAAAAAGCTGGTTGGAAGATGTCCATCAAAGGAATTGTCGTAATACCAAAGATATTCCAATTGTTGCAAACCTTCAATGTACGGAAAGCTTCCTGTCAATTCGTTATTGGCAACGTAAAGCACTCTCAATTCTCGCAGTCCCTCAATTTCATTAGGCACAGGACCAAACAAGCTGTTGCTTTGCAATTGCAGACTTTGCAGTCGGTAGAGGTTCATCCACGACGTTGGAATCTTAGAATGAAACTTATTGTTATACAACCAGAGGTACTCCAAAGACTCAGCAATGGGTGGACGCGTTACCAGAGGCGCTTCGGTCTTATTGGAGGTTCCAGGTTCATCGAGCGGAATTATTTTCGGCTGTATGGAGGGCAACTCTCCGTGCAATCGATTCCTGGACAAATCCAAAATCCGTAAATTGCTCAGACCAGTGAAAAGTTCAGGCGAGAGATTACCTTGCAAATTGTTGGATGTTAGATTAACACGAACAACGGTTGACTCGTGAGCAGATATGCCTTCCT
>Ga0100394_1001171_pt1 | contig 21805 bp, 16 predicted proteins | sample CryGeymeta201518_FD_81549 | JGI IMG/M metagenome (GOLD analysis project Ga0100394, IMG submission 81549) | Groundwater microbial communities from Crystal Geyser aquifers in Utah, USA - Crystal Geyser metaG 2015-18 | ecosystem: Environmental > Aquatic > Deep subsurface > Groundwater | place: USA... | reverse complement strand
TCAACCAACATATAACGCAAAGAGAAAGGCTGAGCCATACGCACTATCGTGTCGTACACTGCGCTATCGCCGTGCGGATGATATTTACCAATAACATCCCCTACCACACGGGCAGATTTTTTATAGGCTTTGTTCCAGTCGTTGCCAAGTTCCTTCATCGCGAACAGCACGCGGCGATGCACCGGCTTAAGACCATCTCTTACGTCTGGTAAGGCGCGGCCAACAATGACACTCATTGCGTAATCGAGGTACGAATTCTTTAATTCGTCCTCAATATTAATAGGAACTATTTCTCTGGCCAGATCTGTCATAAAACGCTATTTTCCCTTTAAATCAAATAGATAACTCGCTTTTGTCGATGTTATAAAGCGCGAGACAACGCAAGATTCTACCACAGAAAATCACGCTTGCCATGCCTGAAATGCATAGCAAATTAACCCGTAGCATTGCTCTAACAGATCAAGGCTTTATAATGCACGCAAAAACGTGAGGCATCTGATATGACAACACAAGCAAAAGTGAATACAACCAATGTTGATCCAGGCGAAATTGCCAAGTTTAACGATATCGCCTCTCGTTGGTGGGATCCTGCCGGCGAATTTAAACCGCTGCATTTATTAAACCCGGTTCGGTTAACCTACATTAGCGACGAAATACAGGGCCTGTTCGGCAAAACGGTTGTTGATATTGGCTGTGGTGGCGGTATTTTAGCGGAAAGTATGGCCCGTTGTGGTGCAGTGGTAACCGGTCTTGATATGGCCTTAGATTCATTAAATGTTGCCCGTTTACATGCACTGGAAGCCGGTGTAGAGGTAAATTATCAGCAGACAACAGCGGAAGAATATAGCCAACGCTTCGCGGCGCAATACGATGTAGTCACCTGTATGGAGATGCTGGAACACGTTCCCGAACCAATGTCTGTTATTCAGGCATGTGCAGATTTAGCTAAGCCTGGTGCGACTTTGTTTTTTTCAACGTTAAATAAAACCTGGAAAGCGTATTTATTAGCAATAGTCGGCGCTGAGCATATTATGAAGCTGGTACCTAAAGGCACACACGAATTTAATAAATTTATCCGGCCTTCTGAGCTAATGCGCTACCTTGAGCAAGCAGGTTTAGAAATTACCGCCGCCACAGGGCTACATTTTAACCCCGTCAATAACAGTTTTAAAACCGGGCCCGGCGTAGATGTTAATTATATTGTGGTGGCAAAAAAACCAGCTTAATTTAAACGACTGGTTAAGTCTTTTACCTTATAAATAGCTTCACGCTATAAAAAATAAATTGATAGAACAAATAAATTTATCTGGAAAAAAAGCTTGCTTCGCGCAAGCTTTTCTCAGCACACTACTGCCAAGGTTAGCAGCTACTAACAGCAAGTTTAACCGGCTTTTTTTCCCTCACGTCAAGCCTTGCAAAATAATCAGATCCACACTATCTTGTGATCACTTTATAAAAAGCACCTATATGTTGTGTAATTAAGCAACAATAGCTGCTGGTTAAATGGCCGTGCGCTACATGGCTCATAATCAGTATTAACAACAACCGAAACGGAAATCTGCAGCAATGACTCAATCTCTTTTCGTCACTAAACGTGATGGCCGCCGCGAACCATTAGACCTGGATAAAATTCATCGTGTTATTACCTGGGCGGCCGAAGGTCTATCACATGTTTCGGTGTCTCAGGTTGAGCTAAAGTCACATATTCAGTTTTATGACGGCATAAAATCGGAAGATATTCATGAGACAATTATTAAAGCTGCGGCTGACTTAATTTCAAAAGACAGCCCTGATTATCAGTATCTCGCAGCGCGCCTTGCCGTTTTTCATTTGCGTAAAAAAGCCTACGGCCAGTTTGAACCACCGCACTTGTATGATCATGTGGTTAAAATGGTTGAAAGCAATCGTTATGACCAGCATATTTTGGCTGATTACAGTCGTGAAGAACTGCAGCAGATGAACGATTTTATTGACCATAGCCGGGATTTAAATTTCAGCTACGCCGCAGTCAAACAACTGGAAGGCAAGTATTTAGTACAAAACCGCGTCACAGGCGTAATTTATGAAAGCGCACAGTTTTTGTACATGCTGGTTGCAGCCTGTTTGTTTGCCAATTATCCCAAAGCAAACCGCTTAACTTATGTTCGCCGCTTCTACGATGCATGTTCACTATTTAAGTTATCTTTACCCACACCTATCATGTCGGGCGTGCGCACCCCTACCCGTCAGTTTAGCTCTTGCGTATTGATTGAATGTGGTGACAGCTTAGATTCGATAAATGCCACCTCCAGTGCCATTGTTAAATATGTCAGCCAGCGCGCCGGTATTGGTATTAATGCTGGACGTATTCGTGCTATGGGTAGCCCAATTCGTAATGGTGAAGCATTCCATACTGGCTGTATCCCATTTTATAAACACTTTCAAACCGCTGTAAAAAGCTGTTCGCAAGGTGGCGTTCGTGGTGGTGCTGCAACCCTGTTCTATCCACTTTGGCATTTAGAAGTAGAGTCGTTGCTGGTCTTAAAAAATAACCGTGGTGTGGAAGAAAACCGGGTTAGGCACTTAGATTACGGCGTCCAATTTAACCGCTTAATGTATACCCGCTTAATTAAAGACGACTACATCACGTTGTTCAGCCCATCTGATGTACCGGGTTTATACGATGCGTTCTTCGAAGATCAGGAAAAGTTTGAGCAGCTATACGTAAAATACGAAGCTGATAACAGCATCCGTAAAAAGCGTTTAAAAGCGTTAGAATTATTTACTTTGTTTATGCAAGAACGTGCCAGCACCGGCCGCATTTACTTACAGAACGTAGACCACTGTAATACGCACAGTCCGTTTAACCCCAAATTTGCCCCAGTGCGCCAGAGCAATTTATGTTTAGAAATCGCTCTGCCAACAAAACCATTAAAACATGTCAATGATCCAGACGGTGAAATTGCCCTGTGCACCCTGTCAGCTTTTAACCTGGGGGCGATTGAAGATCTTAGCGAATTAGAAGAATTAGCTGAGCTGGCGGTAAGGTCATTAGATAGCCTGCTAGATTATCAGGATTACCCTATTCCTGCAGCATTCCATGCGTCAATTAACCGCCGAACCCTCGGTGTTGGCGTCATCAATTATGCTTACTATTTAGCTAAGAACGGGGTTAAGTACTCAGATGGTTCAGCTAATGGCTTAACACATCGCACCTTCGAAGCTATTCAGTATTATTTATTGAAAGCGTCGAATAAATTGGCTCAGGAATTTGGTGCTTGTCCAAAATTTAATGAAACCACTTATGCCGAAGGCATACTGCCAATTGATACGTACAAGAAAGACTTGGACAAAGTCTGTAGTGAGCCATTGCTGTTAGACTGGGAGCAACTACGTAAAGATATTCTGAATCATGGTCTGCGTAATTCGACCTTATCAGCATTAATGCCGTCTGAAACGTCGTCACAAATATCTAATGCGACAAATGGTATTGAGCCACCACGTGGTCATATCAGCGTAAAAGCCAGCAAAGACGGTATATTGAAGCAGGTTGTTCCTGAATACGAGAGATTAAAAGATCAGTACGAGTTACTTTGGAATATCCCCAATAACAGTGGTTATATTGCCTTGGTCGCTATTATGCAGAAATTTATCGATCAGACCATTTCCGCGAACACTAACTACGATCCAAATAAGTTTGATGGCGGCAAAGTGCCAATGAAACTGTTGTTACAGGACTTGCTGTCAGCTTACAAACTGGGTGTAAAAACAATGTATTACCACAACACCCGTGATGGCGCATCCGACATTCAGGAGGATATTAAGCCAGAGCCGGAAGATGACGGCTGTGCTGGTGGCGCGTGTAAAATTTAACTTTTGAGTAAACGGACTGCTTAGGTAGTCCGTACTTTGTATTGAACCCCCAGTTAGGACGATAAGTGGCAATGGCGTACACAACTTTCAACCGCATAATGAATGATCAGATGAAAGAGCCGATGTTTTTCGGTAATCCGGTAAACGTTTCACGCTATGATCAGCAAAAATACGGTATCTTCGAAAAACTGATTGAAAAACAATTGAGTTTTTTCTGGCGCCCGGAAGAGGTTGACGTTAGCAAAGACAGGATTGACTATCAAAACCTGCCGGATCATGAAAAACACATATTTATCAGTAATCTGAAATACCAGACCTTATTGGATTCTGTCCAAGGCCGTTCACCCAATGTGGCGTTTTTGCCAATAGTATCTTTACCTGAACTAGAAACATGGATAGAAACCTGGGCCTTTAGTGAAACCATACACAGCCGCAGCTATACCCATATAGTACGCAACATTAGCGCCGAACCCCATAAAGTGTTCGACGACAATATGCTGAATGAAAAAATACTACAACGCGCTGAAGATGTAACCCGCTATTATGACCACCTGATTGATGGCATTAATTTATATCAGCGCTGTGGTGAAGGTACTCATACCATTAATGGTAATAGTGAAACCATTAGTCTTTATGAGTTAAAGCGCCGCTTGTACCTGTGTGTTATGTCGGTAAACGTGCTTGAAGCTATCCGGTTTTATGTTAGTTTTGCCTGCAGTTTTGCCTTTGCCGAACGCGAACTAATGGAAGGTAACGCCAAAATTATCCGGCTTATTGCCCGCGATGAAGCATTACATCTTACCGGCACCCAGCACATGCTAAATATTATGGCCGCAGGCGATGATGATCCAGACATGGCAATAATCGCCAAAGAATGCGAAGAAGAAGCTTACGCCATTTTCCGCAAAGCAGCAGAGCAAGAAAAAGACTGGGCAGAGTTTTTGTTTAAGGACGGCTCTATGATTGGTTTGAACAAAGACATTCTTTGCCAATATGTAGAGTATATTTCAAACAGCCGTATGCAAGCTATTGGTTTAAAGGCTATCTTCTCAACCACACAAAATCCTATTCCGTGGATCAATACCTGGTTGGTTTCTGACAACGTACAGGTTGCCCCGCAAGAAGCTGAAATTAGTTCTTACCTGGTTGGGCAGATTGATAATGAAGTTGACGGTGGCGATTTCGGTGATTTCGATCTGTAAGCCAAATGCCTACTGTTAAAGTAAGCGCTGATGTGGCCATTAATTTTGATGGCCAAGCCAGAACGCTGCTCGACGCACTAGAACAACAACGGTTACAGGTCAATTTTCATTGTCGTGAAGGTTACTGTGGTGCATGTCGTTGTAAGCTTTTACGCGGAGAAATTCGTTACATCAATGAACCCCTGGCTTTTGTTCGGCAAGGCGAGTTCTTGCCATGCTGCAGTATTCCTGTAAACGATATTGAAATTGAAATCCCGTGATTGTGTGGTATTTTTACTGCATTTGCTGCAGACTACGGTACGTGTATTGATCTTGAAGGAGATCATTGATGAAGGCCCTGTTGTTGCTCGTTGCATCCAGTTTACCGTCGGCAGACTTCTCCCATTATGAGCAATTGTTAGCCAAGTCGCAGTTTTCTGAGCTTGAACATCAGTTGGTCAAGCTGCCCGATTATAAACAACACGATAACTTACTGGTTGTCTATGCTAAGGCTCTGATTAGTTTGCAACGTTTGGAAGACGCTAATGACTTACTCAACTTCGCTGTTGAACAGTTTCCGCAAAATGTTGAATTAAACTATCTTGCAGGATTAAGCAAAATTCGTTTGGCAAGCAATGGCAATGTGTTTGCAGCAAAAGATCGCGCGCTTCGCGGCGTGGCGTTATTGCAAAATGCTGTTAATTTAAACCCGCAGTATTTTGCTGCACGTCAGGCATTAATAGATTTTTACAGTATTGCACCAGCCGCTGCAGGTGGTGACAAAGCACTTGCTGAAGCCATGACAGAGCAACTTGCCAAAGAAAATCCGGCACAAGCCTTGTTAGCCAGATCGCGTATTTTACTTAATGACAAAAAACCTACAGAGGCACTTGAACTATTAAACAGCATGATGCCTAACCCACCAACGGCGCGCTTACTCGCACGTAAAGCTCAAATTGAAAATGAATTAGGCGTGCATGCACAAGCATTTAAAAGCTATACGTTAGCAGCTCAATACGCTACCGATGCAACTGACAAATATAATGCACTTTACCATATAGGCCGCTTGGCGGTAATCGCCGATCAAGATGCTGATGAAGGGATTAAGGCGTTACAACAATATCTGGCATTTTACAAAGACAGTGAAAACAGAAGCCTGTATTGGGCAACATTACGCTTAGCACAACTGATGTATCGTACCGGTGATACTTTTGAGGCCACATTGCTTGTCAGCCAACTGACCAACGTGCAAGTAGAAGACGAAGAATTTAATCTTATTTTGGTAAGTTTGCTCAGTGCCTTAAAGCCGAAAGAGCCTGTGCCAATACCTATATCGACAACAAACAATAGCAATTAAACATCAGTCTAAAACAGCAGGAGTGCTGCATTTTTGTATTAGCATCTCCTGCTGATGAGTGATGCTGAGGCCTACTTGCGGATCCCCTCAACGCTTAACTCCATTTGTACTGTTGCCGAAGCAGGGCCTAAATCCATACTGATAGCAAAGTCTTTCAACGTTAACGTTGTAGTACCTGAAAATCCAGCACGATAACCCCCCCAGGGATCTTTGCCTTCACCCGTTTTTTCTGCAGCAATAACGACTTCTTTTGTCACACCATTGAGGGTGAGGTTGCCATAAAGGTCGAAGTTATTGTTATCTTTCTCAACAACTTTAGTGCTAACGAAAGTGGCTTTAGGGTGTTTGCCAACATTAAGAAAGTCAGCACTTCGTAAGTGTTTATCACGCTCAGCATGATTTGAATCAACGCTACTGGTATCTATCGTTAACTGAATTTTTGACTCGGCTAGCTTTGCCGCGTCATAGCTAAAGTCACCAGAAAAAGTATTAAAGCGGCCATAAAGCCAGCTATAACCCAAATGGCTAATTTTGAACTGTACAAATGCGTGTGCGCCTTGAGTATCAATAACATAGTCTGCAGCCTGTGCTGGCAATGTCATTAATGCAGCCAATGAGGCAGCGAGGAAAAGTTTCTTCATATTACTCTCCAAATTTTAAGGTTTACGCCCAAACATACGTCTGAGTGTATTGTCTTTATCAACAAAGTGATGTTTTAACGCTGCAGCACCATGCAGTAATGTCAGCGCGATTAAGCTGTAAGCAACGTATTCGTGCACTAAGCCCGCAGTGTCAGCCTGATTATCAAACAAGGTCCCTGCTGCGGGTACATCAAACCAACCAAATACACTTATTGGCCTGCCGTCTTCTGTAGAAATCAGATAACCACTTATAAAGAGTGTCACCATACCGATATACAGCAAACCTTGCACAACAGATGAAATCTGTTTTTCCCAACGTTTATGCGTTGTTACTGCATTTGGCGGCGGACTAAAGTAACGCCAGGCCAAACGAAGGCAAATTGTTATGGCCAACAAAATACCAATACTCTTATGCCAGTATGGTGCAGTTCGATACCATTGGCTGTAATAGGTCAGATCAACCATCCAGAAACCAACCGCAAATAAGCCTAACACTGCTAAAGCGGTTATCCAGTGCAGTACAATACTTATTAGCCCATAACGCGATACGTCATTTTTCCACATGGTTTACTCCTTTCATTTACTAAGGATATAGCAATTTTGTGAAACTAAAATCGCAATTTTTGCCGACAAACATTCTAAATAATAGAATGGATGGTTAACGACAAACCATTTAATACCATAAAAAAAACCAGCATTATGCTGGCTTTTACTATCGATAAGTTATTAAACCTTATTCAAACTTTCCATCTCGGATGTGCTTTTCACCACGTTGTTTTGCTAATTCAACCTGACGCTGACGTTCTGCAAAGGCCGCTTTTTGTTCTTCTGTTGTTTTATCATAACAGTGCGGGCAACTCAGACCTTTAACATAATGCTCTGATAACATTTCATCAGCCGACAATGGCATGCGGCAGGCGTAGCATTGATCATAACTACCTTGCTCTAAGCCATGTTTAACTGCCACGCGTTGGTCAAATACAAAACATTCACCTTGCCACAGGCTTTGCTCAACGGGTGTCTCTTCCAGATATTTTAAGATACCGCCATCCAGGTGATAAACCTCATCAAAGCCTTGCTCTTTTAAGAACGCGGTAGATTTTTCGCAACGAATACCTCCGGTACAAAACATAGCCACTTTTTTGTGCTTGGTTTTGTCCAGATTATCTGCCGCCCACTGCGGGAATTCACGAAAGGTAGTCGTGTTTGGATTGACAGCATTTTTAAAGGTACCAATGGCAACTTCGTAATCATTGCGTGTATCAATCACAATGGTGTCTGGATCAGAAATAAGTTGATTCCAATCATCACCTTTAACATAGGTACCAACAATATGTGCAGGGTCAATACCTGCGACACCCATGGTAACAATTTCATTTTTCAGCTTAACTTTGGTGCGATAAAACGCCAGCTCTTCCGCAAACGATTCTTTATAACTTAACGCGGTAAAACGCCCATCAGCATCTAACCAGGCTTTAACAGCATCCACACCGGCTCGCAAACCGCAAATGGTGCCATTAATCCCCTCTTCAGCCAGCAATAATGTACCTTTAACATTATTGGCAACCATCGTCTCATATAACGCATCTCTAAGCGTTACGTAATCGGGTAAGTGAACAAATTTATAAAGTGCAGCTACAACGTACATAATTAACCTCTTGCAAGGCCGGACCGTAAATCCGGAGCAACATTAAAAACCGCGCGTATTATAACGGTGCCGACAGTTATAGCAATAAAACCCTTAAATAAAATGTGGTTTTACTTCGTTACTATAAGTATTAGCGACTAAGACTGCTCACCACCAAATGAGCCGCAAGTGCCAGCAATAACAAGCCCATCGCCCTGTCGAACCAATAGCCTTTTAGAAGTAAAAAACCTCTTACTTTAGTGTGAGTTAGCACAACAGATAACATACAAAACCATGCCGCGGTCGCTATTGACATATAGATTCCATAACCAATTTTGTAGATAAGCGGAGTGATAGGGGAAATGATGACAGCAAACAGCGATAGAAAAAATAACGTTGCTTTAGGGTTTAACCCATTGGTAATAAAGCCGGCAATGAAGGCTCGTTTTGCCGACGGTACTTTTTCATTAGCACTTTCGTCCGTTGGCTGTTCTGACACTGATGGCGGCTGACTTTTCAGTGCCATTACACCAACATAGGCCAAATACGATGCTCCTGCTATGCTCAATGCCTTAAACAGCCAGGGTGTTGTCTGGATTAGCAAGGCAATACCAACGAGTGACCACGTGATATGCAATAATATGGCAACCCCAATACCTATACTGGCTGCAAGTGCCTGCTGTCTGCCAAAACGAACCGCATAGCGCAGTACAATGGCAAAATCCGGCCCCGGGCTAGCGACGGCCATTAGGTGCACAAAGGCAATTAATAAAAACTCAGGCCAAAAACTCATACAACATTATTCCAATGGCTAAAAACGGCATTTTAAAGACTTATGCAGGGTGGACACCAGCAAATAATCTATCTTAATCGCAGCCTGTGATTAGCAAATCGTTACTCAGCGATAACAGCGTTAAGGCGCGATTGCCACTGCGCACTTACTATTTGCACTAAAAAGTACACCAGAAAAGCTACGACAAAAAATGGTCTTTAAATCGCCCCCACTGATAAAACGCTTGCTGCCCAATACGTCTAAAACCTGGCAATGGAAACGGCCGTAGCGATGATTGGTATAGCGGCAGCGCAGGCAAGCCATGGCCCATTGCTAGTTGTGCTAACCGTAGGCCGGCTAATGTACTGAACGATACCCCACTGCCACAATAACCGGCACTGTAAAACACATTAGGTTGCGCTTCACAGACTCTGGGTAAGTCATCATAAGAAACTGCTACCCAGCCGCTCCAATGATAGTCGTATCGCAACGACTCCAACATCGGAAAACAGGCTTTCAATGCATTAAGTAATCGCGCGGGATAAATAGGCTTGGTCGCATCCTTGCCATGCACCGCACTGCGTCCACCAAAAAGCAGCCTATTATCGGGTAGTTTACGGTAGTAATATTTTAGCGCACGGGTATCCATAACCAGCTGAGTATGATTAAGACCACTTACTTCGAGTTGCTCTGCATTCAGTGGCTGCGTCACTATCACGCTACTAAGCACCGGCAAACACGCATTATTCAGCTGCGGGAAAAGATTTTTTGGTGTGTAGCCATTGGTAGCGAAAATAAGTTGTTTGCAACGCACTGTCGCTGATGGAGTCTGTACCTCAATAACCCCGTTCGGTTGTTGCCGCCATTGCAACACTGATGTCCCCGTATACGCAACAACCCCACTCTGCTTGGCTAAACTGGCATACCCTTGTGCCAGCGCCATTGGGTTAACTCCAAAGCAATCAGGAAAACGGATAGCACCAAATGCTTGGGTATTTTGCATGTAATCGCGTTTCAATTGATCTGCTGAAACATACTGCACAGGATACGAGAAATTACGTTGTAAATACTCAGCTTGTACGGGTAAATCGCGGCCTAGTTTTGCGGTATGTGCCACTTTCAAGTAACCTGGTGGCTGAGGCTCACAGACAATATTGCCCTCGGCTATCATCCGGTGAACCTGAGCTATACCAGCGCCATATTCCTGATGAAATAATTTTGCTGTATCAAGGCCGAATTTTTTACTTAATTGTGACAACCCCAAACGACCTGTGCCACGTAAAACAAAGCCAGCATTGCGCCCGCTGCACCCCCAGCCGGTATTGTTTGCTTCTATTACCGTCACCTCGCGGGAAAACTGTGCTGCTAGTTGATAAGCACAACTCAATCCGGTGTAACCGGCACCGACAACAACAACATCGGTATTGATATCATGTTGTAAAGAAGTACCTAATGATTGAAGAGATGTGTTGGCGGACCAGTACGAAGCCGGATAGCTCGCCCCCTGCTCTATACTACTGTGAACCAGCGGATCGTACATTACTTACTCCACACTTCGCTTGTGAGCGAGCTTAAACTATTCTGACACGGCCAATGAATTGTCAATTTTAGCAAACGGTAATACCATTTCTGCTGCAGTACAGCGACACAAATTGCCACAACACGGGCAAATATAGCCCATGGTTTCAGATAAATGCCGCCAGCGATCCGGATGAACATAAAGCAATTTTGCGCCTGCTTTAGCAAAATATAACTGTGCCGCATTGCCTGGACTTTCACGCCAAATATGCGCTAAACCGGCCTCTGCACCTTGTTGTTGTAATGCACAAATTGAATGCAGTAATAGATTTTTAGCAACGCCCTGCCCACGATACTCGGGCTTTACGCCAACTGATTTAAAGTACGCCATCTTTGTCGATGACACAGGCCAAAGCGATACACTGCACCACTTATCTTGCAGCCATTGCCCAGCCGCATAGCTAATACGAAACCCTACAACCGTAGTATTATCTAAAGCGATAAAACTGGCGTTAATATTATTTTTGATACCTGACTGCCACATCTGCTGCAATTCTGAAACTGTTAGATAATTATCACCGTGTATCTGGTTGGCTAACAAAACGACTGCGGGGAAAAAAGCTTCGGTTAACGGCAGGTATTGCATTTTCACATCCAGTAAATTGATCAGCAGACTTTTATAAAGCAGCTAATTGACGTTGGCAATGGTTAACAACAATTTTAACTATCTCACTAAGTCCCCGTATCAACGACGAATTAACGTAAATATACGATAGACAACCACCGATTTATCAAATATTGTTATAACGACGACATAATAAAAGCATATACGTCAGGCAAATAACTAATAATTCCAGGAATAAACTATGAAAATCCACAACAACTATAATCCGGTTGCGCGGTCGGTAAAGTTCGCGTTAGCGGCATCTTTATGCATCAGTGCAAGTGTTGCGGTCGCTCAGGAACAGCAAACGGCAGACGCAGCAAAAGAAAAAGCCGTTGAAAAAATTGCCGTTGTAGGGTCGCGTTCAGCGCCACGTTCGATAAGCGATTCCCCGGTACCAATAGATATTATTGGTGGCGATGAATTAAGTAAAAACGGTAGTAGCGACATGCTCAATATGATCACTACATCTGTGCCATCGCTTAACGTTCATTCTAATCCCATCAGCGACGCCGCAACGTTAGTGCGTCCTATGAATTTAAGAGGCTTATCTTCTGACAGCACTTTGATTCTGACCAATGGTAAACGCAGACACAAAGCTTCAGTAATTGCACTTCTTGGAGGTGGTATCAACGATGGTGCCCAAGGCCCTGATGTATCGGTTATCCCAGGTATAGCAATTCGACAAGTTGAAATCTTACGAGATGGCGCAGCGGCTCAATATGGATCGGATGCAATAGCGGGCGTAGTCAACTTTCAATTAAAAAATGCAGATAGTGGCGGCTCTTTCGAAGTCAAACATGGCGAATATTATGCAGGAGACGGCACAAGTACCGAATTTGCCGGTAATATTGGCCTACCGTTAACAAAAGATGGCTTCGTCAATGCAAGTTTTCAATATAAAAATGCCGATGCTACCAGCCGAAGTACGCAGGTCGCAGATGCAATTACACATACCGAAAATGGTAACCCTTTTATAGCACCAATCGCGCAAGTATGGGGTTCACCCAAAATAAAAGATGATGTTTCAATTTTTATTAATTCAGGCTTAGATTTAGGTGACGGCCGTGAAGCTTACATGTTTGGTAACTACTCAGAGCGTGATATTACAGGCGGTTTTTACTGGCGTAATCCTTTAAAGAGAAGCACCGTTTTTACAACGCCAGATGACCAAAACCTGTTAATAGGAAAACTCGATCCTGCAGCTGCGGATTGTCCAAATATTCCAGTAAGAGATGCACAAGGAAATTATCTTAATTTTGATACAGTAAATAGTGCAGTAAATAATCTTCCTGAACATTGTTTTACATTCTTCTCAATGTATCCAGGCGGCTTTACTCCCACTTTTGGCGGTAACGTAACTGACACTGCGATTGCAATTGGTACTAAAGGCGAGTTCAAAGAAGGTTGGCTGGAAGATATACATTACGACTTCACGGGTTCTGTTGGTCGCAATGAGTCAACCTATATGATGACAAATACGATAAATGCTTCATTAGGGCCTGATACACCAACCGAATTTAGCCCTGGTAAATACATTCAACTGGAAAAAACGTTTACTGCAGATTTTGTTAAGTATGTTGATGCTGGTCTTTATGAAGATCTTACTTTAGCTTTTGGTGCACAGTGGACAGAAGAATCTTTTGAGGTAGTAGCGGGTGATGTTGGATCTTTTACCGCTGGGCCACTAACTGATCAAGGTTTTGGCATAGGTTCTAACGGTTTTCCGGGTTTTAAGCCTGAAGATGGTGGTGTAAACAGCCGCAGAAACTTTGCTGTCTACAACGATTTGGAAGCAGAGATTACAGAACACTTTTTAGCAGGATTGGCCTTACGCTACGAGGACTATGACACTTTTGGTGACACGCTAAATTATAAACTAACAGGCCAACTGCGCTTGAATGATGATTGGGCAATACGTGCATCGCACAGTACAGGTTTCAGAGCGCCTACAGTAGGTCAGGCAAATGTAAGTAATGTACAAACTAGTTTGGCAGATGGTATTCTCGTCGACTCTGCATTGCTGCCACCAACTAACCCTATTGCTGTAGAACTTGGCGGTAAAGAACTAACCCCCGAAGAGTCTTTAAGTTTTGCCGCTGGTGTAGTTTACTCTGGTAATGATTTCTTTTTAACCTTAGATTATTACAATATTAAAGTTGATGATCGCATTACTCAATCCAGTAAAATAACACTGACGGAGGATAATAAAGCTGCACTTAAGGCAGCTGGAGTCCCCAACGTAGATTCAATTCAGCAGGTTAGCTTTTTTACAAATGATTTTGATACTACGACACAAGGTATAGATTTTGTTGCAAGTTATTCTACCGATCTATTCAATGGACGTAGTAGTTTTAATTTTGCTTACAACTGGACAGATACAACGGTTGACCGTGTTACAGTACCTCCTGTTGGCGAACCTGCCATTACTGGCGCAGATAAAATTTCCAGATTGGAAAATGATTTACCCAACCATCGCGCAACGATAACTTGGAATCAAAGCTGGGATGAGTGGTCAGTATTTTTGCGTAGTAACTATTATGGAGAATACCAAGGTGTCCACGTTGATTGGGTCGGTACACCTGAAGAGCCAGGAACAGAAAAAAATGCTTCAGCTAAAATTACTTTTGATTTAGAAGTTAGTTATTACCTTAATGACAACTTTGTAATTGCAGCAGGTGCGCAAAATCTTTTTGATACCAAACCTGAACGGTTAGATTTTGCTCAACAAACTGGGGTTCCCAACAATAACTGGGGGGGTAAATACTACGAAACATCCCCAATGGGTATCAATGGTGGTTATTACTACTTAAAAGGTACTTATAAGTTCTAATCACTGTTAGAAACAAATAAAAAATCCGCCAATTGGCGGATTTTTTTCTTTACACATCATCCCCAGACTACAATGCTGCCAATAACGCCTGCAAAGGATGCAGGGGTTTATCACCGACTAAACGTTTAACCTGACTACGACAAGAAAAACCCGTGACCAATATTTGCTCAGTGCCAAACTGCTCTACCGGCTTACGCCAGCTCATATCAAATAACGCTTTGCTGTTTTCCAAATTCTGCGCTTCATGACCATAAGTACCTGCCATACCGCAGCAACCTACACTGACAGGCTTTAATGTGAGGCCAACCTTGGAAAAAATAGTCTGCCAGGTTTTTTCTGTAGCCGGCAATGCAGTTTTTTCTGTGCAATGCGCTAATAAAGCATACTCAGCAGACTGTTGAGCATTTGGCAGTGTTAGCCCTGCTAACCACTCATGCAACAGTTGAACATTAAAATCCCCCCTTGCAGAACCCAGTGCTTTGTTATATTCATCGCGGTAAACCAACACCAAAGACGCATCAAGTCCTAACATCGGCAAATCCAAAGCCTGCAATTGATTTAAAAATTGTGCAGCCGTTGACGCTGTGCGGGCAAAGTCACGTAAGAAACCTTTAACATGTTGAGGTTTACCATTGGGTAAAAATGGTAGCAAGATCGGATTAAAACCCAGCTTAGTGAGCAAGCTAAGTGCATCAGCAACCAGCTCCGCTTCATAAAAGCTGGTAAAAGGGTCTTGCACCAGCAATACGGTTTTTTCATGTTGTGCAGCACTGAGTTGTTGCAGTGCAGCTAAATCAAATGCATAACGTTTGCCTACTTGCTGAGATAATGTTGGCACCGACAACAATGGCGTATCAACATAACCTACGCTTTTTTCCAACATACTGGCGACAAATTTACGTTTCAGCATAAAGTTAACTAACCGTGGGGCTTTTGCCAAAAGAGGTGCCGTGCGTTCAATATTACCGACGATATAGTCCTTTGCGGGCCGTAAATACCGGCTGTGATAAAGCTGTAAAAACCGCGCACGAAATGACGGCACGTCAACTTTAATCGGGCATTGCCCAGCACAGGCTTTACAAGCCAAACAGCCCTCCATTGCTTCCATCACCTCATGGGAAAAATCAGCATCTCCCTGACGTTTAGCTAGTGTGTTTTTAACTTTTCCCCATACCTCTTTGAAACTGCTACGGTTTTCTTGAAGTACTTGTTCTTGGGCTAATACATCGTAACCCGCATTTTCGGTTAGGCGTAACCATTCGCGCATTAAACCTGCCCGTCCCTTGGGGCTATGCCGGCGGTCTTTCGTTACTTTGCTGGACGGACACATTGGCGAGCTTTCTTCGTAGTTAAAACACAGGCCATTACCGTTACAATTTAAACTACTGTCAAAACTGTCTTTAACTGCAACCAGGATCTGCCTGTCAAACCAAGCTCGCTTTTGCCCATCAACAGACACCAACTTATCTGCGCTGTTAAAGGGCGTACAAATTTTTCCCGGGTTAACGCGGTTACGCGGGTCAAATGCTGCTTTGATTTTGCGAAGTTCAGTGAATAACTCTTCGCCAAAAAAAGCCGGACCATATTCACTACGATAGCCTTTACCATGTTCGCCCCACATCAAGCCGCCATATTTGGCCGTAAGTGTAACAACCTGATCTGAGATGCTGCGGAGTAGTTTTTCTTGCTCAGGATCGCATAAATCCAAAGCTGGACGCACATGCAAAACACCAGCATCAACATGCCCAAACATGCCATAGTTCAAATTATGGCTATCGAGAAGCGCTCGAAATTCCATAATAAAGTCGGCCAGATTCTCTGGCGGTACAGCCGTATCTTCGGCAAATGCCAAAGGCTTTTGCGCCCCTTTGGTATTACCCAGTAAGCCAACCGCTTTTTTACGCATCGCATAAATATGGCCAATTGCCGTGGTGTCATAGGTAAGTTGATAGCCGATAATACCGTCGGTTTTATCGGCTATGGCGTTATCTAAACGTGCAGTAAGTGCAGCAATTTTTTCTTCAATATCAGATTGTTGTTCACTGTTGTACTCGACCATATTAAGGCCTTGCATTTCAGTGCCTGCAACATCGGTAATCAAGTCTTTTACCTGATGCCAGATAATATCGCCGCGCGCTAAATTCAGCACCTTACTGTCAACGGTCTCAACAGATGTCGCTTGCGCAGCAACTAAAAACGGAGCATTTCTAAGTGCGCTGGCAAAACTGTCGTACTTAACGTTTACCAAACATTTATACTTGGCGATGGGCGTAATGTTAAGTTTGGCTTCAACGACAAAGCCTAAAGACCCTTCTGAACCAGTAATAATTCGAGATAAGTCAAACTCGGTTAAATCATCATTAAATACGTGTTCAAGATCATAACCGGTTAAAAAACGGTTTAAACGGGGGAATTTAGCTAAAATTTGTGGTCTGAAATCTCGACAACTATCCAATACTTGCCGGTAAATGCGCCCCACAGAATTAGGCATTTGTGCTCGGTGTTCAGCTTCAAACGTGGCCATCTTGTGCGTTTTAAGCACATTGCCATCGATTAATACGGTTTTTAGCGCCAACACGTGATCACTGGTTTTACCATAAACCAATGAGCCCTGCCCCGAGGCATCTGTGTTTACCATACCGCCGATAGTGGCACGATTCGAAGTGGATAAATCAGGAGCAAAAAAGAAACCATAAGGTTTAAGAAAAGCATTGAGCTGATCTTTAATTACCCCTGCCTGTACCCTCACCCAGCGCTTTTCGACATTGATCTCCAAAATATTGTTCATATGCCGGGATAAATCGACCACCACATGTTCCGTCAGTGACTGACCATTTGTGCCGGTACCGCCACCGCGCGGGCTAAATTTAATATGTGAGAAACTCGATGTTTGAGCCAGTGACGTTAAGATCACTAAATCATCAGTCGTCTTTGGTAACAAAACGGCTTGTGGTAGCGCCTGATATACACTGTTGTCGGTAGCAACGGCTAAGCGGCTAGCGTAACTGGTTTCAATATCACCAGTGTATCCAGCGGCAATTAATGCCTTGCTAAAGGCAACAATACCGGCATCAAGCGCTAATTCGGGGGTAAGCTTTGGGATCATAACTGCAGACACTTGGCAATAAATGCCTGCAGTATAACATTAACTTGGCAACAGATTTAACTGCAATTTGTAGCTAACGCGCTACTCTACAGGGCGGAATTTTAATTGAATACCGCGTAAGAAGTAACGCAATACCTGATCCTGGCACGCTCGGTAATGTTTATGATCTGCCCGGCGGAAAAATGCACTTAACTCAGATTTACTTAGGCGAAAATCGGCACTTTCTAGTAACGCAATAATGTCATCGTCTTTAAGATCAAAAGCGATTTTTAGCTTTCGCAACATGATATTATTGTTTAATTTTGTTTCAGGTTCAGGAATGCCGCTGTCTTTTGCCCCCCGCCGTTGAATGATCAAACCATTCAGAAAACCTGACATCAACACATCATCAATCGGGGTAAAACCTTCGTCTTCATCTTTCTTTAACCATGCAACCACTTGCTCTTTTGTTACCGTCACTTCCGTTAAGGCGAAAATGGCTATCATGCCGTAGTCATGTACGTTTAAACTGAAGCGCAGGCTGCGCAATAGGTCGTTGTTGGTCAAAAGAATATCCTGTGGGCAATAAGACAAAAAGGACAGCTATTATAACATAGCCGTTGTCAAAGCAATATATAGCTGTACATTAACAGTATTACGGCAAATGCCCCAATTTACTGGCTTTTGTCGCCAAATAACGGTGGCTATGTGCAGTGGTTTTAACCCTATGTTGCACACGTTCAACCACATTAACTCCGGCGTCAGTAAGGGCTTTTAATTTACGAGGGTTGTTCGTCAACAAACGTATTTGCTGAATACCCAGTTGCTCAAACATTTGCGCCGCAATATCGTATTCACGCATGTCGGGTAAAAAACCAAGAATTTCATTGGCTTCAACCGTATCCAGTCCCTTGTCTTGTTCTGCATATGCCCTAATTTTATTTATAAGGCCTATACCGCGGCCTTCCTGGCGCAAATACAATATACAGCCACGGCCTATATCCGCAATTTTTTGCATCGCAGCATGTAATTGCGGCCCACAATCACAGCGCAAACTAAACAGTGCATCACCCGTTAAACACTCGGAATGCACTCGCGCCAGAACAGGCTCAGCGCCACCAACATCACCTAATGTCAGCGCAACATGTTCTTTCCCGTTTGGCGCTTCAAAACCATGCAATCTAAACTCTGCAAACGGTGTGGGCAATAGCGTTGAACTAACCAGTTTTAATTTCATTTCAATATCTCGAATAACCGCTGCGTTACATACAACGCATGCTAAGTTGGGCTAGCGCTTTACTAATTCAAGGCCTTGCACCAGCATTATGTTGATATTGCTGCTTTGGCCGTACTGAAAGTGCTCAAATACGTCTACCAATAAAATTGTTACACTATAACATAATCAAGCAACTCGCACTATGTATCGGCAAGCATGTAAGTTTCTTACGTTTTTACTTGCTGCTCACTCTCAGCAGGTTGACTAGCCACTTTTGCTTCTTGCAGTGCATGGGCAGAGATAAGACTAACCAGCTCAACATCACCTGGTATTGTTTCGCCTGTTGTGCCAGTAATGACGTGTAGCTTCTTATCTTTGATATATAACAAAGGTAATGCGCCGTCACCGTAACGCTTTAAAAAATGCTCAAAGGTGAAGTTTTCTGTAATATTTGTTGTTTTGATTACCGCTCCCCGGGCAACTAAACTTGATAACTTGGCATAGGAAACTTGTTCACCAAACAAGCTGAGTTGTTTCACATAAGTTTCCGACATTTGGTGCCTGGCACTAACAGGCTCAGCATTATTTAAGCCAAACACTTTATTCATGCCATACACATCTTGAAAGTGAAAATTTACCAATGGGTTTAGTTGTCTGTACGGGGAGATAACAAAGACCCTGCCGATGCCGGTAAGATCCAAATACGTCTCAGCATGTTCAGATGCGGGGTTACCAAAATATACCGGAATATTGTCCATTCTAGCCAGTCTGATGTTATCCCAGTTTGTATCAGCCAGAACGACCCTTAATTGACGTGTTTGTAACACCTTGGCTAAATCACGAGAGAATCGAGACGCGCCGAAAATAAGGATACCTTGATTGGAGCCTGCAGAAACGCCAAGCCATTTAGCCCATTTTGCTGCGGTAAGGCTTTGTACCACCACAGTGCCGATAATCACAAGAAACACCAAAGGAACTATTTTATCAGCCCCGTCAAAACCCAGTGTTTCTAGTTTAATAGCAAAAAGCGAAGATACCGCTGCAGCAACAATACCCCGAGGCGCAACCCAGCTTAAAAACCATTTATCATTACTTGTAAGCGATGAACCTAATGCAGATACCCAAATACTTAAAGGCCTGGCGATAAACATCACCACCAACAATAAGCCTAAACCACCGAACCCCAAATCCAGCATTGCACTTGAATCTAAACGGGCAGCAAGCAAGATAAACAACGCCGAGATTAACAGCACCGTTAAAGTTTCTTTAAATTCAAGAATGTCGGCAATGTCAACACCACGCATATTGGCAAGCCAGATTCCCATTACCGTTACTGTTAATAAACCCGACTCTTCCTGCAGTAAATTCGATGCGACAAACACGGCAAGTACTATTGTAAGTACTGCAGTGTTTTGTAAATAATGTGGTAGTAAATTCTTACGCAGTACGTTACCGACCAGATAACCGGCTAATCCACCGAGTCCAAAGCCGATAGAGAGCATTAAACCAAGTGCAGTTAAGACATGATTTCCGGTATTTGAAGAAAACGCGATATATTCAAACACCAACACGGCAATTAGAGCACCGAGCGGGTCAATTACGATCCCTTCCCAACGCAAAATGCTGGCAAGTTTAGATGTTGGCCTGACACTGCGTAGCATAGGTACAATGACCGTTGGGCCAGTAACAACAACCAGCGCACCAAACAGCATAGAAATTTCCCAGCTAAACCCGACTAACCAATGTGACGCTAACGTAACACAAGCCCATGTAATAGCTGCGCCCACCGTGACAAGGCTTGTCACCATCCTGCCATGACTTTTTATTTCTTTAAAATTAAGTGTTAAGGAACCTTCAAACAAGATTACCGCAACACCAAGCGAGATAATTGGAAATAACAGATCACCAAAAAGCTGATCAGGATCCAGCACGCCAAATGCCGGGCCAAGAAGTAAACCCGCCACTAATAATGGTAAAATAGCCGGTAACCTTAGTTTCCAACCAAGCCATTGACAAAATAAAGACACTATTCCAAGTAAAGCCAGTGTGGCAGATATTTTTTCCATGAGTTCCCTGATATAAAAAGTCGAAACGCCTGAATACAATTATGACGTGCGGTTAATAGGGCAATAATACACAGCGAATACAAGATTCACAGTATTATTCGGCTTTATTACCCGCCAATGACATCCTGACCGCATGATTTTAATGATAAGTCAGGTACAATAGTCATTCTTGTTTAAGCTTTACAGAGTCTATCATGCTGAGTTTTTTTGAACGGATTATAAACCCTTTTCCTGCTGAAAATCCGGAACAACCGCCAAAAGGAATTTTCGCTTTTTGTCGTCATTATACTAAAGGAATGGAAACATCGTTGGTGCTAATGTCGATAAGTACAGCGCTGCTGGCCATGCTGGAAGTATCGCTATTTAGTTTTATGGGCCAGTTGGTTGACTGGTTGATACAAAACGACCCGCAAGATTTGTTTGTCAGCGAGCGCGCGACCTTAATTAAAATGGCGGTTGTAACCTTGGTGTTACTCCCTGCCCTAAGTTTTTTTCATGCTGCTATTTTGCATCAAACCTTATTGGGTAACTACCCAATGTCAATTAGGTGGTTAGCGCACAGGTATTTGTTACGTCAAAGTATCAGTTTCTATCAAAACGACTTTGCCGGCCGGATTGCCACTAAAGTCATGCAAACCTCTTTGGCCGTGCGTGAAACGGTAATGAAGCTTCTCGATGTAATGGTATATATTTTGGTATATTTCGGTTCTATGCTGTTTTTTATTGGTGAAGCAGATTTACGACTTATTATTCCCATACTGGGATGGTTAGTGCTCTATGTTTCAATGCAGTTTTATTTTGTTCCCAGGCTAAAACGTGCGTCAACGCTGCAAGCAGATGCAAGATCCGAAATGACCGGCCGTATTGTCGATAGCTATACCAATATAAGCACCATAAAATTATTTTCACATACTCACCGTGAAGAAGCGTACGCCAAAGAAAGCATGGATGTGTTTTTAAAGCCGGTTTACCGGCAGATGCGTCTCGCTACTG
>Ga0100394_1001168_pt1 | contig 21808 bp, 16 predicted proteins | sample CryGeymeta201518_FD_81549 | JGI IMG/M metagenome (GOLD analysis project Ga0100394, IMG submission 81549) | Groundwater microbial communities from Crystal Geyser aquifers in Utah, USA - Crystal Geyser metaG 2015-18 | ecosystem: Environmental > Aquatic > Deep subsurface > Groundwater | place: USA... | reverse complement strand
ATCTAACCAACGCAGGAGCAGGAAATGGCTCTGTTACAGGACAAACAGGAAGCTACACCATTACAGGACTGACAAATAATGATACCTATCGTGTTAGTATTAGTGGTAATTTTCCTCGTTTTTATATGAATTTTAACGCTACTGAAAGACTAAAATTACGTACCATCGAACAATGGGGAACTATTGCTTGGACAAGTATGCAGAGAGCTTTTAGAGGTTGTGAGAATTTGACCTATAACGCTACTGATGCACCTAATTTGAGTGGCGTAACAGATATGTCATTTATGTTTTCAAGTTGTACCAACTTTAATGGAGATATTGGAAATTGGAATACCAGTAATGTTACTAGAATGCAAGAGATGTTTCGATTTGCTACAAGTTTCAATCAAAATATTAATGGTTGGAATACTAGCAATGTTACAAACATGAGTTGGATGTTTCAGGGTGCTACCAATTTCAATCAACCTCTCGGAAATTGGAATACACAAAATGTGACAGATATGAGATTAGTATTTGGTCAAGCCACCAGTTTTAATCAAAACATTGGAAATTGGAATACACAAAGTGTTACAAATATGGGTTCGATGTTTAGTGGTGCTACAAGTTTTAATCAAGACATTGGAAATTGGAATACAAACAATGTTACAAATATGAATGGGTTGTTCCGTGATGCTACTAGCTTTAATCAAAATCTAGCAAGTTGGAATGTAGAAAATGTCGCTGACTTTTCATTTATGCTCAGTAATTGTGGCATGAATACAGCCAATTATGACGCTATTCTGATAAGTTGGGCTGCTCAAAATGTACAGACAGGAAGAGTATTAAATGCAGGAGGACTTACTTACTGTACTGCAGTAGCTGCAAGAAATACGCTTACTACTGCAAAGGGTTGGACAATCAATGACAGTGGTTTGAGTTGTCCTACACTTCCAGAAATAAATCTACAAGGGAATGGAGTAACGATTGCAAATGGAAGTAACAGCCCAAATGCTGCCAATAATACTGATTTTGGAAATGTAGCAGAATGTAACAACAATACAGTAAGCAAAACATTTACTATCCAAAATACAGGAGCTGCAAATTTATCTGTAACAGGTATAACCATTACAGGCACAAACGCTGCCGATTTTGCTTTAAGTGGATTGCCTACTTTTCCTGCAACAGTAGCACCAAGTGGTTCTCAAACTTTTACAGTTACTTTTGATCCTTCGGCAATAGGAAACCGTACTGCAACTATTAGTATAGCTAATAACGATGCAACTGCAAACCCTTATACGTTTACTATTCAAGGTACAGGAACAGTTGATAACACAAACCCAGCAGTTCCTACTTTGGCAAATGTAACAGCTCAATGTTCTGTAACTTCACTTACTGCACCAACTACGACAGATAATTGTAGTGGTACAATCACAGGAACAACTACTCAAACATTTCCTATCACAACGCAAGGAACAACTGTCGTAACGTGGACATTTACTGATGCAGCAGGAAATTCGGTTACAGCAAATCAAAATGTAGTTATCAATGATAATACAAATCCTGTTGTACCTACTTTAGCAGATGTAACGGCAGCATGTTCTGTGCCTTCTTTGACTGCACCAACTACAACCGATAATTGTAGTGGCACAATCACAGGAACAACTACACAAACATTTCCAATTACAAGCTCTACGACAGTAACGTGGACATTTGACGATGGAAATGGAAATGTAGTTACTGCAAATCAAAATGTAATTATTAGTGATAACACAAACCCAGTTATTCCGACTTTGGCAGATGTAACGGATCAATGTTCTGTGGCTTCTTTAACTCCACCAACTACAACAGATAATTGTAGTGGTACAGTTACAGGAACAACTACACAAACATTTCCAATTACAAGCACTACAACAGTAGTTTGGACGTTTACAGATGCAGCAGGAAATTCGGTTACTGCAAACCAAAATGTAATTATCAATGACAACACAAACCCAGCAGTTCCTACTTTGGCAGATGTAACAGCTCAATGTTCTGTAACTTCTTTAACTCCACCAACTACGACAGATAATTGTAGTGGTACAGTTACAGGGACAACTACTCAAACTTTGCCTATCACAACGCAAGGAACGACTGTCGTAACGTGGACGTTTACTGATGCAAGTGGAAATTCAGTTACTGCAACTCAAAATGTAATTATCAATGATAACACAAACCCAGTTATTCCTACTTTGGCAGATGTAACAGCTCAATGTTCTGTAACTTCTTTAACTCCACCAACTACGACAGATAATTGTAGTGGTACAATCACAGGAACAACTACTCAAACATTTCCTATCACAACGCAAGGTACAACTGTCGTAACGTGGACATTTACTGATGCAGCAGGAAATTCGGTTACAGCAAATCAAAATGTAATTATCAATGATAATACAAACCCAACGATTACAGCACCAACAAATGTAACAGTAACAGTTGATGCAGGACTTTGTACAGCTTCAGGTGTAACCTTAGGAACTGCAACAGGGGCAGATAATTGTGGAACGGTTACATTTTCAAATAATGCTCCTTCTGTTTTTCCTATCGGAACAACAACTGTAACTTGGACAGCAAACGATGCAAATGGAAATACAGCAACGGCAACGCAAACCGTTACGGTAGTAGATAATAGAGATATAAATCTAACAGGAAATGGTGTAACTATTGCGAGTGGAAGTCTGACAGCAAGTACAACCAATGATACTGATTTTGGTACTGTAACAGGTGCGACAACCAAAACTTACACCCTACAAAATACAGGCACACAAAACGTTACAATAACTTCTATTACAAGTAATAATGCAAGCTTTGTAGTTTCAAATGCTCCTACTGTTGTTTTGGCTGGAAATTCGGCTACTTTTGATGTTGAGTTTTCGACTACAAATACAGGCGTTGCAACTGCCGTAATTACTGTACTAAACAATGATTGTAATGCAAGTAGTTATCAATTTACTGTAAGAGCAAATCTACAATCTGCATCAGCACCAACAACACCAACATCACCAGTACAAGTAAATTTAAACTTAACTGCTGTTAGTGTTTCGCCAACAAACATAAACTTGACTTGGACTCCAGATTCAAGAATTTCAAGCTACCGTTTGTTTAGAAATGACCAACCGATTACTACACTCACAGGAAATGTATCTTCTTATAGCGATGAAAATCTAACTGCTGATACATTCTATCGTTATAGATTGGTGGGTATTGCAAATGGAACAGAAACAAATCCAGCTCTTGCAGAAACATGGACATTACCAAATGCACCTACACTCGTTTCTGTAACTACTCTTTGTGGAGGTGGAATCGCAAAAGCAACGCTAGAAAGCAATACATTTAGATACAAAGTATATGCAACACAAGATGCAACAACGCCAATTTTAGAAAGCAATGGTAATGCTACTTTTGAATTACCTTCTATAAGCACAACGACAACTTTCTATGTCAGTGTATTGGGAAGAGATACAAGACAAGAAAGAGAAAGTGCAAGAACGCCAGTTACAGTAACTGTAGAGCCTATTTTTGAAGCAAAAATAATCGGAAATGCCACACAACTAAGCTGTGAAAATACTCTTGAGCTACAAGCACAAGAAGTAGAAAATGCAACTTATACATGGCTTTTGAATGGAAGCAATACAGGAGTTACTGGAAGAACTATTACGGCAAACTCTGGAGGAGAATATCAAGTCAGAATCCAAAAAGGAAGTTGTAGTTTTACCTCTCCCAGCGTAACAGTTAGGTTAAATCAAACGCCTATTGCACGAATTGCACAAGCAAATAACAGTCGTTTTTGTGATACAGGAACGCTTAGTGCAGTAGCAACAAGTTCTGATTTGAATTATGAATGGAGAGTAAACACTACCGTAATTGGGCAAAATCAAAGTATTGAAGTTTCTCAATCGGAAGTTTATACGCTTATCGTAACCAATTCAAACAACTGTCAAGCAAGTACTCAAATTGAAGTATTCGTTACTCAAACTCCTTCGCTTCCTGTTATTGTAGCAACTGAAAATACAATTTGTCCAACTACAGAAACAACACTTTCAGTTCAAAACCCTGAAAATAATGTAGTTTATCAGTGGTTTAGAAATGGTAGAAGTATAAGACAAGAAGGAAGCTCAATTTCTACTTCTGTGCAAGGCAACTACCAAGTTCGTGCTGTTGCTAGTCAAAATACTGCTTGTGATGCAATTTCAGAAGAACTAGAAATCAATGTAGTTGAAGTAACACCAGTCTATTTGAGAACAAGTGAAAACAATACTGCACTTTTTGTCGAAGATGCAAACGGTTCTCAAAACGAAATTGCGAGTGTAGAATGGTATTTTGAAGGAGACTTGAAAGCTGATTTGGGTTCTCAAAACGAAATTACACCCACCGAAAATGGTAATTATTCTGCCAAAGTAACCAATCAAAATGGGTGTGTTATCCAAACCAGAACAGTTTATTTCAGAATCGCAGAACCTACCATTATTACAGGTAATGAAGAGTTGAAAGCTGATAAATTAAATATTTATCCAAATCCGAATAATGGAATTTTCAACATTCAGTTTGCAACGGCTCTATCAGAAAATACTGAAATAACTATTTTTGATGGAATTGGTAGAAAAGTATTTACACAAACGATTGAAAGAGGTAATCAAGCTACTCAAATCAACCTGCAAAAAATACCGAGTGGTGTGTATTTGATTCGTTTTAATCAAAATGAAGCTACATACACCAAACAAATTATTGTTGAATAAAAGAAAGTTAAGATTAAAAGCTAATCCAAAAACCTTCATTCTTTGAGTGAAGATTTTTTTGTGGTAAAAAATTATACTCTTGCTAAGAAAAAAGTAGCTTATTATGCAGTTTATGTACTCAATCTTACCGTTTATGAAATTGTATGTGGGATTTGGAAGGCAATACTTTATTTTTGAAGTAAGATTATAACCCTAAAATAAGTAGTAGTATTCTAAATATACTGTTTAAAAAGTTTTACAATATTATAAATGTGTGTTCAACTCCTCAGAGTTGAACAAAACGCTTCCTCAGAAGCGTTATTCAGACAAATAAATCACGCTTCTGAGGAAGCGAAACATTCAGTTCTAAGGAACTGAATGCACAGTAAAATATAAGACAACTTATTAAATACTGTACTAAAATCAACATTAAAAAAAGAATCACCAATTTACAACAACATAAGTAACATTTAAAAAAAGGTAAATCTTTGCCAAATTTTATTCTGTGTAAATGTCTTTTTCCATAAAGTAGGGTTTGCAAACCCTACTTTATGGAAAAAAGCAAACTATTATTTTGTCAAAAATTGGTCAATTTACAGAATTTGAAAAATGTCACTCATATTGTTACAACTTATCCTATTTAAAAATATTCAAGACAAATCGCACACGTAGTAGTAGTAGCGAAACTGATAAAGCCATTACAATTTTTGTGGTGGCTTTTTTTATGTAAAAATTTGGTATAGTTTTGCAAGTAGAAAAATTCTATATTTGTTAAAAACAAATAAACTACTACTTATTCTAACTCTATGTTTTGTTCTACATTAAGCAACATATCTCTTGCTTTACTCTTTTTTTTACATCTTTTTTTTGCTAACTCTCTGTATGCTGATGATGATTTAAAAGCCAAAGAGCTAACTAAATTTCAAAAAGATTCTATTTATATTTCAACAGAAGTAGAAAAAGCTCAAAAGTTATCTTATTCAAAACCCGATTCGGCAGAAATTATCATACATAAAATGATTGCTTACTCAAGCAAAGAAAATAGCGACTTTGGTAAAATGAGTGGATACCTAACTTTAGGAATTATAAAGTTTAATCGACAAGATTTAGAGCAGTCAAAAGACTATTTTGAGAAAGCATTAAAACTAGCCGAAAAATTAGAAGACGAATCAACAAAAGCTGATATTTTAAATGGTTTTGGTAGTTATTACTTAAAGAAGAATAATTTAGACAAAGCAATAGATTATTACTTACTTTCTTTAAGGAAGAAGGAAAAGCAGAAAAATTCAGAATTAGGAGCTTCTTATATTAATATGGGAATTGTTTATAAGAGATTAAAAAATTATGAGGAGGCTGAAAGCTATTTCAAAAAAGCGATTTCTGCCTACTCAAAAACACCTCAAATTACTAAACTATATAGTTATTTGAATTTAGCCGAATTGTATCAAGATTTGGAAAATTATGAAATGAATTTGTCTATTTCGGATACTATTTATCGTCTAGCAACTGAAGTAGGAATGAAAAATGGAATTGGTGCTTCTTTTACCTATAAATCAGCTAGTTTGTCTAAATTTGGAAAGTATGAAGAAGCATTAATAAATATTGATAGCGCACTCTTTTATTTTCCTGCTAACACTGCTCAACAACATAAAGTGCTTTTAGATAAAGCAGAATTATTGATTCATCTCAAAAAATATAGTCAAGCTGAAAGCATTCTTCTTGAAGTATTACCTTTTTTAGAAGATTCTTGGAACAATAAATCACAGGCACTTTTACATCTCTCAAGTGTTTATAAGAACAAAAAGCAATTTGAGAAAAGTTTAGACTATTTTGAACAACATAAAATAGCAAATGATACATTAAAAAGTAGAGAACAGCGAAAAGAAGTAGCTAATTTATTAGTAAAATATGAAACACAAGAAAAAGAAGAATCTATCAAAAAACTCAATCAAGAAGCACTAATCAAAGATTTAGAACTCAAAAATTCGTATTATCTAACTATTGGCGCAGTCGTTTTGGGTGTAGTGATTCTTATCGCTGTTTGGATATTTTTTAGACAAAAAAATATTATTGATACCTTTGAAAAAGAACAAGCCAAACTTCGTTGGAGAAGAGCGCAAATAAATCCTCACTTTTTCTTTAATGTATTATCGGCTATTCAAATGCTTGTCTTAGAAGGAGAAAAACAGAAAGTCAGTAAATATATTACAGGATTTTCATATTTAATGCGACAAGTTTTGGAAGGCTCAAATCAAGAAAAAGTAAGTGTAGAGGACGAAATAAAATTTATCAAAACGTATCTTGATTTAGAAAAACTAAGTTTGGATTTTGAGTATGAAATAAATTGCAATCCAAAAGACTTGGAAATTGAAGATATTTTTATTCCTGTTATGCTCCTTCAACCTTTTATAGAAAACGCCGTCGAACACGGACTTCGAAAATCAACCAAAGAAGATAAAAAACTAGATATTCTTTTTACAGAAATTAATCAAAATACACTCAAAATTTCTATCAAAGATAATGGAGCAGGACGAAATAATAAACGAAAAAGCAACCATATTTCAAGAGCTTTAGAAATCACCAAAGACCGACAAAAACTAATGAAAGATGCCTTTGAGTATGAAATAATAGACCTTGTAAGTCAAGACGAAGACGAAAATCAAAACGCTTTAGGAACAGAAATTATCTTTACAATCAAGATATAAAAAAGACATAATAACCTGCAAAAAATGAATATTTTCATAGTAGATGACAACCCAAGCATTCGTAAGTTTTTAATACAAGTAATTCCAACTTTATCAAAAGAATATAGAGTTATTGGAGTAGGTGCAAGTGTAGAAGAAGGTTTGATGTCTTTAGAAATGCTAAAACCTGATTTATTGATTTTAGATGTGGAACTTCCAGACGGAAAAGGGTTTGATATTTTACAAAAATTGAGTGAGAAGAATCCAAATGGAGTTTTTGAGGGAAATGTAATATTTATTACTGCTCACGACCATTATGCCCTTCGTGCCATAAAATACAGTGCTTTAGATTACCTATTAAAACCGATTGACCCAGAAGCACTAGAAGAAGCATTACTAAAAGCTGTCAAAGAAATAGAAAATAAAAAAATCCTTCAAAGTTTTACAAATAAGAAACTAGAAGTCTTGAAACAGAATCTCAATGAAGTAGAACAAAATAATTCAGAAGAGCAAAACAATCAAAAAATCGTCCTTTCTGATGCTGAAAAGATATATTTAGTTTCTGTTGATGAAATTGTACGTTGCGAATCGAATGGAAATTATACCTCTTTTTATCTTACCGAAAATCGAACGATTACCATTTCGCAGTCTATAAAAGTTTTTGAGCAAATGCTGCCTACTAGCATTTTTTATAGAGTTCATCGCTCCCACCTTATGAACCTTGATTTTTTTGAGTTTTTGGATAAAAAAGACGGAGGAACAATTCATCTGAAAGATGGAAGTACACTTCCTATCGCTATTCGTAGAAAAGATGATTTGTTGGAAAAGCTTAGAAATCGCTAAAGACAACAACACTTTACTACTCTTGTGCTAAACAAAGTAGAATAGTCATTTTTTAATACAAAAACAGTTAATTTCAAAGTTTCTCATTTCATTCCTACAAAAACTAACAACGTTCATACAAAAATTCTAGGCGTTCGTTCGAAAGCTAATTTATTCTAGTAGCCAAGCTGTAAGTTTGTAACAAGTTATTTATCTGAATCACACAAAAGTAAGCATCTAATGCGTCTGCAACAATTGAAGAAAAATCTATACTGCTCCAATGGTAGTAAAGACGATTTGATATTTGAATTGGATGTGGATGATCGTGTGTGTGGAAAAACTATCAAACTCTTAACATATTTGTAACAAATCAAACTAGAAAGTAAACGAAGTAATCAAATTTTAACTTAATCCTATTTTTCAAAACTAACAATTTTAGTTCTGTGTCTGATCAGAACAATTATTTTTAATTATATCATACTACTAAAAAAACTATCATGAAATTAATCAATTTATTCAAAACGATGACTTTTGTTGTGATAATATTATGTGCAATAGGTATTTCAAATGACCTAAATGCACAAACTCTACAACAAAGATTAGCTAATAAATTAGCTAAGAAAATAGAAGCTAAACAAGCAAAAAATGGTAAGGGTCCCTTTAAATTCGACCCAAATGTAAGCCAGTCAGTAACAGCTGCAGAATGGGAAGATGGAACTTATGATATCTACGATTTTAATGGAGATGCCTGTAATAAGTCTGGAGGTAAAACAACATTAAAATTTATCAAAAAGGATGGTAAAGTTGTTTCGGTTTCAAAAGATGATAGTGCACCCTATGTGGCTGACCAAGAAGGCATTTCTGAATTTGTACGCTATTTTAGATCAGAAGGTGATTATAAAATTATTTTCACAAAAAAATGGGCATTTATTTTTACTGGTGAAGAAGGGGAAAAGGGAAAATATTTTATTGAAAAACTAGGTAGATATGCAGACGCTAAGATGGTAGAAGAATATGTAAAAAATGCTAAAGTAAATCAAGCTGCAGATATTGAAGCATATGAAAAAAATCAAGCCGCTTTAGCTTCTAAAAAAGCAGAAGAACAAAAGGCAATATGGTCTATTGAAGGAAAAAAAGTAACTAAAATTGTAATTACTGATATTAAAGCTCCTTATTCTTTTGGATACTATCGTCCTTTCTCTTTCCAAGTAACAGCAACACTTGCTGATGGTAAAACTATTTCTACAAAAGATGGTGGTTTTTGGTCTGATTATACTATAAATTATAAAAATGGAGATGTTTCAAATGGAACTGTCCAAGACACTAAGTTTATTACAGGTGACAAAATTGTTGTCGAAGTGAAGTCAAAATTTGATGGAAGTATAAAAGCAACTGCTGATGTTGTTATGGATTATAGTGAAACCCTAACTTTTAGCAACCAGTCAAATAATTGGGGGGAATCTGCTTTTAATTATCGCTTAGAAGTAAAGGAAAGACCACATGCTGTAACTGGAAAACCTGTTATTATGATAAAATCAATTGATTTAAGTGGTTATGCAAAACCTAAATATGTTATTATAGATGCAACTAAAACTCTGAATATCAATACGAATGGAGCTAATGGTTATAAAACTGTGGGTACTGGAAACTCAACTGGACCTGGAGCTAATGCAGGAGATGGTGGAAATATAACAGTAATAAAAGATCCTAGCGTTAAAAACTTTAATATTAATTACACTATGGATGGTGGTACTGGTGGAGCTGGAACAGCAGGTTACAACAGAGGAAGAGATGGAAGAGATGGGGTTTATAAAGAAGAAGTAAGAAAAGTTAGTTTTTAAATAACAGTATGACAAATATAAATTTTATTCAAAATCATACTACAAATCAAAATACTAAAATATAAAAAATAACTCGCACACGTAGTAGTAGCGAATCTATAAAGCCATTACAATTTTTGTAATGGCTTTTTTTATTTCTACCAAAAATTTGCATATCAAATTATTTTAATTATCTTTGTAGAGTGAACACTCACTAACATAATTATTTCTGTTTTTATATCTATTTCAAATGCTATGCAAACCACCTTAACAGACAGACAAGTAGAAATCATAGAAGCATCAGGAAAAATCTTGATGGAAAAAGGAATAATGGGACTAACTACCAAAAATTTGGCGAAAGAAATGAATTTTTCTGAAAGCGCATTGTATCGCCACTTTAAAGACAAAGAAACCATTATATCACTCTTGATTCGTTTTTTGTCAGATAATATAACTACTCGTTTTGAGGATATTTTACAAAAAGATATAACCTCTGAAGAAAAATTTATTGAACTTTTTCAAAGTCAGTTTTTATTTTTTAAGGCAAATCCTCACTTTATTGTCATTGTTTTGTCAGACGGACTCTTAGACCATTCCGAAGCCATAAAATCTGAAATTATGAAATTGATGCATACCAACGCACTCGCTTTCAAAAAAATGATTGAAGAAGGACAAAAAGCAAAACTATTTAATCAAGAAATTGAAACCGAACATTTAGTTCATTTCGTAATGGGAAGTTTTCGTTTGCAGATGTTAAAATGGAAATTAGCCAATTTTAGTTTTGATATTGAAAAAGTAGGAATGGCAACAATGACCAATTTATTACTACTTTTAAAAAAATAAAAACCAACTAAAAAACCAACTAAAAAAAATGAAACTCTCAAAAATTATTCTCACAGCGATTGCTTTACTAACAACTACATTCGCATTTTCACAAACCCAAAACACCGATAAAATGAACATAACCGAATTACACAACGACAGTACAGGCGTACAAACCAAGATGATGTTTCCTGCAACGGACGGCAAAGTTATTTCTTTGCAAATTTTGAAAGACAATCAATTAAAAGAACATATTTCAAAAGTCGCTGCTTTACTGGTTTGCGTATTTGGAAATGCCATTTATGAAGATGAGAATGGTCTGAAAGTTACTTTGCTCTCAGGCGATTTTGTAAAAATAGAACCTAATATAAAACATTGGGTAGATGGTATCGAAAACACAAATTTATTACTCATCAAATAAAAATTTTTACATGAAAAAGTTAGTGAACATTCACAAACTCAAATTTGTTTTATCTGTTATCTTCATTTTGCAGTCGGTAGGATTATTTGCACAGGAAGACAAATCATTTACTTCTATTGATGAAGTGATTGTCTTTGCGAAAAAGAATAATTACACCTTTCAAAATGCTGATTTTCAGATTCAATTAGCAGATTTGACGCAAAAAACAGCCGTTGGAAATCTATTTAATCCTAGAGTTCCGACTTCTGTTCAAGTTTTGGATAATGTCAAACAACAAGTAAGTTTTTTACCGGGACAGACTTTCGGACAACCCGAAGGCACGTTTAAGGAAGTTGTAATTGGGCAGCAATATGTTTCTACTTTTACTATTCAACCTCAATTTGAGATTATCAATATGGCAAATTATGCTCAAATCAAGACGGCAAAAATTAATCAACAATTAGTTGAGAATCAAAATAAAATCAACGAACAAAATTTGTATGAAAAAATAAATGCCGTCTATTTTAATATCCTTTCGTTTGATGCTCAAAAAGAAATTTTGGAGGAAAATATCAAAATTGCAAGTGATATTTTGAGAATAATAACCAACAAATTTGATGAAGGAATAGCCAGAAAACAGGAAGTAAACGAAGCTGAGGTAAATCTAATTTTGTTACAAGACAAATTGGAACAACTAAAATTGAATACAAGCATTCAATACCAAACCTTGAATTTGTTTTTTGAAAATAAAATCAATGCGAAGCTTTCTCAAAACGTATGGGAATATCAAAATACAGATACGATTTTGGTAACTCAAAACAATCTTGTTTCAGAAAATGCTCAACTACAAAGTCAGTTGGCGCAGCAAGAATTGAAGGTCTTGAAGTATCAAAATTTGCCTGTTTTATCGTTTGTAAGTTCGTTTAATTGGCAAAATTTGAGTAATGATTTTTCATTTTCACAAAATTCTACTTGGATAAATTACAATTATGTTGGTTTCAGATTGAATTATGATTTGCCTACCACGGTTCAGAAATATTCCAGCCAAAAAACCAAAAACATACAGATTGAAGTATTGAAAAATAATGAGAAACACAGCAACTTAGAAAGCGAAACTAAAAATGCTCAACTCGTTTTGGAGTATCAAAAATCAATACAACAAATTATCAATCTTCAAAAAATATACGAATTGAAAAAAGATACTTACGAGAAAAATTTTAATCAATTCAATGAAAATATTTTGCCTTTGGATAAATTACTTATTTCTCAAAATGATATGTTTCTAAGCAAATTAAACCTTGTTTCTGCCTTAGCAACTATTGGATTTAATAAAACAAAAATAGAAATCAATAATCAATTTTAAAATGAAACAGTTACTAATTATCTTATTTTCTTTTTCTGTCTTACTTTTTTCTTGTACTGCTGAAAAAGAAACCAAACCTGTCGTTCAAGACATCAAAGAACTTGTTTTTGCTTCTGGAGCTTTGGAGTGGGACGATGCCTATAATTTGACAGCCCAAACTGATGGCGTTCTGACAAATGCGTCTTTTGAGGTTGGAAATAAAGTGTTGAAAGGAACTATTTTAGCTACCATTGAAAACAAAAATAACCAAATCAATACGCAAACGGCACAAGAACAGTTGGCTATTTCGAATGAAAATTTGACGGCTAATTCGCCACAATTACAGCAACTTCAACAAAATATTGAGTTTGCAGAAAGCAAATACGCACAAGACAAACTACAAGCAGAACGCTACCAACGACTTTATGAAAGTAAAAGTATAGCCAAAGTAGAATATGAAAATGTGCAACTAAATGCCAAAAATTCGTTAGCCAATTTGAATGCTTTAAAAAAGCAAATTTTGCAAATCAAGCAACAAGCCAAACAGCAACAAATTACGGCACAAGGACAGGTTGATAATAGTAAAGTTCTTCAAAATTACAATCAAATTGTAGTGGCAGAAAGTGGTACAATTATCAAAAAACTCAAAACCAATGGCGATTATGTACGCAAAGGGGAAGTAATTGCAACTTTAGCCGACGAGCAAAAAGTAGAAGCCGTTTTGAATGTTGATGAAAATAGCATCGCAAAAGTAAAAGTCGGACAACTGGTTTTTGTGCAATTAAATACCAATAAAGAAATAATTTATGAGGGCAAAGTTTCTGAAATTCTATCTGCTTTTGATGAAAAAACGCAGTCATTTATTTGTAAAGTAACCTTCGATACAAAATTAAAATCTTCTCTTTTCGGAACACAATTAGAAGCAAATATTTTGGTCGGAGAAAAGAAAAATGCGTTGCTTATTCCACGAAATTATCTTGGTTTTGGTAACAAAGTCAATGTAAAAGGCAAAAATGAAAACGTGATTATCAAAACAGGAATTATATCCAACGAATATGTGGAAGTAATAAGTGGATTGGATACAAATGACGTTCTTTTACCTTTAAAATTATAAGCCATGAACATAAACAATACGATAGCAAAAACATACATTTTTTCTAATAAAAAGCTAACAGGAGTAGCCGTTTTGGGCGTTTTGTTAGGCATGTCGGTGTATATTTTTATGAATAGTTTGTTGGTCGGATTTGATAAAAGTTCGAATGAATCCATTTTCAGAAATACCTCACATATTAGAGTTTATAAAGACGACGAAATTAGTAAGGTTTTGCCTAAAAACAGTCCAGAAGATTTTATTATCATCAATCCAAAAGTAGTTCCCAACAACACTACGATTATCAATCCGAAGATGATTTTGGAGGTTATTTTAAGGCAAAAAGAGGTAATTGTTGCGACACCACAAGTAAATACGAGTGTTTTTTACAACAATGGAAAATCTCAAATTTCAGGTCTTTCAGTTGGTATTAAACCTGATGAGGCAAATTTGATGTACAATATAAAATCATTTATGGTAGATGGAAATTTTGATTTGTTGAAATCTACACCTAGTGGAATTATAATTGGAAGTGGAATTTCGGCAAAAATGAATTTAGCGATTGGCGATAATATCAACCTTACTTCATCAAAAGGAATTAACCGAAATTTTAAAGTAGTAGGGATTTTCAAAACGAATAATTCTGCCATTGACAAAACAAAATCATACATAAATCTGGCTGCTTCACAGCAATTACTCAAAGAAGGAAATTCGTATATCACAGATATAAATGTCAATGTAAACGACCCAGAACTAGCAGAACAAGTGGCGACAAAACTTACGCAAATTACGGGTTATAAGGCAGAAGGTTGGAAACAAGCCAATGAAACTGTCATGGCGACCAATAAAATGCGAAAAATGATTATCACTTTTGTTTCCTTGACCATACTTTTGGTGGCAGGTTTTGGGATTTATAATATTCTGAATATGACCGTTTCACAAAAAATCAATGATATTGCTATTCTAAAAGCGATGGGATTTAAGGGAAAAGATGTCATCAAAATTTTTGTAACTCAAGCCATTTCTATCGGTGTTATGGGCGTAATTGGTGGCGTAATGATGGCAACTATTTTAATTACCATTCTCAAAAAAGTGTATCTGGGTGGCGATATTGGCTATTTTCCTATTGATTACGAACCTCAAAAATTTTTACAAGGAGTCGTAATTGGTTTGATAATTACTTTTTTTGCAGGGTATATTCCAGCCAAAAAAGCTGCTAATGTAGATCCTGTTGATATTTTAAGAAAATAAAGTAGGCGACACTTTCCAAGTGTCGTAAAATACTTGGAAAGTGTCAGCTACGTATAACACAGAAAAAACAAATGAAAGCAATTTTAAAAACCGAAAATGTAGATAAGTTTTTTTATCAGCCTGTCGAATTTCAAGTATTGAAAAATATTGAGTTTGAAGTAAAAAAAGGCGAACTTTTATCTATGATAGGAAAATCTGGAAGTGGAAAATCAACCTTGTTGTATATCCTTTCTACTATGGACACCGATTATAAAGGCAAATTATTTATTGATAATCAATTAGTAACAGGATTATCAAAGGATGAATTAGCTGATTTGAGAAATGAAAAAATTGGTTTTGTATTCCAATTCCATTATTTATTAGCCGAATTTTCTTGCCTTCAAAATGTCATGATTCCTGCCTTAAAATTAGGTAAATTACCAAAAAAAGAAATTGAAGAACGAGCCTACCAAAAATTAGAAATTTTGGGGTTGCAAGACCAAGCTCTAAAACCTGCAAGCAAACTTTCAGGAGGGCAACAACAGCGTGTAGCCATTGCAAGGGCATTAATAAATGACCCATTAATCATCATGGGCGACGAACCAACAGGAAATTTGGATAGTAAAAATACCGATATTGTCTTTGATATTTTTCAAGATTTGACAAGAAATTACGGACAAACCATCATAGCCGTAACGCACGACGACGACTTTGCCAAAAAAAGTGATAGAATTATAGAAATGAAAGATGGACAGATATTGAAGTAATAGTTTTTATTCTAAAAAACCTACTATTTTGGAAAAAATCAAAATAGTAGGTCAAAAAATGATTACTTATACTGATTGTTGTAATGTGCATGTTTTTGTTTAGCAGCCTTTGGCTTGACATAACAAGCCGAACGCTGACAAGAAGTACCTACACCAGCAAAAGCTAAAAAAGTAAAAGCAATAAAAAGACGAATTAAAATAGAACGCATAATGAAAATAAGATTGAGTGTAAGAAAATGAAAGTTATAATATAATAACAAGTAACATAACAACGAACAACTGTTACCTTTATTACTCTATTTAGAAGATAAAGATTGTCATAATTAATTAAAAGTAAATTATTGTCTATAGAAAATACTTCAAAAATGACATAAAAAAACAAAAAACCTTTTTTTAAACATCTAATTCATTGATAATAAATACTTTAAAATCAGAATTACCTTCGCTACTTTAGCAGGTCATAATTATCCCAAAATTCATTGCTTTTTCCTTTATTGAATATTTTATTGAGATTTTGGGTTTGGAGAGCGAACATTTTTGTTTTTTGTGAGTTTTTTAGCGATAATTCTCAACATCAATTCTGATAACAGGAATAAAAACAGTATCTAAATGGTCAAAATCTTTATCTGTTGTGAGTAAAGTTGATGAAGTTACGGCTGCTGTTGCTGCAATCCAAAGGTCATTCTTTCCCATGTTTCTTGCTGAAAAATTTGAAGGATAAATTCTGTTTTTGTCTTTTCCTTGACTGTATGCGTCGATTTCTACGTATTTTTGAACGATAGATTCGTTTAGGTTCAATAACACAAAACTTTCAAGAAATTCAGTCAATATCTTTACTTTTCTATTTCCCCAATTTCTTTGAGATGCAATAGAAAGTATTTCTCCACGAGCAGTTATAGATATAAAAACTTAATTTTGAAGATTTAGTAAATCATATTTACTCATAACATCTTGACCTAAATCGGTATTACTTACTAGATGAATAAGAATATTTGTATCTAAAATAGATCGCATATTTCTTTATTTAGTGAGTAATTGTACTAATTCCTCTGCGCTTTCTTCAGTATCTAAGAAAACTATATTTTCTACCTTTCTTTCATGAAAATAAGGTTTGTCTAAATCAAACTCCTCTATTTTCATCAAATCATTAATTTCTTTATTAACTTGAATATCAATTATATCTAATTTTTCTTTTATCGAATCTGCATATTTTTCTATTTGTGAATAGATTTTATCAAAATTAGAAAGCATACTTTTTATTGACCAAGATAAATTTGACAAATCATTTTTTTCTAACTCAGCAGTATTTCTTTTATGGTTCTCAACAATTTCTCTAAGTAAACTTTCTCTTTTTTTATAAAAATTGTAGTTCAAATTTGTTATCTCAAATTCTTGATTAAGACTTGTAGAAATAAATTTTATAGTTGAATATGATATTATTTTGCCTAAAAAATAAATTTTTATGTCAGAAAAAAAAGCAGGTAAAAAGCTAGAAATACGTTTTTTATGTGAATAAGCCCACTCATTATAGGCATCTAAAAGTTGTATTGATTTTAGAAAAGAATCATTGAACGCATCATTTTGGGAAGTTAAATTATCATTCATAGCTATTTTATTTTTTGTTTAAACTTATTCTTTTTTACTAAACGCAATACGAACAAAAAACGTTTTTTATAAATCGAACCGTTCCCAAAAAGGAAACAGTTCGATAAAGTTATAATTTTACATTTCGCTAATAGCCTTTTCAACAAGTTCTAAAACGACTTTCTCACCTTTTTTTACTAGTTTATCATATTTATCGGCTTTCTTCAATGTTTCTTCAATAAATGTTTTATCATCAAAAGAAGCGATATTAATTTTTACGTTTAGATAAGCACCACGCAGAGCAGCACGTACACAAATTGCGCCTACACCTGTATCAGAAGCCGAATTTGGATTACCTGTTTTAGCCAATTTTTCTAACCAATCAAACATAGAAGCACAAATTTCCATTACTTTCAATGGAACTTCAATCGCATTTTTTGTAGCATCAGAAATGGCTTGTTTTCTTGCAGCAATATCCGTTTGAGTTTCTTTTGGCAAACCAAAAGCATTCATAATGGCATTGAAAGCGTGTGTATCTTCATCAACTAAAGCCAAAAGTTGATTTTTATATTGTTGTCCTTCTTCTGCCAAATCTGAAAATTCCTTCCAACGCTTATCCCAACCTCTTTTGTGTGAAGAAAGGTTGGCTACCATTGTACCAAGTGCTGCCCCCAAACTTCCGACATAAGCCGAAATCGAACCTCCCCCCGGTGCTGGAGATTCTGAAGCCGTTTCTTCTGCAAATTCAGTTAAGTTTTTTTGAAGTAAAGGTGTATTACTTGCATCAGCAATTTTGTATTCAATGATTTTTTCTTGTGGATAAAATGGTTTCAAATCATCTAATCCCATTGATTTAATGGCAATTTTTATAAGCTCTGCTTCCGAAACTCCTATCGAACGTTCTTGTTGTTCTAAGAAATATCTACCTGCCGAAGTCAGCATTTTTAGAGGAACTAAACCTACTATTTCTGTTCCTGTTACACGCATTCCACGAGATTCTGCACTTTTACGTGTTTCTTCGAAAGCAATATGCAAAGGCGTTGCGTTTACATCAGTTATGTTCATCGAAACTTGAGCAATTCCGTATTCTTCGATAAACCAACCAATTCCTTTTGTTCCTTTACAAGTTCCTTCTTGGCGCAATGGTTCGCCATTTTTGTCTTCTTTTATTTTACCTGTAATTGGATTTCCTTCTCTCAAAACTCGTCCAGCTTCACGTACATCAAAGGCTACTGAATTAGCACGTCTTGAAGAAGTTGTATTCAAGTTAAAATTAACAGCAATTAAAAAATCTCTTGCACTTATAGCAGTTGCACCTGTTTTTGGACGAAATTCGGCTTTTCCGTAGTCTGGTTTTTCTGTTTTGATGCGTTCTTTTAATCCTTCATATTCTCCCTGTCTGACAAAAGCTAAGTTTTTACGCTCTTTTTTTGTAGCTGCACTTTCATACAAATAAACAGGGTAATCTAATTCTGTTCCTACTCTTCTAGCTAATTTATGCGCTAGTTTTGCCGTTTCTTCCATTGAAATATTTGCAATCGGAATAAGTGGACAAACGTCTGTCGCACCAAAACGAGGGTGTTCGCCTGTGTGTTTGCTCATGTCTATGAGTTCTTTTGCTTTTTTCATAGCCAAAAAAGCCGCTTCCAAAACAGGTTCTGGTTCACCTACAAAAGTTACAACAGTTCTATTTGTTGCTTTCCCGGGGTCGACATCTAAAAGTGCAACACCCTCAACGCTTTCAATTTCTTTAGTAATTTGATTGATAATGTCCATATTACGTCCTTCTGAAAAATTAGGAACGCATTCAATTAATTGTTTCATTGCAGGTATCAGTTGTCAGTTATCAGTAAACAGTTATCAGTAAGTACATTTGACCTACTGACTTTAAAAAATAAAGGTATAAAAATAATGGTGAAATGTTTGTTTAGTAATCTAAAATAATCTATTTTTACAGTATAAAATTTATCCTATCATTTTTACGCCTACTTTGATATTTAAACTTTGATATTTAAAAGCGTATTTGTAAGAAGTTTATTTTTAGTCATTATTTTTAGTCTATTCTTAATCAAAGAAATTATAGCATTTTTAAAACTTTAAAACCCTTTTTTAGAACGTTGTTATTGAAAGTACACATTTTATAGGAGTGAAGTTGTTTAAGAATGGATTAGATTATATTTTTTTTGATGTCGCTACGCTAAAATAGCAATAAAGGCTGTGTTGTTAAAATAAAGTGGTGTACCCATTTTATATCTATATTTTAAATCAATCCTTCAAAAATCACAAACCCTATGATAGTCGAACAAACTTCTTTTTTTATTCTTAGCTATTTTTCTAAAACAGAACTCTTAGAATTGGAGTGGTTAGAAAAAACTTCTACCATGACACCTAAAAATTTTCAAGAGCAAGTTCGTTTGGAAAATGAAGTCCTTCTGAAGTACAAACCAAAGAAACTTTTAGCCAAAACGCTAGACATGGACTATACAATATCTCCAGATGAGCAAGAAAAACATAACGAAATTATCTTACCGACTTTTAAAACTATTGGATTAGAAAAATTAGCTATCGTAGTTAGTAAGGATTTATTTACTCAAGTATCGATTAGCCAAATTATAGATGATGATAGTACTGCTGAGTATCAAACACAGTATTTTGATGATACAACTTCGGCTATTACTTGGCTTGAAGAGTAATTTTTTTGAAGATAAAAAAATAGTTCAGAAACTGTATTTGAAAGTTAGTTTTTAAAACGATTTCTGAACTATTCTGTTTGTAATGAACCATAAACGAGGTATAAAACCGTCATTTAGGTAAAATTTATTTCATCTTTTCTAATTCCTGTTCTATCAAAGCACTAGCAACTTTTGGGTCGGCTTTTCCTTTTGATTTTTTCATAACCTGTCCCATAAACATGCCTAAAAGTCCTGTTTTTCCACCGTTATATTCAGCTACTTTATCAGGGAATTGTGCCAAAACTTCTTTCACAATCGGCAAGATAGAATCTTCATCACTACTCTGAATCATATCCAATTCTTTCGCTTTTTCTTCTGGCGATTTACTTGTGTCTTCAATCAGAGCAGGGAAAAGTTTTTGAGCAGCTATGGCAAAACTTACTTTATTCGAATCTACTAATTCAATAAGCTGTGCCATTTTATCGGTATTTATTTTTGAAGAAAAATCAGAAAAAGAGATTTTATTTTCATTCAAATACGATTTTACAATGTTGGTAATCCAATTTGAGGCAGCTTTGTAATTTTTATTTTTTTGGCATAATTCATCAAAGTATAAAGCTGTTTCTTTATCATCAATCAAAATATTGGTGTCATATTCTGAAAGTTCGTAGTCTTTCATAAAACGTTCCTTTAGCTCACGAGGAAGCGCAGGAAGTGAGGCTTTTATCGTCTGTAAATATTCCTCTGTAACCACTAAAGGCTGCAAATCTGGCTCTGGAAAATAACGATAATCATTCAACGTTTCCTTTGCACGAAGGCTGTATGTATTTCCTGTATTGGCATCAAACATACGAGTTTCTCCATAAATTTGACCTTCTGTAGTTGGGTCTTCATAAAACTCTACTTGACGAATTACTTCAAAATCAATCGCTCGTTGTACGTTTCTAAACGAGTTCATATTTTTTACCTCTACACGAGTACGGAAATTTTCTTCTCCAATCAAACGAACCGAAACGTTTGCATCACAACGCATCGAACCTTCTTCCATATTTCCATCACAAATTTCTAAGTAACGAAGCATTCGACGAATTTCTTGCAAATAATAATAGGCCTCTTCACTAGAACGCAAAACAGGTTCAGAAACAATTTCAATCAAAGGAACTCCTGCACGATTCAAATCGACAAGCGTATCTACTTCGGCAGCCAGGTGCATTGATTTTCCTGCATCTTCTTCCATGTGAATGCGTGTAAGAGCTAATTTTTTCTCTTCTCCACTCGGCAAAGTGATGGTAACAAATCCATTTCTACAAATTGGCGTTTTGTCTTGTGTAATCTGATAGCCTTTTGGCAAATCGGGATAAAAATAATTTTTTCTATCAAAAATATTATATTCTGTAATATCACAACCACAAGCAACACCCATTTTGATAGCATATTCCAATACTTTTTTATTGCATTTTGGAAGCGTACCAGGGTGAGCAAGCGTAATTACACTTACGTTTGTGTTTGGCAAACTGCCGTATTCATTTGGGTCAGAAGAATAGGCTTTTGTATGGGTAAGAAGTTGAGCATGAACCTCAAGACCGATTACAATTTCGTATTTTTCTAAGCATTTAGCTAGTTTTTGCTCTAGTATTTCGTGTGGTGTCATAAATTACACAATATAGTTGAAGTCTTTTTTTATCAAATTTAGACACAAATATACCTTTTTTCTTTTTAAAAATTTGGTTATCTGACAATTTTTGTGATAATTTTATTTTTGGTAACACCTAATTTTAACTTGGTCTGTACCGAAGGTCTGACCAAGTTAAAATAAGCGCTGAAACAAGTAAAAATGCTTATTTT
>Ga0100394_1001162_pt1 | contig 21902 bp, 22 predicted proteins | sample CryGeymeta201518_FD_81549 | JGI IMG/M metagenome (GOLD analysis project Ga0100394, IMG submission 81549) | Groundwater microbial communities from Crystal Geyser aquifers in Utah, USA - Crystal Geyser metaG 2015-18 | ecosystem: Environmental > Aquatic > Deep subsurface > Groundwater | place: USA... | reverse complement strand
ACCTTGGAAAGGAGTGAATGCTATGGGAAAGATTCCAGATAACCATAAGATGAAGATTGTAGTACACCCGAAATTGGTAGTGTTTAAACGCCCCGGTTTTTTGAAAGAATTTGGATTTAAAGATTTCGCAAGAGAAGAATTTTTTAGAAAAGATATCCCAAATGGAGAAGAGTTTCTTAAGCTGGTTCACGCCGAAAAGCATATAAGAGAAATCAAAAAAGCTTGCGAAATAAAAGCGTACCTGGCCGAAATGCAATTAACACCGGAGTGTTATGAAATAGCCTGTTTAGGAGTTGGGACCGTAATCCTCGCTTCAGAGGAAGGTAATTTTGCTATTCAATGTATGACCGGTCATCATGCTAGCAGAGAGACTGCAATGGGTTTTAATCTTTTTAACTCAATGGCAATTGCCGCTCAACGATTGGTTAATCAGGGGAAAAGAGTTTGTATTATTGATATTGATGGGCATCACGGAAACGGCACCCAGAGTATTTTTTATGATACCAATCAGGTCTTGTATTGTTCAATTCATCAAGAAGATGTTTTTCCGGGAACCGGAAGCAAAGAAGAAACTGGAAAGGGGCAGGGGAAAGGTTATACTTTAAATATTCCTCTGCCAAAAGGTAGCGGAGATGGTGCTTTTATCGAGGCACTCAAAGAAGTAATCAGTAAGGCAGTTGATTTTAAACCTGATGTTGTTGGAGTGTATGCAGGTTTTGATGGTTATCATGCGGACAAATTGCTTGATTTAAATTATACTCTTAAAGGGTTTTATAAGTGCGGCAGGATGATTGGTCAAAATTTCAAGCAAGTTTTTGCTACACTTGGCGGAGGATACCATCAGGATCTCACAAAATGCATTTTTGCGTTCGTGGCTGGAATCAATCAGAAAGAATACCCGTATTGACACATTAACTTCCCTTTTGTATGCTGGTAATACTCAGTACTTTTTAGGTTTGGCTTAGAGAAAAAAAAGAAAAGAGGTGATTACCGTGAAGCAGAACAAGACAAGAGCCAAGATGCTGAAGGCTTTGCAGAAGGTTCTTGCGTCCCCTCTGCGGCCGAAGCTTCAAGAGGTTCACCGGGAGTGCTAACATGTACCCGAGAACTTCCCAAGCGGGAATTCTAAAAACGAATTCCCGCTTTTTTATACATGATAAACTTGATTTTTGGGTTAAGATATTTTAATATAGAATCGGCTTTAGGAAAGCCATATTTAGTACATTAACAACTTAAAAAATAGGAGGTGTTACGATGCAAGCGAGAAGATATATTTTGAGGCCCGAGTTTTTTGGCGGAATATTGTTTGATAAAGAAAGGAAAAATTATTTCTACTTGGATGTTCAGACCACCGTTGCTCTTCAAAACATTACAGAGCAGCCTGGTGAAATTTCCTTTCCGAAAAGTTATATTGATTTCCTTTCAGGAGAAGGAATAATTAGTTTTAGCGATGGAAAAACGTTGTTTTCAGGAGATGTAATTAAGTACTCACTACAGCCAAAGGATTTTCCCGCAGCTCCTTTACGGATTCATCTCGCGATTACTTACGAATGCCCATTAGATTGTGTCCATTGTTTTGTTAAAAACTATAAGTGCCAGCAAGAAGAGATGGAAACAGGCGAGCTTAAAAAACTTATTGATCGCCTTGTTGGAATTGGAACTTACGAAGTACTGGTAAGCGGAGGAGAACCTTTTACGCGAAAAGATCTCTGTGAATGTTTGGACTACGCTTTATCAAAAGGAATGATTGTGAAACTTTTTACTAATGGTCTGCTTTTAGACGAAAGACAGATTGAAAAACTCCGGCGTCTTAAATTAAGCTATTTAGCTATTGGATTCGATGGTCCAGATCCCACTAGTTATGGCTCTATCAGAGGAGATAAAGGACGAGTTGCTTTTGATAAGGTTTTAAGAAATATACAGATTGTGAGAAAACGACTGAATATCCCGGTAGCAATTCAATTTACGTGCACAAAAAGGAATACCGATTCTCAGACACTTTCCCGATTGGTGGAATTTGCAGTAGAGCATGATGTATTGTTGCGAGTTAGACCCATAAATCCTTGTGGAAATACTCTGGCTAATCCCGATCTACTTTTGGATTATCAGGAATATCTCTTAATTCTTCAGTCGCTTTATGAACTTTTTTTAAAACAGGGATATTCTCCGAAGGATATAAAAGCAAAGCAGGGCAATATTCGGTTTAAATTTAGTCGGCGCTCGATTAAATTTGACGAATCTCCTCTTCCTTATCTTGGTTGGGGATGTCCCGGTGGTTATGTTCATGCTTTTATTGATCCTTACGGAAATATGTATCCTTGCGGTTTTTTGGTGAGTCATCTTCCTCGCGATAATAACGATAATATCAGAGAGAAAGATCCGTTAGATATTTGGTTGAACGGAAAAGGATTTCTTTTTAAGAGATCTCTTCTTGGTAATAATACTTGTTTTGACTGTAGATATTTCGTTACTTGTCGAGGAGGATGTCGCGTTCGAGCGTTGCATTGGAAAAAAGATATTAATGCTTCTGATCCGTATTGCCGACAGGAGTTTGAGAGACATAAAGGAATAAAGGGATTGTTCTTAGGGGGAGGCGATTGTGTGTAATCTATGCGGGAATTCTAAAAATAAATTCCCGCCTTTTTATTTTCTGAGCTTGACATTTCCAATTAAAATATTTTAATATAGAGGTGGCCTTGAAAAGGTCAAATATTTAAGCACATTTACAATTTAGATAAGGAGGTGTAACAATGGAAAAGATGACTTGGGAGCTACGGCTTACCACAAAAGAAAAAGAAAATCTTGTAAAGGTTCAGGAACTAAGGAAAGCAATAAGAAATTTTCTTGAGAGACAGGGTTTTTTGGAGGTTAATATTCCAGTGATTTTTCCGAGTAAATCTCTCTTGTACGGAGGAATTCCTATCTCAGGCCAAATAATTAATGGCTATCTCTGTGCGGTAATGACTCCTTTTATTCGCCGTTGGCTTGTTCTTGGTAAAGAACTCAATCTCTCAAGAGTGTATTTTATCGGGGAATGCTTCCGAGACGAAGAAGTCGATCAGGATCATTATCCTGTATTTGAAAACTTGGCGATGGGTGTAAGATATGAAGATTACCGTTTTCTTATGAAACTTATTCAAGAGATGGTTTTAGATGTTTTAAAAACTGCAGGGCAGAAAGACATTGGGGAGTGGCAATGTATTCCTTACTTTCAGTTGGGGTCAAAAACTGATTTCGCAAACATAAGAACTAACAATGAAAAGACTTTGAAAGAATATAGTGAATTAACCGCGGTTCTTTCCAGACCAACCTTTGTAACAGAGTTGCCGATGCAGTTGTTCGGGCCCGCACGAAAGATATCTCAGTACACTAAAGAAAGAGCAGAATTGTTTATTAGGGGTATTGAGATTGGTAACATCTCTACCTTTCTTACCGATGCCGAAGAACTCTTACAATGGTATCAGGAACAAGATATTGACTTTAGTCAATATCTTCTCGAAAAAGAACATTTAGATTCTGTTTCTACTTTGAATGGCGAACTCGTTACCACAGGAGCAATTGGGTTATCAAGACTTTATATGGTTTTACTTGGCTTGAATACAATAAAAGAGACGGTTCCTTTTCCGTATTTTGGAGGTGATTGATATGAAATTGTCCAGAAATTTTTTCAGGATTCAACATACCGATCCTACTCTCCTTCCAGAAAAAATTGACGAATTTGTAGAGATTGGATTAGGTTTAGAACTAAGAGATTTTATGCTCCCATCACTACTTGATTCCTCGGAAGACCTGGCAATGTGGATTGAGGTCTATCGTGAAATAAATGACGGAAGATTAAGTTTTTCTATTCATGGACCTGTGATTGATTTAAATCTTGGTTCACCGGATGAAAAAATCCGTCAGGTAAGCATCGAGCGAATTATTCAAATATTTAGAGTGGAAGAAGGACTGTCTGCTGAATTTTTGATAATTCACACTGGTTACGATCCTCGATTTTTAAACGAAAAAAACCGGTTTAAAAGTTGGATATCAAGAAGCCTTGAAAGTTTTTCATGGATTTTTGAGAAGGTTAATTTGCCCAAGTGCTTAAGAGCGATATGTATCGAGAATTCTCCGGGAGAACCTTCGGAAGCGTATTGGATTTATCTGCGTGCACTTAAGAATGAATTTGCTGACATTCCACTCCGTGCTTGTATTGATTATGACCATCTTCTTTCAAAAGAAAAACGGTTGGTATATCAATACTTAAAAGATCCAATGGTTGTATATTTACATCTTCCTTGGAGAAGAGCTGGCCAGACTATTTGTCGGAATTTACCGTCTGAACATAATCTCCAGGCGATTTGTTTCGAAGGCGAATTTAGGGAAGGAACGAAACAAAGACTGCAGAGGTTGGTAATAGATGTTCAGAGAAGCAGTTGCTTAATCTAATATAGGGAGTAGTTAAACTTAAGTTTTAATTACTCCCTTTTCTTAGAAATATCTGTAGAGAAAGCTGGATTAAGAATACAAAGAAGAGGTAAAGATTTTTTCGATAATCAGGGCCGTAAGTATCATTCTAAAATAGCAGAAGTGTATTTGAAACTTGCCCAAATGAGAAAATGGGTAATTTTAAACGGGGAGGATAAACCGGAGAGTATTCACAAGAAAATATTGAAAATCGTAAAAGAAGAACTCTCTAACAGACAAGTTTCTAAAAAATAAGGAATTTTTTAGACGACAGAAAATTTATGGAGTAGTCGAAGAGATAAACCATCTCTTCTCCACCCTGCGCTATCGCTCGGGTAGAAGAAGATTAATTGTTGTAGAACCACACTTCAGTCAGATGGGCAGAAGTGTTTTTTACTCTTGCCAATTTTTGAGTTTTGGGATAAAATAAGTAATCTAAGATTAGAGAATAAAACAAAAAAGAATGAGTGAAAAATTTATAATTGAGGGTGGTAAGAAACTTAATGGAGAGATTAAAGTAAGGGGTTCTAAAAATGCAGCCGGAGCCCTTTTGGCTGCCGTTTTACTTACTGATGAAGAGTGCCTGATTGATAATCTTCCTCGAATTTCTGATATTTTTAATCTTTTGGAAATTTTGAAAGAGATGGGGGTAGATGTAGAGTGGGTTAATGAAAGGAAGGTTAGAATTAAAGCCGGAGGGAGAGTTGATCCGGAGAAAATAGATTTTGAGAAGATTTCTAAATCTCGAATCTCTGTCCTTCTAATCGGCGCTCTTTTGCCAAGATTTAAAGAGTTTAAGATTTCCAGACCCGGAGGAGATAGAATTGGATTGAGGCCCATAACCACTCTTCTCAAGGCCTTAAAGGGATTGGGAGTTGATATTAAAGAAGAAGGTGATTTTTATCATTTTAAGTCGGAAAAACTTGTTGGAAAAGAAATTGTGCTTCAAGAATTTAGCGTTACAGCCACGGAAAATTTAATAATGACCGCTACCTTAACCGAAGGAAAAACTATAATAAAAGGAGCAGCCTGCGAGCCTCATGTTCAAGATTTGGCTAAAATGTTAAATAGTATGGGCGGGAATATAGAAGGGATAGGGACTCATACCTTGAGAATCCAAGGAAAGAAAAAACTAAAAGGGACAGTTCACAAAACTATTCCTGATTACCTCGAGGCCGGCACATTTATTGTTATAGGAGCGGCTGTTTCTAAAAAACTTAAAGTAAATAATATAGTATCTGAACATTTAGATCTTTTTTTAGCAAAGTTGGAAGAAATAGGAGTTGAATTCAGAAAAAACGATGACTCAATTGAAGTTTGGGGAACAACTAATTTAAAGCCGGCTCGAGTTCAGGCTCTTCCTTATCCCGGTTTTCCAACTGACCTATTGCCGATTGTTGTTCCTTTACTGACCCGGGCCGAAGGCAAAAGTTTAATCCATGATCCCTTATATCCAAATAGATTCAGTTATGTGGATGAACTAAGGAAAATGGGGGCGGATATTGAAATAGTTGATCCCCATCGAGCTTTTGTTTTTGGCAGAACTCCTCTGAGGGGAGTAAAGATTGAATCTTGGGATATAAGAGCCGGAGCGAGTTTAGTGGTAGCTGGATTAATGGCCCAGGGGAAGACCATTATTGGAAATATTGAACAAATAGATAGGGGATATGAGAAGATAGAAGAGAGATTACAGCAACTCGGAGCGAATATAAAGCGCATAAACGCTTAACTAAATGAAAAATGAAAAATGAAAAATTACAATTCAAAATTCAAAATTATTTTTTCACTTTTCACTTTTCACTTTTAATTTGACTGACCCGCCAAAAATTGAATATTTAGGCGGGGAAGGAATATGTTTGTTACTAAAATAGCAATTGATCTTGGAACCTGTAATTCTTTGGTTTTTGTTCCTAAAAGGGGAATAGTTTTAGAGGAGCCCTCGGTTGTTGCTATTGACCCCTCAGAGAATAAAATTTTAGCCGTTGGGCTTGAGGCGAAAACAATGATTGGTCGAACTCCTGATTTTATTCGAATTTATCGTCCTCTCAAAGACGGGGTGATTTCTGACTACAGAATAACCCAGGCAATGCTCAGGCATTTTATCGAGAAAGCCCAAGGGAGATTCCGGCTTTTTAAACCAGAACTTGTTGTTTCTGTGCCAGCTGGCAGTAGTTCAACTGAGCGGAGAGCAGTGATAGAAGCGGCTTTGAGCGCTGGAGCTAAATCGGCCTTTGTAGCCAAAGAGCCAATTTTAGGAGCCATTGGAGCAGGAATTCCTATTAATTCTTGTGAGGGCAATATGATTATTGATATTGGCGGAGGGACTTCAGAGATGGCGGTAATTTCTCTGGGTGGTATTGTTACCGTAAGTTCGGTTAGAGTGGGAGGAGATAAGATGGACGAAGCCATAGCCGAATATATCAAGAAAAAACACAATTTAGCTGTTGGCACCCAAACGGCCGAAGAGACAAAAATAAAAATTGGCACGGCTTTACCAAAAAAGAAAGAAGAGTTTTTAGAAATAAGAGGGAGAGATTTAGTTTCCGGTTTGCCTCGCAACATTAGAGTTTCTTCTAATGAAACCGCTCAAGCCCTACAGGATGTTCTTGAAGAAATTGTGGGAGTAGTAAAACAAGTTTTGAGGAATACTCCTCCCGAACTCTCGGCTGATATTATGAACAAAGGAATGATTGCGGTTGGCGGAGGGGCCCTTTTAAGAAATATCGACGAACTTATAGCCAAAGCTACTGGTGTTCCTTGTTTCTTGGCTGACCAACCTTTATACTGCGTAGTCAAAGGAACAGGAGTGGTAGTTGAAAATCTTGATACCTATAAGAGGACTGTAATGAGCAAAAGATAACGCGATACCAATATACGAATGCATTTAACCGATGCCAATATACGAATGAATACTAATGATACTAATCAATTTTTATTCGTATAATTAGTATGAATTAGTATATTAGTATCGCATTTAATCAATTCGTATATTAGCATCGATTCATGATTGTCGGTCATAAAATCCAAAGAGAATTTTTAAAAAAATCATTTGAGAGTTCAAGAATTTCTCACGCTTATTTATTTTCCGGAGTTGATGGTTTGGGTAAAAAAACTGTGGCTTTAGAATTTGTTAAATTAATTAACCGAGCGGTAGCGCGGGGTGAAGATGGTCGCAGAAACAAGTTTCTTCTCCCGTCTCGCCTTCGGCTCGACGAACGAAGTTCATCGACAAGTCAACCAGACCTTATAATGGTTGAACCTCAGCCATCTATTAAGATTTCCCAGATAGGAGAAATGCGGAAAGCCTTAAGCCTCAGACCTTTTTCTGCTCCTTTCAAAACAGTAATTATAGACGAAGCCGAAAAGATGACAGACGAAGCCCAGAACTGTCTCTTAAAAACATTAGAGGAACCCAAAGGACAAGCAGTTTTATTCCTTATTTCTTCAAATCCCGAGATATTGTTTGAGACCGTTCGCTCAAGAACCCAATCCTTGAAGTTTTATCCCTTGTCTTCAGGAGAGATGAGAGATTTCTTAAAACCAAAGATTTCCTCTTCCGACCTCGAAAAATTAATTTTTATCTCGGAGGGCCGGCCGGGAAAGGCGATAGATTTTCTTCGAAATCCTCAAAAATTAAAGGTTTGGTGGCAAATATTTGAAGATATTCAAAATCTTGTTGATTCTAACATTAGCTCCCGTTTTAAATATTTAAATGATTTTTTCCAAGAAGATAACTCAAAAGAATTTTTAAATATTTTCTTAAGATATTTTAGATTGGTTTTGCTTTCAAAATTAGGAATGACAAATAATTTTAATACATCTTATTCCTTACAAAAAATAAAAGAGATTATAGAACTGGGTGAAAAGATGAAATTTCTAATCTCCCGGACAAACATCAACCAAAAATTAGCTCTAGAAACTTTATTTTTAAACATTTAGAGATTATTACCCACTACTCACTATTCACTAACAACTAATAACTAATTAATATGTCTGATTACAAACAAATTATTGAAAAAATAGAACCCGAGCTTAAAAAAACAATAAACTTTCTAGAAGAAGAAATGCTTAAAATTCGAACTTCTTTTTTTTCTCCTTCTTTAGTAGAGGATATTGAAGTTGAGATTGAAGGAAATCAACTTTCAGTAAAGGAATTGGCAGCTATCTCTTTAATTTCTTCTCGTGAGATGTCAATTCAACCCTGGGATAAATCCTATCTTCAGCCCATTCAGAAAGCAATTGAAAAATCAAGTTTAGGGATAACTCCGGTTATTTCCAAAGATAGTATCCGACTGCCAGCTCCGTCTATTTCTCAAGAATACAGAAAAAAACTCCTTCAGGTCTTGGCCGAGAAAAAAGAGGATACTCGTAAAACGGTTAGACATTTTAGAGAAGAGGCCTGGAGAAAAATTCAGGATGGGTCCAGAAAAGGAGAGATTAGCGAAGATGATAAATTTCGGGCTAAAGATAAACTCCAAGAATTGATTGATGAATACAACGAGAAAATATCGGGAATAACTGAAAGAAAGGCAGAAGAAATAGAAGGATAAAGTGTTTGGTCAAAAATTCGAGGCGTTAGCCGAAGAATTTTTGGTAACCAAACCTTTACCCCGCACTAACTTTGCACCCAAAATAGAGAACGAATATGTTATACTAACTTATGTAGGTTTAACCCTCGCGGCGCACTAAATACGAATAGTGTTCCCAGCACATAACGCTTTATGTGCTGGGTGGGCTATTCGCCCACCGTGCGCCGCCAGACAGCTTGGAGGCAAAGTTAGTGCGGGGTGCTCAATTCTGTAAGCCAAATTTTCTGCGCCTAATGGCTCAAAAATTTGGACATAATTGGCATGTTTCTTACTATTTTAATTATTTTTTTCTGCTTAATCAGTTTAATGGTTTTACATGAACTCGGTCATTTTTTAATGGCTAAGAGATTTGGGGTAGAAGTTGAAGAATTTGGCATTGGTTATCCCCCCAGGATTTTTGGGAAAAAAATTAAAGGAACCATTTATTCTTTAAATCTTTTACCTTTTGGCGCCTTTGTTAAAATTACTGGCGAAGAGGAAAGAGTCGAAAATTCCAAAAGTTTTTCCCAAAAACCAATCTGGCAAAGAAGTTTGATTATTCTCGGCGGGGTAGTTTCTTTTTGGCTTGTGGCAGTAATTATTTTTAGTTCTATTGCTTTTTTTTGGGGGCTGCCGACCTCAATCCCTGATGACTTAGAATATAGCGGCAATAAAACCGAGGTTATGGCTGTTGAGATAATGGATAATTCACCGGCTCAACTGGCCGGGATGAAGCCGGGGGATAAAATAATGAACTTTAATAAAATAAACCAGTTTCAGGAATTTATTAAATCCCATCAGGGGGAAGAAATTACTCTCACTATTGAAAGAGGCAAAGAAAGTCTTGACATTGATTTAACTCCCCGAGTTTCTTATCCTCAAGATGAAGGGTCAATAGGGGTTGGATTAGCAAGAGTGGCTAATATAAGATATCCTTGGTATCAAGCACCCTGGCAGGGAATTTCGGTTGCAGCAAAACAGACAGTAGCTATTCCGATAATACTGGGAAATATTTTAAAAAAAGTTTTTCAGGGAGAAGAAATAAAAGGAGTAAAACTTGTCGGTCCGGTTGGTATAGGGAAGATGATGAGTGAATCTCTAATGCAGGGGGGAGTTAACTTTTTAATGCTCTTGAGCATGATATCAATTTGGTTGGCTGTTTTTAATATCTTGCCCATTCCTGCTTTAGATGGAGGAAAATTATTATTTCTCGGCCTAGAAAAAATTAGAGGCAGAGCAATTAATCAAAAAATAGAAGCAAAAATTAATGCTGTCTTCTTTACCCTTTTGCTCGGCTTAATGCTTTTTGTAACCATCAAAGATATTATAGGACTATTGTAGTAGAAACTATGCGTCAGTCAAAACTTTTTACTAAAACAAAAAAACAGGTTCCTAAAAATGAAAAAAGTACCAATGCCATTTTATTGGAAAGAGCGGGTTTTATTTATAAAGAAATGGCCGGGGTTTATAGTTTTTTGCCTCTGGGATTGCGGGTCATAAAGAAGATTGAGGAAATAGTTAGAGAAGAGATGGACAAAATCTCAGGTCAGGAAGTTTTAATGACTATTTTACAGCCAAAAAAACTCTGGCAGGAAACAGACAGGTGGTCAGAGGGGATTGGAAAATCAGTGATGTATAAATGCCAGGGAGATGGAAAAGTTGGATTAGGTCCCACTCATGAGGAAATGTTGACCGATATTATTCGGAATTATATCCAATCTTTTGAGGACTTGCCGGTCTATATTTACCAAATTCAAACGAAATTCAGAAGGGAACCCCGGGCCCGTTCCGGTTTACTCAGGGGAAGGGAATTCGACATGAAAGACCTTTACAGTTTTCATTCTTCAGAATCTGATTTTAAGAAATATTACGAAAAAGTGAAAAAAGCTTATTTTAAGATTTTCAAAAGATGCGGCTTAAAGCCAATTATTACTGAAGCTTCAGGAGCCGGGTTTACTAAAGAACACACTCACGAATTTCAGGTTCTTGCCGAAAATGGAGAGGATAAAATAGTTTATTGCCCAAAACTTCATTTTTCTCGGAATAAAGAAATTAGTAAATTTAAAAGAGGAGATAAATGTCCTGTTGTCGATGAACTTCGTTCGTCGAGCCGAAGGCGAAACGGGAGAAGAAACTTGTTTCTTCGATCATCTTCACCCTTCGCTAACGCTCGGGTTTGTAAAGAAACTCTTAAGGAAGCTAAATCAATTGAAGTGGGGAATATTTTCCCTTTAGGAACTAAATATTCTGAAGCAATGAAAGCTTTTTTCACTGACAAAGACGGGAAAAGAAAACCAATAATTATGGGTTGTTATGGTATAGGCATTTCTCGGGTAATGGGAGCCGTAGTTGAAATCCATCATGACCAGAAGGGAATAATTTGGCCATCTCAAGTTTCTCCTTTTGAGATTCATCTAATACCCTTAGGAAGCAGCGAAAAAAGGATTAGCAGAAAAATCAGGCAGACCGGTGAAAAATTGTATAACCATTTGAAAAATTCAGGAATTGAATTATTATATGATGACAGAGAAGATAAATCCCCAGGTGAAAAATTTGCTGATGCCGATTTAATCGGGATACCCACAAGAATTGTAATAAGTGAAAGAACATTAGAGAGAGAAAGTGTTGAGATAAAAGAAAGAGATGGAAAAGAAATTAAGTTAATTAAACTAAAACGCTTACCACAATTCTTAAAATCAAAATGCAAAACGCAAAATGACAAATCAAAATTCAAAATTTTTAATATTTAATATGTAATTTTGATATTTGATTTTTGAGATTTGATTTAAATGCCATGTTTAATAAATTTTTTGCTAAAATATCCGAAGACATCGCCATTGATTTAGGAACTTGCAATTCTTTGGTTTATGTTCGAGGTCGGGGAATTATTATTAACGAACCATCGGTAGTGGCTTTGAATCAAAAAACCGGTCAGATTTTAGCTATAGGGAATGAAGCCCAAAAAATGGTTGGCCGAACTCCGGCTCACATTCAAGCCATCAGACCTCTGATTCGGGGAGTGGTTTCTGATTTTGAGGTAACCGAACAGATGTTGAAGTATTTTATTGAAAAAGTTCATAAAAAAAGATTGATTCCTTTTTCTTCACCCCGGGTTATTATCGGTATACCCTGCGGGATAACCGAAGTGGAAAGAAAAGCAGTTTCTGATGCGGCTAAAAATGCTGGAGTAAGAGAAGTGTTTTTAATCGAGGAGCCAATAGCGGCAGCCATTGGAGCTAGATTGCCGATTCAGGAACCCAGGGGGAATTTTATTGCTGATATTGGCGGAGGAACAGCTGAAGTGGCTGTAATATCTTTGGGAGGAATAGTTGTTTCAAAGAGTTTAAAAGTTGCCGGAGATAAACTTAATGAGGATATAATACAATATATTGAGCAAAAATATAAACTTCTGATTGGAGAAAGAACGGCCGAGAAAGTTAAAATCGGAATCGGCCAGGTCTTACAAATTGATAAAAGAAAAGAAGCTCCAGTTCGGGGAAGAAATTTGGTTAGCGGGCTACCGGAGGAAATCATTGTTAGTTCCGATGATATTCAAGAAGCGATGGAAAAGTCAATAAATCAGATTGTTCAAGCAATAAGGGCAGCTATTGAAGAAACGCCCCCAGAACTTTTAGCCGATGTAATGGAAGATGGCATTTATCTTTGTGGCGGGAGTTCGCTGCTTCGAGGGCTCGATGTTCTGATAGCCAAAGAAACCAAGATGCCGGTTAAAATTATCGAGGATCCTTTGACAGCTGTGGTTAGAGGAGGAGGAATTGTTTTGGAAAACGTTGATACCTTAAAGGAAATATTAGCTCGGACAGAATATCAAGAACCTCCAAAATAGAAAACGCGATACCAATTAGTATAATTAGTATAATTCGTATATTGGCATCGATTTCATGATTTCAAAAAAAGAGGTTAACCATATTGCCAAATTAGCTCGTTTGGGTTTAGGAGAGAAAGAGATTGAAAAAATGGAGAAGGAACTTTCTTTGATTTTAGATTACTTTAATTTATTGAAAGAAGTTGATGTTTCCGGGATTGAACCGGCTTTTTATTCGGACGAGAGATTTAAAGAGTCTCCAGCTAGAGATGTGATGAGAGAAGATTCTGTAGAGGAGAGTAAAAAAGCAAAAAAACTTTTAGATTCAGTGCCGGAAACAAAAGAAGGTTTTGTAAAGGTCAAAGCGATTCTTTAAAAGATATTAAAACCTAAATGGAGCTTCATGAACTTACAATTACTCAAGCTCACGAGAAACTTGTTAACAGGGAAATATCAGCCATTGAATTAACTGAGGCATTCTTGACCCGGATTAATAAACTTGATAAAGAAATCGCCGCCTTTTTGAGTGTTTTTAAAGATTCAGCAATATCTCAGGCAAAAGAAATCGACAATCAGATTTCTCAAGGTCAAGAAATATCAATGCTGGCTGGAATACCATTGGCTGTTAAAGATAATATTTTAATTGAAGGAGAAAAATGCACGGCTGCTTCAAAAATACTGGAAAACTATGTAGCTCCTTATGATGCGACTTGCATTAAAAAATTAAAAGAGACAGGAGTGGTATTTTTGGGAAAGACAAATTTAGATGAGTTTGCTATGGGCTCTTCAACTGAGAATTCAGCCTTTAAAATAACCCACAATCCTCAGGACCTGAGCCGGGTTCCTGGAGGGAGTTCTGGTGGTTCGGCAGCAGCGGTAAAAGCTAAGGAATGTATTAGTGCTTTAGGTTCGGATACCGGTGGTTCTATCCGCCAACCAGCTTCTTTATGTGGGATAGTGGGATTAAAGCCGAGTTATGGTCGAGTTTCAAGATATGGTTTGATTGCCTTTGCCTCTTCTCTTGATCAAATTGGTCCCCTTACTAAAAATATTGAAGATGCCAAAATTGTTTTCGATGTAATTTCTGGCAAAGACGAATTAGATTCTACTAGTGTTGAGAAACCCAAACTACAAACTACAAACTACAAACTACAAACTATAAAGATTGGCGTTCCTAAGGAGTATTTTAGAGAGGGTATTGAGCCTGAGGTAGAGAAGGTTATTAAAAAATTCATTCAAAAAATAGAGAAAGAAGGGGCAAAAATTGAAGAAATTAGTTTGCCTCATACCAAATATGCCTTGCCTTGTTATTCTCTTATTGCTGCTTCTGAAGCCAGCGCTAATCTTGCCAGATATGACGGAATAAGATACGGAACACCAAACACCGAGCATGAAACATCAAACCTTTTAGATGCTTACTTGAAAACAAGAGGAGAGGGATTTGGCGATGAGGTCAAAAGGAGAATAATGTTGGGCACCTATGCTCTTTCATCGGGATATTACGACGCCTATTATCTAAGAGCTCAGAAGGTAAGAACTTTAATCAAAAAGGATTTTCAAAAAGCTTTTCAAGAAGTGGATGTAATTTTAACTCCTACTTCTCCTTTTACTGCTTTTAAAATAGGGGAGAGAGCAAAGAGTGCTCTTAGTATGTATCTGGCCGATATTTTTACAGTTTCAATAAATTTAGCCGGTTTGCCGGCTTTATCAATGCCTTGCGGAGAAGTTCAAGGTTTACCTGTAGGCCTCCAAATAATTGGTAAAAGTTTCCGGGAGGATGAAATTTTTGAAGTGGGTTCTTTTTTTGAAAAGTTAAATAGTTAATTATTCACTATTCACTATTCACTATTCACTACTCACTACTCACTAATAACTAATCTATGTATTTAGAAGGTGAGGGATTTAATAAATTTACTCAATCCTTTGAATCTGCTTTTGATATTCTCGTCTCTCCTCAACTGCAAGAAAAGATTTTTATTTTTAAAATAATTTTCATTATTATTTCAATAATCTTTTTCGCCATGATTGTTTATTATGCTTTGAACACTACTTATTTAAGACGCCTCTTTATCCAAGATTTAGAAGATGCTTCATCTTGGAAAGATTACGGCCGAAGTAAAATCTTTAAAAAATGGCAGAAGATTAAAAAAAGATTGAAAAAAGATAATGAAGCTGAATATAAGTTGGCTTTAATCGAGGCAGGCAAAATACTAGACGATATTTTAAAGAAAATGGGCTATGGAGAAAAGAGTTTGAGTGATAAATTGAGACATCTTTCTTCCAGCCATGTTTCTAATTTGGAGGAGCTTTTAAAAGTCAATGAAATTTGTCAAAATGTTATTCGTGATCCTGACTATAAATTAAACAAAGAAAAAGCCGAGGAAATTATTAATATTCTTGAGAAATCATTAAAAGACCTTGAAGCTTTTTAGAAATTATTATAATATAAACAACAGCGGGGTAGAGAAGTAGTATCTTGCGAGGCCCATAAAAACTTTGTGGCTCGAAATGGTAACATTTCGTGAAAAATTCCCTAAATTGCTGGAAAGCCATTAAAGTTCTTTTCGCGACAACGAGATCCGTAAGGATGAATGTGAACGCTTAAAAAGAAAAGAAATTTGGTAATCAGCAGCCAAGCCCACCTAATTTTAGGGGGAAGGTTCAGAGACTATAATGGGAACCCCCTCCTTTTGAAAAAAGAAGGGGGATGGGATAGTCCATTCCACTTGGAAACAAATGGCTAATATTAAAGAACCTCGAGACGCTGGTGCAATTCCAGCCCCCGCGACAAGATTTAATAGACAAGATTAATAATGGCACGGATTAAAAAGAAAATTTTAGCTCAAGAACTTCGCCGAAAAGGATTGAGTATTAACGAAATTGCTGAAAAGTTAAGAATGCAAAAAAGTGGTTCCATTAGTAAATGGTGTTGTAATATTATTCTTACTCCCGAGCAGATTGAGAGATTGGCAAAGAAACAAAAATCTGGCAGTTATAAAGGAAGAATGAAATTTTTAGAAACAATAAGAAAAACTAGGATGAAGGAAGTGGCACTTTTACGAAAACAAGGATTAAGAGAAATTGGCAGCTTAGACAGACGAGATCTTTTCATTAGTGGAATAGCAATGTATTGGAGTGAAGGATATACATATTCAGGTGGTGAACAAGTTGGTTTTACAAATTCTGACCCAAAAATGATTTTACTTATGTTAAGATGGTTTAAGGAAATTTGTCAGGTTCCGGATGATAGATTTTCTCTTCAAGTAAAAATTAATAAAGTCCATAAAAATAGAGTACAAAAAGTAGAAAGCTATTGGTCTAAACTCACAGGGATTTCATTAAATCAATTTAATAAGACGGTTTTCATTAAAGCTAAATCTAAAAAGATTTACCCGAATCATAATAGTCACTATGGTACTTTAAGAATTACTGTTCGACGAGGTACTCAATTAAGAAGAAAAATTAATGGTTGGATTGAAGGACTAGCTAGAGGTAATAAGAGCTCTCTAATAAAGCCAAGGAGTAGAAAGGTTTCTAGAGCCGTCTCATAAGCGGTTAATGCGGGCCCGCCCCGCACCAAAATTATACGGCGGTGTAGCTCAGTGGTTAGAGCAGTGGAATCATAATCCACGTGTCGGGGGTTCGAATCCCTTCACCGCTACAGAATTTGGTGCGGGGTGAGAATTCCCGCCCCCGGTATATTGGTCGCGTGGTGTAGCCCGGTCAAACACGTCTCCCTGTCACGGAGAAGATCACGGGTTCAAATCCCGTCGCGACCGCCAAGACAATTTATTATCGGATAGACCTATATAATCGAGGCAAGAGGGCGACCTGGGTGGTTCGAATCCCTTTTTGTCCCAGCTCTGCTGGACGAAATCCGAACCTTTTTCGGGAAAATCCCGATGCCGACTTTTGACTGCCCGCCGCCGTGGCGGCGGGCAGAAATCCGCTTCGCGGATTCCTACCCCGACTCCGAGTCCGCCTCTGGCGGACAACCAAAGCCGCAAAAATCTACATTTAAGGAAGGGAGGCAGGGAAAAATTTTTAAAAAAGGTATATATTTTTGCGGACTTTGCTATTTCGGAGCCGTCCCACCCTCAGCCGTGCTTCGCGCGGCCGAAATTACGATTGACTCAGCTATAATTCTGCGATATCATTATAATAAGCAGAGTGCAGATAATCTACTATAAGTAGTTGACTATAATAGTATACTTTAGGCAAGAAGCTATGTCAAGCAAAATCGGAGAGAGCATAAGAAAACTTCGCCAACAAAAGAAAATCTCCCAAGACCGGCTTTCTAAAGAAGCCGATTTGGCATTAAATACTATTGTTAAAATTGAAACCGGAGAGAATTCAAATCCTACCCTCGAAACCCTTAAAAAGATTGCTAAAGCTTTAGATATTTCTTTAGATAAGTTAATAAAATCATGAGTAAAAGAAAAAAATCGAAGCCAAAACTTGACAAAATTAAATCAAATGATATAATAGAAAATATAGAGTGTTCCCAAAGATCTTTTACAACTCAAAAAAAGGAAGTGAATAAAATGTACAGAGAAGAAAAAAGGAAGAAAGAAAAGCAGTTAAAACTAGAGGAGAAAAAAGGAGGCTTTAGATGCTGTAATTGTGGTCAATGGGTTCCTTTCTCGGAAGTTATGGGCACAGAACACCGCAACCATTGCTCATTCTGTTTGTGGTCAAAACACGTTGATCTTAAAAAACCGGGGGATAGAAAATCAGAGTGTCAAGCCGGAATGAGGCCGATTGGATTAACATTTAAGCATGAGGGAGTGGATAAGTACAGCATACTTCGACAAGGAGAGCTTATGTTAATCCATGAGTGCGTCAACTGTGGGAAGATTTCCATAAACAGAATTGCTGGCGATGATAATCCGGAAGCGATTCTGAGAATATTCGAAGAATCGCAGGGATTGCCCCCGGAGAAAGGGAACCGACTAGAACGCAACGGCATCGAAGTACTCTCTGAAAAAAGGAGAGAGGGAATCCTTACTCAGCTTTTTGGTAAGGATTTCAGAAAAACTTAGCCCACTAACCCCAGAATAAGTTTAGGGAACACTTAAGGGGATAGTGGGCTTTTTCTTTGAGAGATTGACTTAATTAAATAATCAGGTTAATATCAAAATAAAGGTCGGTTTAATATTGTTTAATTTTACAAAAATATGGAGAAGTCGAAAAAAACTACAAAAAAGAAATACACTTCGCCAAAAGTAGCAAAGATTAGAAGGCAAGCTGTAGCTGCCGGACATAAGGTTTAATTTGTAGATTTTCATTGACTGTTTATGGAAATTTATGTTTCTTTGTTTGGCGAGAAAAAGGATGTTTTAGATTGGTTGAGATTATTAGAGCAAGAAAAAGTTCCTTTTAAATATAGAGGAAAAAGTTTAAATAATTTTTCCTCTATCAATGTTTTAGTTGGTTTTCCAAAAGAAAAAGTAAAAAAATTTCTGAAGAATAAAAAAGATAAAATCTACCTTTTAGAATCAGTTTTTACTCTACCCTCGAGAGAAAAATTAATTAAAGCATATAAACTGTTAAAAATTCCCTATATTCATTTTTGGTATTATCCAACTCCTTGCCCATCAATTTTTTTATTTAGAATAGATGTTGATTATGTTTATTTAGAGGGGTTAAAAGGCCTACTAAAAATTAGTAAAAAATTTAAAATAAAAGGGACATACTTTTTAAACATTAGCGGAGAAGAGGAATTTGATGAAGAGATTGGTCATTTAAAATTAAAAAAACCCACTACACCTGAACGAAAAGAAATTATTTTAAAAATTTTGAAAGAAGATAATGAGATAGCTAATCACGGATATTGGCATTATGTTTTTGAAGATTTCAAAAAGAACTACCGAAATATTAATGTTTGTAATTTATTCCTAAAAAAGCTTTTTGGAATCCGGAATAAAGGATTTGCAGCCCCGGGCGGTGAAATAAATAGTTCATTGATAAAAGCAATAAATCAAGCAAAATTATTATATTCATCTAATGAACTCAGTGAGGGAGGGTTTCCTTATTTTTCATATATCCAAAACAAAAAAAGCAAAATCCTAGAAATACCTGTTTATTATTTCTGTGATGCTTCTTTTGAACCCTTAGAAAACAAGAAGGTCGATCGGATAATTCCCCCTTATTGTCAGGATATACTTAGAAGTTTTTATCTAAAATATATAAAGCAACAGATTAACAATAATAAACCTATAGCAATTCTGGCCCACCCTCATCTTATTGGAAAAGTCGCAAAAGATTTTTTCGGTCCAATATTTAGAGAAATTAAAAGATTAAAAATACCCAACTACACCTTCGAAGAATTTGCAAATTGGTGGAAACGGAGAGAAAAAATCAGGATTTCTTATAGAAAAGTTGGTGATCAGTTAATTATCAGAGCAAATCATTATCCTGTTTTAATAGAAACAATCTACGGTAAAAAGAAATCTATTATTACAATAAACAAAAAGTCAATTATTAATTTAAAAAAATAAGGAAATGCAATTAAATATTCTTAACAAAAAACCTAAAAGATTATGGGAATGGCGCGAGTATAAAAAAGGTTCCTTGATTGAAAATGGAATTGTATTAAATAAGACAGCTACTTTTATTTGGAAGTTATGCGACGGGAAAAGAAGTGTTAATCAAATCATTCGTGAAGTATTGAAAAAATATAATACATCAGAAGAGAGAGTGAAAGGGGATGTCTTGGATTGGATAGAAACACTTCTCAAAGAAAAAACAATAGAGCTAAACTAAAAATGGATTTAAAAACAATTTCCACAAGAAAAGAGATTAAGGGCTTCTTTGGTGAAGAGCCGATTATGGCTGCCACTATTCGAGTAACTAAAGCCTGTAATCTTAGATGCCCCCATTGCTATGTAAATGCTGGCGAAAAGTTAGAAAATGAGTTATCTTTGGAAGAAATTAAATCCATTATTGATCAACTGGCAAAGTTAAAAGTTTTTTCGATTTTCTTTACTGGGGGAGAACCTTTTTTAAGAAAAGATATTGTAGAGATTCTAAAATATACCAATAAAAAAGGGGTAGGGATTGCCATAAGCACTAATGGCAGTTTTTTAAATAAAGAAGTTTTAAAAAAAATAAAAAATCTTCGCTTTGATTTATTTCAAATTAGTCTTGATGGACCTAAAGAAATCCATGAAAGTATTAGAGGAAAAGGGTCTTGGCAAAGAACTATCGCCAATATTAAATTAGCAAGATCTATATTAGACCAAAAAGTTGGCCTGGGTGTGGTGATAATGAAAAATAATTGGAATCTTTTGGATCAAACTATTGCCAAAGGTGTAAATTGTGGAGCAGATCGGATAACCCTTATGTGTTTAATTCTTTCAGGGAGAGCCAGTGAAAAACTTAATCCTTCTCCTAAAGAATTTTTAGAAAGTGTAAATAAGATTTTCGATAAATATAAAATTTTGCAGTCAAAAGCAAAATTTTCTAAAGATACCACAATTCCTTCTGCCCTAATACCCAAAAAATGGAGGGGAAAAGGATTACATAGAACTTTTGCCCCCTGTAGTTTTCCTTATTATGTTGCTATTAATTCTAACGGCGATGTTGCTCCTTGCGATGGTTTATTTAATTATCCAGAAATGATAATTGGAAATGTTAGAAAAAATTCACTTTCAGAAATATGGCAAAAATCTAAATTATTAAGAGATTTAAGAAAAATAAACCCTTCGGACCTGAAAGGTGTTTGTAAGAAATGTATTTACCGGGATTATTGTGCGGGTGGCTGCCGAGCCTCGGCCTATATTAATTATCGTGACTTCAGGATGCCTGATCCTATTTGTCAAACTGTTTACGAAGCTGGTTTATTTCCTAAAGATTGTTTAAAGTCATGAGAATTTTATCTACTGCTAATCAAATTAAAAATTTTCTAGGAAAAGAACCTTTACAGTCAGCCTCTCTTCGGGTCACTATGGCCTGCAATTTAAGATGTAAACATTGTTATTCTGTCGCCGGAAATAAATTGAATGATGAACTTTCTCTCCAAGAGATTAAAAGGGTTATAGACGAACTCAAACAACTGGGAGCTATTAGGATATTTTTTACTGGCGGAGAACCTTTTATGAGACCGGATATCCTAGATATTTTAAACTATACAGATAAAAATGGTTTTGCGATGTATATTAGCACCAACGGAACCCTTATTGATCTGCAAACTATTAACCGTTTGAAGTTGCTAAAGCATCTAAGAACCTTTCAAGTCAGCATAGATGGTTTAAGAAAAACTCATGATTCAATACGGGGAGTAAAAAGAACTTTTGATAAAGCAATTAATACCATAGAGATAGCCAAGAGAAAATTAAAGAATACAAGTATTACCATTATCTCCACCCTTATGCAAGAGAATGCTAATGAAATGGATAAACTTTTAAAATTGGCTATTAAATTGAGGGTAGATAACTTTGGAATAGTAACTTTATATCCAATAAAACGATCTGCCAAAGTAAAAGATGTGAGCACTTAGCAAAAATATAAAATATTTAAAAAGCTCAGCCAGATTTATATTAAAGAGAAACCAAAGTTAAAAATTGGACTTCTTGTCCCTCCAGCTGTAATTCCAGAATCATTGTCAGAATTAGAGTATGGAGGAGGATATGTTTGCTCTTTTCCTAGTTTATTAGGAATAAATGCGAATGGTGAGGTTGCTCCATGCGACGGTCTGTTGAGTTATAAAGAGTTGATTTTAGGAAACGTAAGGGAAAAATCTTTAAATGAAATATGGAATCATCCCCTAATGAAGAAATTAAGAAAGATAAAACCTGAAGAAATAGAAGGAGTTTGCCAAAGGTGTAAATATTTATCATTTTGTATGGGAGGATGTAGAGCTCGAGCTTATCTCAAATATGGTAATTTCGAAGCCCCGAATCCATTGTGCCAATCTTTTTATAGTAAAAATCTTTTGTCAACGAAATGATTGACAGGGTGGGACGGCTCCGAAATAGCAAAGTCCGCAAAAATATATACCTTTTTTAAAAATTTTTCCCTGCCTCCCTTCCTTAAATGTAGATTTTTGCGGCTTTGGT